>Ga0075279_10000001_pt1 | contig 34648 bp, 48 predicted proteins | sample SF_Rice_10C_0N_3_FD_69779 | JGI IMG/M metagenome (GOLD analysis project Ga0075279, IMG submission 69779) | Rice paddy soil microbial communities from Twitchell Island, California, USA - SF_Rice_10C_0N_303 | ecosystem: Environmental > Terrestrial > Soil > Paddy field/soil | place: USA: Twitchell...
AGAGGGACCAAGCACATGGCAAACGGCATCTACGCAAAGGCGTTCGAGGCGTTTCTGAGCGCCGGCATCAATCTCGTGAGTGACGACATCCGCGTCATGGCGGTGGACAGCGCCTCCTACACGCCGAACCTCACCAGCCATCAGTACAAGAGCAGCGTGCCGAGCGGCGCGATCATCGCCACGAGCGGCGCGCTCACCACCAAGAGCGTGACGGCAGGCGTGTTCGATGCAGACGACGTCACGCTCTCGAGCGTCACGGGCGCTCAGTTCGAGTTCCTGATTTTCTTCAAGAACACGGGCTCCGATTCGACGGCAGCGCTCATCTACTGCATGGACACGGCGACTGGCCTTCCGGCAACTCCCGGCGGCGGCAACATCACGCTCACGTGGAGCAACGGCGCAGACAAGATCTTCTCGCTGAAGAACTCCTGATAGCCAGACGCGATGCCGCTCAGCTCCAACATTGCGCCGAGCTGCACCGGCATCGCGAGCTTCGTCAACACCTCAGCCAACCCAGCCTCAGACGCAGCACGTCTGAACGACATGCTCTACCTGGGTTCGGTGGCGGACCCATCGGGCTCGGGCCCGTACGAGTCTTTCGAAGCCGGCAACCCGCATTCTTCTGAGTGGTTCGGACTTCAGTCTGGGTCCTCTCGCTATTGGGCTCGTCTCGAGTGGCAGACTGGCTTCGATACATACAGCGCGGGTGGGTACTTCACGTCGGGAATCACGGTCGAGTTCTCCTCCGACGGGTCGTCGTGGTCGGCAGCTACGGGGCTGATCGTTTCCGCGATCGACGGGTTCGGAGGCTCGGTCACCGTCAGCCCGAACGGGTATCCGTACGACTCGACATCGAACGGCTTCCTGTACTACCGGATCGATTTCGACTACCCGACGACGCCAGCGACCTATGTTCGGGTCCGCGGCAACACGGCGACAGCGGAAGGCTTCATCGCCGCGGCCGAGCTCTTCGCCTACGAGGAGACGAGCCCCGCTGGCGGCGGAATCGCAGCGCCCTCGCTTGCAGCGGTGGCCGGATTTGGCGCGGTCATCGTAGGGCTCACGCTCGCTCCTGCGTCACTCGCGGCCGTGGCCGCTTTCGGCGCCGCAGTCCTCGGGTCTCCGAATCAGATAACGGCGCCGAGCTTCCCCGCCACGACCGGCTTCGGGGCCGCCTCCATTGGGCTCACGATCGCAGCGCCGTCCCTCGGCGCGCTCGCTTATTTCGGCACGGCGAATCTGGCTTCCCAGACCATCGCCCCGGCTGGCTTACCTTGTGTTGCCGGGTTCGGGACGGCCGTCGTCTCCTGCGAAGTACTCGTCCCGCTGCTCGCGCTCTCGTCGGCCTTCGGAAACGCGACAGTCGCGCCAGCGATCTCGCTGAGCGCTCCGTCGCTAGCCGCTCTGACTGCGTTCGGAACCGCGTCTGTCGGAGTCGGGATTTCCGCTCCCTCGTTCATCGCGCGCGCCGCGTTCGGCGACATGTCGACGTCCGGCTCGCAGTGGATCATCTCGCCTTCGTACTCGGCGATCGCCGACTTCGGCGCTGCCGTTGTGGCTGCAGAGGGGACCATCGCAGCGCCCTCGCTGGCTGCCGGCAGCGCCTTCGGCTCGGCGACGGTCCGGACGTCGGTTCGTGTGGACGCCACCGCCCTAGCGGCTCACGCGAGCTTCGGGGATGCCGCTGTCGGGGTACTCGGCACGGTGGCCTCGAGCGGATTCTCCGCTCGGACCGCATTCGGGCTCGCCACGGTCGGGCTGACGGTCTCTGCCCCGGCGCTCTCGGTCAAGGCCGCCTTCGGCACAGCGCTCCTCGCCCATTCGGTGTCACCGCCGTCGTTCGCCCCGGTTACTCGGTTCGGTGCCGCGTCAGTCGGGCACGAGCTCCGGCTTCCGTCATTGCTTGCACACGGCGCGTTCGGCTCGGCGACCGTCGCTACGGCGCCCTCGCAGTGGATCATCTGCGCCAGCCTGCAGGCGCGCTCGAGCTTCGGAAGCGCCACCGTCCTGACCGGTGCCGTCATCACGGCGCCGGGGATGTTCGCTCGCTCCGCATTCGGCGGCGCGCGCCTTGATCACGGAATCGCCTGCACATCGCTCGCTGCCCATGCCGCCTTTGGCTCCGCAGCGATCGGCGTGAACGCGCTCGGCATCACGGCGCCCTCGTGCGTCGCACATGCCGCGTTCGGTGGAGCCACGGTCATCGGCGGACTGCGCTCGCACACGGACGTGTACGTGCCGTTCGATCCTGACCCTCCGATCGAACTCGACCTGTAGCTCGCGTCACTCGCGGCTCGGAGAACACATGGCCAAGAAAGTGCCGGCCAAGCAGGCCGAGCCGGATGGCACAGCCTCGCCTGCGCTCGAGTCGCGCGCGCCCGAGGCGTGGGCGGCAGAGATTTTTCCGCCGAGCGAGAAGGGTCGCCAACACCGCGATCTCTACCTGCACGGCGCTGCGGCGGCCCTGCACGGCTGGCTTCTGCACGAGCACCACCAAGGCGCGCCGATGGCGCTGACACGAGACGACTACTGCGCCGCTCTCGAAGCAGCGCGCCGCGTCTCCGGAAACACCTACGCGCCGCATCCCGCGGCGCTCAGCCCACACGTAGCGAGGACCTGAGCCCATGCCGATTCCCGGTCAGTCGCTCACGATCCGAGACCCAGGTCTCGGAGTCGTCGATCAGAGCGACAACGCCTTTGTACTAGTCGGGTGCGCCGAGAAGGGCCCCCAAAACGTCGTCATCGCCTTCAGTTCTCTGAAGTACATCGTCGACACCTATGGCCAGGGTCCTCTCTCGGAGGACCTCTGCACCACGCTCGTCATTGCCGGCGCTCCGGTCTTTGGTTGCCGCGTCGCCGGCACCATCGCGGGCGCTGCGACCTCCGTCAACAAGGTGTCCGCAGACTCTTCCACCGGAGCGGTGACGGTAACTGGTGCCGCGCTCGATCGCTACACGGCGATCGTCGACATCACGACCACCGGAACCCTTGGAACCGGCCGCTTCAAGTACTCGCTCGACGGCTCTCTGATCGACGGCTCTGCCCGCACCTACTCGGAGGAACTGACGGTCCCGAGCTCGGGCACCTACCTGGTCCCCAACACCGGCCTGACGCTGACGTTCGCGCCCGGAGGTGGCCCGGTCTACTTCGAGAAGGGCGACCGGCACACCTTCAGTTCCACCGCTCCGCACTACTCGACCACGGAGGTCGGTCTCGCAATGGACGCCGTCGCGTCCTACCTGAGCACCGCGTCCGAGGCTGAGTTCGACGCCATCGTGCTCTCCGGGCGCAACGCCACAGGGAGCGCTGCGGCCACGCTCTTCGGCGCACTGAGCACTCGTCTCGCCGGACTCGAGACGATGTTCCGATACATGGGCGCGATCGCGGACGTCGGCAGCGGCGACTCGACGGTCAACGTCAAGACCGCGATGAACTCGGTGTCCGACGAGCGGATCTGCGTGGTCTACGGAGACGCCGACATCGTCTCCGCCAAGGGCTTCGCTGGATTCGGCGCACCGACGCGCACCGCTTGCGTTGCACTCGCCGCGCGCGCCGCACGCGAGCTCATCTCCACCGATCTCGCGCGCTACGCGTCAGGTGCACTCGAGGGCGTGCTCGCCATCTCTCACGACGAGTACCTGTCCGAGGAGCTCGACGCGGCGAAGATCTCGACGCTGCGCACGTGGCCTGGTTCGCCTGGCTACTACATCACGAACGCGCGCATGAAGTCCGCGCCGGGCTCGGACTTCCGCTACTGGCAGCACCGCCGATGCATGGACGTCGCATGCCGCACCGTCACGAAGGTTCAGCAGAACTTCTCGAGCATCGGTCTGCTGACTGAGGACGGCGGGTCCATCGACCCCACCGAGGCGCAGCGGCTCGAGTCGATCGCCAGACAGCCGCTCGACGACGCTCTTCTGTCTCCGAAGAACATCGAAGGCCGGGCCGGTCACGTCAGCGCCTACCGCTACAAGATCGACCTCTCCAACGACGTTCTTACGTCGGAGACGGTGATGTCCGACGTGGCTATCCGGCCGCTCGGTTACGCGAAGTTCATCTCCACCCAGATCGGCTTCGCCTCGCGCGTCGGCTGAGGAGTCTTCAATGCCAGTAGGTTTTGCGCAGCTCATCAATGGGCATGCCTGGGATTTCTCCAGCGTGACCATCACCGTGTCCACGCCAGCGCCCGTGATCCTCACGCGGATCGCAAGCATCAACTACGAGGACTCGCTCACTCCCAGCCCATTGCGCGGCAACAGCGCGCACAAGCTCGCGCGCTCTCGCGGTCAGTACGAAGCGAGCGGCTCCATGAGCCTGTACCGCGAGGAGTTCGATCTTCTTCTGATCGCGCTGACGAAGGCTCCGTTTCCCACCGTCACGGCTGGGTACATGGAGAAGAGCTTCAAGGTCATCGTCAGCTACGGCGAGGCCGCGAGCGTGCCGTCCACAGACGAGCTGATCGGCTGCCGCATCACGCGGCGTTCCAGTCAGAACCAGCAGGGCTCCGACCCGATCATGGTGGATGTCGATCTCGACATCATGAAGATCCGCGTCAACGGAGCGAGCGCCGTACGCGACAAGAGCGGCATCGTCTGACGTACCCCGCAACGCCCGGTTCTGGCGTGATCGATAAGGAGACGCTTTCATGATTTCTGACGAAAAGGTGGGCGAGTTCAAGGCCAGGTATGGCGAAGACCTCGCGTTCCACGACAACCCGAAGCACGGCATCTTCGTGTTCCGAAAGCCATCGCGCCCCATCTGGAAGAAGTTCCAGGGCCAGGCCGGTCGCAAAGGAGCAGACACCGATGCGTGCGGCGAGCAGATGGTGATCGACTGCTACTGCTTTCCCGAGGGCGCGGCTGGCAAGCCCGACTACGAGAAGCTGACCGCGCTCTTCGACGAGTACGCCGCCCTTCCTTCGCGGATCTTCGCGGAGCTCTATGAGCTCGCCCAGGGGCGCGAAAACGCCTCGGGAAAACTCTGAACGAGCTGCGCGCCGACCCAGAGCGCGCGGCCGTTGCGTTGCTCGCGCTGCTCGACTCCGGCGCCGATCCCGAAGATCGCATGGATGGCGCACTCGTCATCGCGGGACTCGCGCAGGACATCCACATGATCCGACGCGCCTACGTGCAGGTGAGGTAGATGTCCTCCAACTTTTCACTGAAGCTGATGGACCGACTCAGCGCGCCCGCGCGCGCCATGAGTCGCGCTTTGGCTTCTCTTCTTGCGTCCGAACGCGCCGTGACGGCAGCGGCGCAGCAGAGCCAGGTGGCGGTCACCGCCGCCGGCCAGGCCGCCGCAACGGCTGGAGCCCGAGCTGCGGCAGGCGCGTCTGGCTTCGACAAGGCAGCTGCCGCCATGAAGCGCATGAAGGGCGCTGCAGGCGCCGGCCACGCGAGCGCGGTCAAGAAAGCCATCGGCGGCGTTGGCGGGCAGAAGTACGACTCCATGGGCATGCCGCTCGGCGCGTCCATCACGCCTGCGGCTGCGCCCGTGGCGGCCACGATGATGGACCGCGTGAAAGGTCTGGTCGCTTGGAACAGCGCCGCTGGCGACAGCATCGAGAAGTGGCAGGACCTGTCCGCCGTCTTCATGCGAACGCCGTTCGGCATGGTGGTCGGCGGGCTCGGCAAGATCGGCGGGTTCCTCTTCGACATCGTACAGGGGCTCGCGTCGATGCTGTTCACCGCGACCAAAGTCGGGCTCGCGCTCGGCGCCATCGCGGCGATCAGCTTCACCAAGCTCGTGGTCGAGATGGGTGCGTTCGCCGAGAAGTCGAAGCGTGCCCTGGCGTTCATCACCGGGTCCGACGCGCTCGGCCGGCGCGAGTTCCGAGAGGCGGTCTCGCTCTCGGCAAAGCTCGGGACGAATCTCGAGGACACGGTGTCGCACTACTCGAAGCTGCGGAGCATGCAGTTCAGCGCGAGCGAATCCGCTGGACTCGTCAAGCTGAGCACCGACCTCAAGGCCATCACGGGCGATGCTCAGTCAGCGGAGCGCGCGCTCACCGCGATGACGCAGATCAAGGCCAAGGGAAAGCTGCAGAGCGAAGAGCTCGTCGGTCAGCTCGCTGAGGCGGGCGTCTCGACGGTGCTCGTGTACAAGGAACTCGAGAAGATCTTGAACACCGACCGCGCTGGCGTGCTCAAGCGTCTGCAAGGCGGCAACATCGACAGCGAGACGGGGCTCGTCGCGGTCGTGCGCGCGCTCAAGCAGAAGTACCACGTGCAGAACGTCGGCACGATCGGTGAGCAGTTCGCAAACGAGACGCTCTCTGGCATGTGGGAGAGCCTCAAGAACACCCCGGCGCGCACGTTCATGCGCCTCGGCGAGCAGATCGACACGACGCCGCTTGTCGCCGGCCTGCAGACACTAAAGCGCGCGCTCGACGGAGCCTTCTCTGGCGGCTCGGGCGTGCGTTTTGTGAACACCATGGTGGCAGGGCTCGGGAAGCTGATTCCCATGGTCGTCGCCTTTGCCGAAGGCTTCGGGTCGGGATTGGACGAGATCGCGCGGGCGCTATCGCTCGGCGACGCCAGCAACGTGATCCAGTGGGCCCGCGAGGCCGGAACGTGGGTCGCTCGATTCTTCGCACGCGTCATCGAAGTCACGAAGAACGCCGTTCCGGCAGCGATCACCGCGATCAAGGGCCTGTTCGAGGGCCTAGACATCGAGGGCCTCCTGGCCGACATGAAAGGCGCCAACTGGAAGGGACTTGGCGCAGATCTCGCCATTGTCGCGCGCGCCGTCGGGTCCATCACGCACAACGCAGCAACCCTGGTCGGGCTGTTTGGTCATTCGAGCGAGAGCAGCGGGCCACTCGGACTGACGAAAGGGGCGCGAGAGGCGGCCGGCACGGATGGCAAGAACTGGTGGGACTTGTTCGTCGAGGGCCAGGTGGATCCGGAGTCTGCGGCCGGCAAACAGGGCAGGGCACTCCGCGTGGAACCACGAATCGATCCGGCCGCCATGTCCCGCAACATGACCAACCACATCACGGTCCCGCTCACCGTGAACGGTTCCGCTGGACCAGACGAGCAGAAAGCCGTCACGGGTGCAGCCGAGGAGGGCGTGCTCGCGGCGCTTCGCAAGTTCGCCGACGGCGAGCTCAGCCAGGCGACAGCGTAATGGCAGCCACCGGCATTCCGCACTGGGACGACGATCCCGAAGTTTGGGACACGCTCGTGCTCGGAACGAACACGATGCCCGGCGTATGGGACATTGAAGACGGCAACATCAAGCGCGTTCTCGACGTGAAGAAGGCGCCTGGTCTCGACGGCGCGCGCATCAAGGATATGGGCTACGAGAACGGCGCGATGACGTGCGTCGGACAGCTTGTAGGCGCAGACGACTGGGCGACGCTGCAGCAGATCGCAGCGACGCTGAAGCTCACGCAGAAGGGCAAAGCGCGCACACCGATCGCGATCAGTCACCCCAAAGCGCTGTATCTGGGGGTCACGCAGGTGTACGTCACGGAGATCGAGTGTCCCCGTCTCGACAACGGAATCATGACGGCGACGATCCGCGTTCTCGAGTACGTCCCGACTCCGAAGAAGGCGGGGAAGGCCAAGCCCGCCTCAACCGTCAGCCTCGCGGCAGAGTTCGTCGATGCTGATTTCAACTCGGTCACCGCCGCCCAGCAGCTGAAGCAGCGCGAGGCGGCCGCCGAGGCAGAGTCGGCCAACAGCGCGGCTGCGTGGCCGAAGTTCAAAGCCGTGCCACCTCAGTACGCGCCCGTGGCGAACTGAGCCATGCAAGTCACCGTCAACGACCTTGTCTGCATCGCAGGCGAGATCGTCGAACAGCGGAGCGGAGCCTGGACGGCACGGGTCGAGGTTGACGACGAGGACAACGCCATCAGCGGCGATGCCACGATCGTGGTGGGCTCCGAGACTTTCGCTGGGACCGTCGTGCGCGGAGAAGTGCCTGAGGGCAGGGGTCGCTGGATCGGCCACGTGGTCGGTGGCAAGGGTGGTCTCGATCTCGAGATCGAAGCCAAGTACTACTTCAGTGCGTCCCTGCGCACGATCGTGAGCGATGCGCTGGCAGCGGCGGGCGAGAGCCTGGACCAGGCGGGCACGGAGACAGCATCCCTTGCCACGCTGATGTCACGCTGGATGCGGATCAGGGGAAAGTGCCGGCTCGCGCTCACCCAGGTGGCCAAGGAGATCGGCGGCTTCTGGCGCGTGACTCGCGGCGGGCAGGTTGTCGTACGCAAGGCAGAGACGTGGGAGGCGGTCGACTTCGACTACGAGTCCATCGACTCGGACCCGAGCGACGGGACGCTTGAACTCGCCCCCGACGAGGTGCCTGGAGCTCGCCCCGGCGTGACCGTGGGTGGACACAAGATCGGCGCGGTGACCACGCGCTGGAGCGGCGCTGGCGTACGTCAGCTTCTCTCGATCGATGCCGACGACGGGCGCGCTCGAGGCGCAGGTGGGATCTTCGCAGAAGCCATCAAGAAGGCCTCCGAGAGCGCCATCAACTACTCGCAGTGGTATCCGGCCAAGGTCGTCCAGCAAGACGCGGACGGTACGGTGCACCTCCTGCCGGATGATGCGCGCGTACGAGGCACGGGCCTTACCCACGTGCCCATTCTGCATGGCATCCCTGGGCTCACGGTCCGGGTCGCACTCGGCACGTACGTGCGGCTGTTCTTCCAGGACGGCGACCCGAAACGCCCCGCATGCGCCCTCTGGGACGACGGATCGAGCGTGCTCGCAGTGACGCTCCAGTGCGCGCAGGGGCTGACCGTTGTCGCCCCTCAGATTCATTGGGGGCCGACCGCCAACCCTACGCAGAGCGCTGTCCTCGGCGAACTGCTGATGACCTACATCGACGGCGTCACGACCGCCGTGAAAACAGCCCTGAACGCCATCCCGTCATCTGCAGCGGGCTCGCCAAACCCCGGCGGCGCACCGGCCGCTGGCATCTTCAGCACGGCGCTTGGAGCGCTCGAGGCTGCCAAACAGGCAGCGCTCTCGACGGTGATCAAGGTTCAGTAGATCCCGGGTAGCCGCCTGCCCTGACCACCGGCTTTCCTCCTTTCACGGTGGTCTGAAAGCGGCCCCTATGGGGCGCGTTGCGCCCTGCACAGAGGCCCCATGCCCAATCATCCATTCCCCGCACATCCCGTGCAGCTCCGCCCTGTCGGTGCTGGCAAGCCGGCGCAGAGTCATCGAGACGCGTCCGAGCGTCCGCGGTCCTGTGCGGCGTTTTCACCGGATCGATAGCTCGTGCCATTCGATCCCAACGATCCACTCGGCACCGACCTGTCAGGGGTCGACGACGTAGATCCCAATCTGACACCGGTCTCCGGCCGCTTGATGCTCGCGCAGGCCATCGCGCGGCGCTGGATCACCGATCCGGGCGAGCTCTTCTATGCGCCCGACTACGGCGCGGGACTGCGCCGATATCTGAGCGGTGCCACCGACAACGTGGGCGCCCTGCCCGCTCTGCTCGAGAACGAGGCCCGCAAAGACGAGCGCGTCGATGACTGCAAGGTCGCGGTGTCGCTGGTTGACGAAACCCTCACGGTGATCGGCCGTATCGAGGACGCCCAGGGTCCATTCAGCCTCACCCTATCGCTGTCGACGACTGCGCTGACGCTGGAGCTCCTCGACAAATGATGATCCTCCTGCAGCAGATTCTCGGCGTCATCACGATCGCGCAGGCGCGCCAGAATCTCCTCGACATCGCTACCGGCCTCAAGTTCAACACCACGAGTTGGCAAGAAGGCAGCTGGCAACGGACCCTGATCGAGATCTTCGCGGTCGTGTACGCGGCCGCGACTCACGGGGTCTCTCAGATCGCGGCGGGCGGCTACAACGACCTGGCCGAGGACGTTTGGCTGCATCTGCTGTCGGATAGCCACTACGACAACCAGGTACACGCAGCGGTCGCGACGCAGGGCAAGCTCACCCTGACGAGCACAAGCCTCGCCCCGCCATACCCGATCGCGATTGATGACCTGACGGCTGCCGACGCGAACGGCCTCACCTTCCGCAACAAGACAGCCGGCACGCTGAGCTCGGGCGGCACGCTCGAGTTGCTCTTCGAAGCCGAGTCGCCCGGGTCGGCCGGCAACGTATCGCCTGGCACGATCACGATTCTCAAGACGCCTCTTGCAGGCGTAAGCATCACCAACCCGCTTCAGCCCGACGGCTCTTCCTGGGTCACGCGTGACGGCGCGGACGTCGAGACGAACCCTGAGCTACGGACACGCAACCGGACGAAGTGGGCGACGCTCGGCATCGGCCCCGGCATGGCCTACGTGCACAACGCGCGACAGGCGCACTCGTCGGTAAAGCGCGTCTACGTCGATGACACCAACCCCGATGGCCCCGGCACATTCGACATCTACCTGGCCGGAGACTCCGGCCCAGCGTCGGCGACGATTGTCGCGGCCGTCGATTCCTATCTTCGCGGAAACACCGACGGCATCGATCGCAAGAACGCGACGTCCCGCATGCGCGTGTTCCCTGCCGTCGCGCGCAATTTCACCCTCAATGCCGGCGTCTATCTCCGCAAGGAATACGACACCCTGACCACGCGGACGGCGATCGAAAAGGCCATCGCTGACTACTTCAAAGAGCTGCCCATCGGGGGCACTCCGCTGGTAGATGGCGGACCGGGAGCCGTACGCCTCGCTGCGATCTCCGGTCGAACCATGCCGATCGCCGGCATGCAAAACATCGCCTTCACGGACCCCACGTCCGATCCCGTGCTCGTCAAGAACGAGGTCGCGGTGCCGGTCGTAGTGCTGACCTACTACCAGATCTAGGCGAGTTGCGCGCATGCCTGATTTCCGCATCTCGGAGCAGCTTCGCCCCAGAGACCTGCGCGAGCTCGCGCGCAAACTCTCCCCAGGCTGGCTCCGAAACAAGTGGGGCGAGCGCCTCATGGGGACGATCGCCGGACTCATGTCTGACGTTCTTCTCGACGGCGCGCTCGTCGCGATCAACCTGCGCTCGCTTCGCTCTCCGATCTTCCCGCCCGATGGGCTCGACCTGATCGGCAGCGAGCGGATGTTGCCGCGCTTCCCTGCGGAGCCGCACGCGACGTACAAGGCGCGCCTGCTCGATGCGTGGAAGCTTTGGCAGCAAGCAGGCACTGCCGGCGGCATCCGCGGCATGTTTGCGCGGCTCGGCTTCGTCGTCTCCATCAAGACCAACGCCGATTGGAACTGGGACAACCAGCCCGCCAACTGGTCGCGCTTCTGGGTGATCATCACCGACCACCGTTGGGTGTCGGACGGCATCTGGAACGACCCTGGCGTTTGGGACGACGGCGGCACGTGGGACACGAACGCGACGCCTGACGAAGTCCGAGCGACTCGCAACATCGTGCGCGCGTTCAAGGCGGCATTCGAGATCTGCCCCGCCATCTGCGTGGTCCTCGATCAGAACGCATGGAACGCGAGCCAGCCAAACGGCAACTGGGCGCTTCTGTGGAATCGCAATCCTGCAGCGTCGTACTGGGACGGGTGACAGAGTGCCATCAAGCTATACGCCGAGTGCAGCGCGGAACACGTCATACACGTTTCCAAGCGGCGGAGACCCTCGCACCGCAGCCTCGGTCGATCTGCCCATGTCGCAGCTCGCCGACTCGATCGAGTACGCGCTGCGCGACAGCACGATTACCCCGCCATCGATCTCCGCGAACCAAGACAACTACGCCCCGACCGGTTGGTCCGAGGCATCGGTGGTGCGCGCCTCGACCACGGCTCTCCGGTCGATCAACAGCGCGCTCGCGAACGTGGTGCGCAAGACGAAGCTGATCGTCAACGTTGACGTCAACGTGCTGCAGCTGCCGCACAACCGAAGCGGCGCGACGACCGGTAACTACGCCCTCGACTGCCCTTCGGGGATCGACTTCCTGCTCGGACCCGGCGACTCCTGCTTCATCTTCGCCGATGACGTGACGCAGCGCTGGAAGGTCGTCGGAATCGGCAGCGCCGCGAATCGCCTCTGGACGGGCACCCATGGCTGGCAGGGAGCGTGCGAGTTCGCGCAGCCGCTGACGATCGATTCCACCCTACTGCTCAACAGCTCCGTCGGAGAGGTGCTCTACAGCCCGTCCCGCAGCCGGCTGAAGCAGCTGCACACGTTCATGCATGTGGACGCGACTGCGCTCGCGCTGTCCTACTCGATCCCTCTCGGATACTTTGCTTCTTCCGCGGCTGGCGCGGCCATCTTTCCGATTGATCTGCCGACGGGCGCAGTCATGCACGACGTCGCCTTTGCCGTTCAGGCGCCATCGGGGTCGGTCCAGATCAATGTCCACAAGTCGACGATCACGGCTGGCGACGGCACCGTCGTACATCAACAGCTCGGGTCGACCTTCACCACATCCGGCACCGCCATGAACGTCTCCACGATTGGAGACTTCTCGGCTGAGACGATCGACGCGAACGGTTCCGACGCCGGCAGCTTCTATCGCTACTACGTTGGCGTGAACTTCTCCGCAGGCGGGCAGACGCTTCGCTATCTGCGCGTCTATTTCAGCGACCCAGGTCCGCGCAACTACTGACCGCTCGCACGCATTCGTCGCGACGACGGCCGCGCAAAAACATTCCGCATGGCGCGTTGAGCCGCATGGCTCGCGCGCCCTTTCTGCGACGCGTCCAGACGCGATCCATGAGGCATACGCATGGCCGATGAAGGCTGGACCTCCGATATCCTCGGGTACAAGAACATCGAGATCAACGGCGAGCTCTTGCCGCGCCGGCCGACTCTCAATTTGCTCGGCGCGCTCGGAGACGACGATCCGCTCTACGACCGCACGAACGTCCGTCTCGGAAGCGGCGGCACCGGCGGAACCGGCGGAACGACATGGAGAACCGGAGCCGGCGCCCCAAGCAATGGACTCGGGGCCGATGGTGACTACTACCTGAACTCGAGCACGGGCGATCTGTACCAGCGCTCGTCCGGTACGTACGCCATCATCGCCAACCTCCGCGGCCCAGCTGGCTCGACTGGATCTACGGGAGCAGCCGGACCTCAGGGCCCCGCCGGCCAAGACGGCGGCACGGGTGGCACGGGCACGACATGGCGCTCCGGTGCGGGTGCTCCCAGCAACGGCCTTGGAGTCGACGGCGACTTCTACCTGAACACCAGCAATGGCGCCATCTACAGGCGCAGCAGCGGCGCATACAGCATCATCGCGAACATCACCGGACCCGGCGGCCCCACGGGCGCCACGGGGGCGCAGGGGCCGCAGGGAGCGACTGGCGCGCAGGGCCCGCAGGGCACGACAGGCCCTACCGGCGCAACTGGAGCAACGGGCGCCACCGGCGCAACTGGCGCTGCAGGCGCAGCGGGGTCAGCGGGAGCGCCCGGCAGCGTCTGGCGTACCGGCAGCGGCGTACCGGCAAACACGCTCGGCGTTGACGGCGACTTCTACCTAAACACGGCAAACAGCTCGTTCTACCAGAGGCTATCCGGCTCGTACGTCCTGCAAGGGTCGCTGACGGCGGCGACCGCTGCCTCCAACGTCTCGTTCGTCGCGACCGGCAACATCGCCTCCACGAACGTGCAGACCGCGCTGCAAGAGCTCGACAACGAGAAGGCCAAGCTTGCCGGCGGCAACAACTTCACCGGGCAGCAGAACCTCTCGAGTGGCGGACTCGCCATTACGGACACGAGCAACCTGCAGGTTGCAGGCGGCCACATATATACAGGCCTGAGCGCGCCCGCGACTGGCATTGGCATCTACTCGGACACCGACATCGCGGCGCGTGGCGGCATCACGATCGCCGGCACTGGCAAGACGGGGATACCGTCGGTGCTTGTTGCCGCCGGCAACCTGACGGTGCAAACGGGACGGCTCTACACCGGCACGGCGATGCCGCCGGCAGACGGAGACATCCGGGCGTCGGGAAACATCTATTCTGACGGCGCGCTCGTCGCTGGGGCCGGCGTTGGTTTCAGCTACACGCAGACCATTACGCGATTGCTCGACGCAACATCGGGCGTGGTCGTCGACGGAAGTCCAACAACCTGGCTTCTAGCGGGCGCGTTCGTATGGCAGTCGCAGGTAACCACCCAGGTGCTACTCGCTTTCGGCCTGAATGCCGCCATGCGCGACGGCGCCGCACTACTTCGCGTTCGTGCTCGCATCAAACCTTCCACGGCGCGCTCTGGCACAGCAAAAATGGGCGCGGCTCTTTACAAGCAGGATCGTTCTGGAAACATCACGCAGATGACGCTCACGCCGAGCGCGAGCGCGGTGTACGACGACGGCACGACCGCGCTGCAGGACTTGATTCTAGTGCCCGCCACATCGGAGACCATCGATCTGAATTTCTGGAACTATATTCTAGGTGTCGTCAACGGCGCCGCTGGCTCGCCATCGGACCTGATCCGCAGCGTGGACGTCCAGTGGTCAACCAACCAGATCACTCTCTGACTAACGAGACGCGCCAGCGCCGTAGCCTTTCTACCCGCGCAACAACGCCTCTCACGGAGTCTGCTAATGCCTAATCTTGCGGTTGACCTGACGAGCTCCGGCGGCGCCGCGAGCAACGTCTCGAACGACTCAAGCGTGTCCGGAACTACGATCAAAGACGCGCTGAACACGCTGAAGTCCAGCAGCGACACGAACGCGACAAACATCACGTCGAACACAACGAGCATCGGCACCAAGGCGAACCGAAGGCTAGCGATCAACAGCCAGTCCGGAACGACCTACACGCTGGTGCAGGGCGACGAGGACACAGGCGTCGAGACGACGAACGCATCGGCGGTGACCGTCACGGCTCCGCAGCTTGCGGTCGGCACGCAGATACCCATCCTGCAAGACGGAGCTGGTCAAATCACGATCGCTGCCGGGTCAGGTGTGACGCTCAGATCGCCACTCGGAGCGAAGTCATTGCAGCAGTACACGTGGCTGCTGGTCCATTGGAGAAGCGCGACCGAGGTCATCATCTCGGGAAACACGTCGTCCTGATGTATTCCGCATCTTACACGAAGTGGTCCGGCATATTCGCCGTGGTGCGCGCGCTCTCCGCTACGCGCCCCGTCTTCACGGCTGACTATTACTCGATCGACGGTGTCACGGGGAAAGTTGCTAGCTTCATCGACTGGAACGATCCAACGCACGCGATGTCTCAGTCGACCTCTGCTCGGCAGGTCGCTCTACCCACTTTCGATGCAGCGATCGGCAGGCTTACTGGGAACTTCGCGGGAGGCCAGGTCTATGAGTCCAACAAATCCCCCGCATCCTTCTACAACTACTTGAATGCAACGCCTCACTATGCACAGCTCGTGCTCAAGCCTACAAACACGAGCTTCGCGATCTGGGCCGAGGCGGGACTCGGGACCCCTCCCGACTACTGGAACCTGGTCAACAACACCGGCGTGCAATACAACTTCGCGCGAGGCGGGACCGCAAACACGATCACGCGAGGCGGCACGGTCGTGGCCAACACTCCGATCGCCATGGCTGCATGGGCGGACTCTTCTGTTCCGACTCGCGCGCTGCGCGTTTCCGGGGATGCCACGACTACCACGGGCTCGGTTAGCGGGACGGCTGGAGCGATCACAGCAGGCCTGAGCTTGGGCGCGCGTAAGAACCTGGCGGCAGGAGCCTCAAGCATGAACTGGAGATCGCTGATCGCATGCGGATTGCTGACCACTAGTCAGCGACAAACGATGGCCGACTGGGTCAAGCAGGATTCCGGGCTGGTGCTCCCATGAGCCGCTACCACGTCGACATCCCCGTCAAGCTCGCGCTCGTGCAGGTCGCGCTCGACCAGTCGTTCGGCTTGCGCGACGTGGCCGGCAACCCCACGCCGCGCCAGCGCGTCATCTACAAAGCCGGCGCGATGGGACCGGCGCTCGCGATGGGCTCGCCGCAAGAGATCGACTTGCCCGGCACGAACTGGCCGCTCATCGACGGCGGAGACGGCACCGCGGCCCTGTTTATCGCGGACGCGCCGACGATCGATGCGAAGCTCGGGCGCACGGTGAACGGCGTGGCGCTGCCGCGGGTAGCAGACCTGGTGCAGGTCGCGCGCCCTCGGGACAGCAGCGTCCTACCGCCGGGCGTGCGCGACAAGGTTGACGATGCGTGGATCGACGTCCAGCTGGACGGCACCGACATCAATGGTCAGCCGCGCGACACGCCGGCAGCGCGCGCAGCGGTCCGCGCTGAACTGCAAGGGCAAGCGACGGCGGCTCTCGCGCGCAAGGACGCGCGCAAGGCACAAAGGGCGCTCGACGTAGCAATCGGACACGGAAAGGCAGGCTGAGGATGAAAGCAATCAAGTGGTGCGCGGTTCTGTTGCTGGCAGCCCTGACGAGCGCCTGCGTCCCCCACGGCCCCATCAACTGGCCCGGCCTCGTCAACTGCGCTCCAGGCGTGAGCGACCTGGTGGGCGTCGTGTCGCGCATCCTGCTCGCGGCTGGACCAGCGGACCAGACGTCGATCGGCGACCGCGCGAAGCAGCAACTCGAAGATCTCGCGCGCGAGCACGGGGCGAACGTCGTGAGCTGCGTCGTGCAGCGCGTAATCAGCGATTGGAACGCGCCCGGCGCAGCGCAGGAGCCGCTCAGGATGGCCGCTGCCGCACGAGGTAAGGACTTCCTACGCGTCGTGGGCAGCAACCCGACGCTGGCGGACGAGAGCGGACAGATCGGAGACCCGGTACCGTGAGTGCCCTCGCATCGATCGCGTTGTGCGTCGTCGCCGCTTGGCTGGCAATGGGCGTGGGCGTGCTCTTGGGCAAGTGGTTCGCAAACCTGCAATGGATGCAGAAGGCGTCTCTTCGGTACGGACGCATGAGCTGCGGCGGCCGCCTGTTCTGGGTCGTGGACGCAAGCGATGCCGTGGACTGCCGCGCGCTGATCGAGTTGCTCACCGAAGAGGAGCACCAGCGCGAGAGCGCCGATGCCGCTGACCGACTGCGAGGCAAGCCATGATGTTCGCGCTCATCACCACCACCCGACTCGTCTCCACGAGCGAGCTCTACCGGCTCAAGCCGGCGCTCGAAATCAACGCCGGCCATCTCGCCGCGGCATACCTGATGGACGAGCCGATCGCTATCGAAGTGATCGACCGCGAGGCAGACTTGCCGTCGGGCTGCTACCCGGTCGTGTTCGTAGACGATGGCGGCGATGCTGGCACGCTCGCCGAGCACTGGTTCGACCCGCTCCGCGATATCCCCGCCTCTCGCGTCTACGTCGAGAACGTCAGCGCTCTGAACACCGGTCCGTACTCGGCCAGCGAGGCTGCCTCGCACGAGATCCTGGAAGCCATCGTCGATCCCATGGTCGCGACGTGGAAGCCGCACCCACGGCGCCCTGGCGTCGACATTTGCTACGAGGTCGCCGACCCCTGCCAAGACACATACTCGCTGCGCGCGAACGGCACCGACTGGCTGGTGTCGAACTTCGCAACGCCTTTTTTTTGGATGCACACGCTTCCGCAACCGCTCGAGCAGATCGAGCGCGACTTCGGCTACGGGATCGACTGGTGCAAGCGCTTGCGCGAGCCCGGCGAGATCGGACCTGAGGGCTACGCGGTGTTGCGCGAGTCCGCCAACCACGCGCACACGTGGACCGAGGATGAGAGCGGCGTGATCGGGCAGAACTCGCGCAAGCTTGATCGAAAGCAGCATCGATGGTCGCGCACGCAACGGCGACTCAGGAGCCGTGTGTGAACGACTCCGAGTTCGACACCGTGTCCGCTCGGGAGCCGCCCGACTATCGGGTCGGGAATGTGCTGCTGCACCTCTCGCAGTGGTGCGACTTCGGCCGGCTGATCGGCATCGACTCCGCGACGTGCGCCGCCGTGTCCGAACTTGCGCACGAGAGCTACCGCGCGATCTCGATCCGCGGAGCTCGCGTCGGAGCGCTGGTGAGCGCCGTCTCGGGCCTGCGCGCTCGATCGACGGCTCCGGAAGAAGTGCCACTCGTGGACGCGAAGGTGGCATCGCTCGCCGAGCGCGTATGCAAACAGTCCGACGCGATGCACCGCTTGGGCGTTTCGTACGAGACCTTCGAGCGCATTCGACTGCTGGCCGATGCCGTGCAGGCCGCGATCTTGGAGCGTGGCGCCAGCGCGCGCGACATCGTCACCGCGCTGCGAGGCCTGCAACCCGATGGCTCGATCCTGATGGACCTACCGAGCGCCGAGGACCTGCCGACGCTGCGTCCGAGGCCGAGGTCGAAGAAGTGACAAGGCCAAGCGTCGCGCGCGTGCAGCGGCGTATCCGGAGGCGAAAGCGTGGATGAGATGACCATAGGCGAGTACTGCGGGCGGAGCTTTCGCGAGCCAGATGCGGACATCGGCCTGGCCACGTTCGGCGGAGAACGCCTGATCGAAGTGGAGTGGGAGCTCGGGGAGGATCTGGCCGATGAATAGCTCGTCCAACGGTCACGCAGCGATCGACGATCAGATGAACCAGCTGAGACCTACCATGCCGATCGACCCAGCCGAGCAACAGCGCTGGCTGCTTGAGCGGCAGACCGACGCAATGGTCCGCCTATCAACTGCCGCCGAACAGCTCACCTCCGCGGTGGGCGAGCTTCGGCAGCTCGTTTCTCTGCTGCTCGCGCGGGAGCCAGCACAGTGACCGTGCAAGCGTTGCAGCCACCGCGCAATGACGATCCGGCCTGGCTCGTGCTCGCCCGCGCCGAGCTCGGCATGCGAGAGAAGCCCGGCCTCGAAGACAATCCGCGCATCCTCGAGTACTTCGCGGCTACGAGGTACCACGCGCCTCACGACGAGGTGCCGTGGTGCGCGGCGTTCGTGTGCTTCTGCCTCGAGTCGGCCAAGGCGCGCTCGCCGCGTAGCTGCCGGGCCGCAGACTTCGCCAACTGGGGGAAACAGAGCGAACTTGTGGACGGAGCCGTCGTCGTGTTCGGGAAGGCAGACCCGGATGCCGGAGGTAGCGGTCACGTCGCCTTTTGCGTGGGGCTCGAGGGCGACTGAGTGTTCGTGCTGGGCGGCAACCAATCGAACGCCGTGACTGTCGCCAAGCGGCCAAAGAGCCGCGTTGTCGCGGTGCGGTGGCCAGTTCAGTGAAGCGCGCCATCCACGCCTTGCTCTGCCGCTTCGGCCATCACGACCGAGTCGTCGTGCACCAAGCTCGTGAACGCACGACGTGCCGGTGCTCCCATTGCCACGCCTGGTGGATGGAACCGTGAGACCCCGTGGAAGTCGCGCATCTGATCGAGACGTTGGCTGTCGCCTTGGTGGGCGGCGTGATCAAGGTCATCGGTCCGATCATCGCTGGCCACGTCACGCGGCTCTTCTCGAGCAAGGCCAAGGAGATCGACGCCATGGCTGAACGCGAAGAGGAGGAACGCGCCGCCGCAGAGCAGTTCGCGAAGGACGCGGTACTGGTCCGTGCCGAGGCTGCCGAAAAGGAGCGCGACAAGGCGCTATCCGAGCTCAACAGCTTCGGCAAGGAATACGTGGAGCTTGCGCGGCGCGCGGCGGAGCTCGAGGCCGAGCGAGACGAGGCGTTGCGCAAGGCAGACGCCGCAGAACGCGAAGCGGCGAAGCTGCGGATGATGAGTTCTGGGCGCGTGCGCGCGCCAGCAAGGGAGATCAATGCAACACGTCCTATTGAGTCCAGTCGTGACGTCGATGCTCGACGAGATCTGGAAAGTGCTTCTGCCGTCGTTGACGTTGGTGGCGGCGCACTATCTGAGAAAGCTCTACCTGCTGACGTGCAAAGCGCGCGGCGCCGAGGCCAATGAGTCGCACCTGCGGCAGATCGATACCGTCGCGGAGCTCGCTGTTCACGGAGTGGACGAGTACGTGCACAACGCTGCCAAGAGCGGCCTGACGCTGACCAGCAACGAGAAGCTCGACCAAGCTGTGATGATCGCTCGCACGATAGCGCTCGACGACCTGAAGGAGTTTACCGACGATCAGGTGAAGACGGTGCTCGAGGCGAAAGCTTCCGTGCAGCGCGCGAAGATCAGTTCGGCTCCTCCGCCCATGCAAGTTCAATACGTACCGCCAGCCACAGGAGCAGACAAATGAGCAACCAACAGATCTGCGTGCGCAACATGAGCACGGTCGTCTCCGACGCCGAGCTCCAAGCGGCGCTGCCAGCATTCCAAACCCAGGTGTCGCGCGACTTCGCGCCCGTGTGGGGTCTCGACGCAACGCTCACGTTTCTAGCGAAGGGCACTCCGACGCCTGCGAAGGCGTGGCTGCTCGTGGTGCTCGACGACGCCGATCAGGCGGGCGCGCTCGGCTACCACGATCTCACCGCCGCGGGCATGTCGATCGGCAAAGTGTTCGCGAAGACGACCAAGCTCGATGGCGGGCTCTGGACCGTCACGTTTTCGCACGAACTGCTTGAGATGCTGGCCGACCCAAACATCAACCTGTGCGCGATCGACGAGGACCACGGACGGCTCTACGCGCTCGAGGTTTGTGATGCATGCGAAGCCGACGCGCTCGGCTACGCCATCGACGGCGTGATGGTCAGCGACTTCGTGCTGCCGGGCTGGTTCGAGCCGACGCACGTGGCGAAGGGGGAGAAGTTCGCCTTCCGCAGCCACATCAAGCGACCGCTGCAGCTCCTGCCGGGCGGCTATATCGGCTACTACGACCTGCGCGGCGGTGGAGGCTGGCAGCAGCTGACGGCGCGCTCGGTCGAGGTGGACCTGCAGACGGTCACCGCACGCTCCCTGGTCCCGCTGCCGCACTCGGCGCGGCCGCGCGTGGGAAGCCGCCGGGAGAGGCGCAGGACGCCGCGAGCGCAGTGGCTCGCAAGCGAGTCCGAGTAGGACCAGCGAGAGGCGCCATGGGGCGCGCAGACGCGTTTGCGACCTTGCTACGGCTCAGGGCTTCGGCCCTGGGCCTTTTCTGCGTTCATGGGCAGCGGTAGACTCTGGCCAATGAGCCGCTCCAAGAACAGCTGCGGGCGTGGCCGCCGATGGCTCCGCCGATACGCATCGAACCTGCCCCGTGGCGCTCAGGAGCTCGAGCACGGTAGAGCGCGGGCGCGTGAACGGGACGCCCTGCAGCGTGGCGTGGAGATGCCGCTGCGCGACACGCCGTGGCAGCGCTGGGATTTGTGGGACTGGACGTAGACGGCGCGTTGCTACCGCGCTACTTTCAGGGTCTGCGTTGGTGGATGGCCACGCTCCCAACACCTCAACGAGGAGCTCACATCCATGGAACAGCAGATGCCAGCCATTACGATAGGCCGCCTGGCCGACGACCCCACTGCGCTCGGCGTGATTCGCCCGGCAGACGACTCCTGGCAGCTCGTAATCGACAAAGACGGGTTTCCCTGCCTGTACATCCGCTGCCGGCTCGAGGCCGGCGACGTCGCCGAGAGCGGCATGCTCTGCGTGGACGACCTGCTGCCACCGGGCATGGGCAGCTTGGCGGACGTTATGCGCAGCACGTTCGGCGGCGAGTGCACGCCCGAAGAGGCGGAGCAGGCGCACGCGGAGCACATCGAGCGGATCACGGCGGCGAACCGGCCCTGCCCGCGCTGACCGTCGCCATGCTACATTCCCCGTCAGCTCGTCCGCCATGATGCGGAAGGAGTTACGAGGCCGCTTCGCAAGGAGGGGCCTCAGCTTTTTCTGCGAGCGCACTGTTGACAGCGGATCCGCGAGTGATCATGCTGCCGATATGCATTGACCGACACGGTTTGGACCGTTCGCAAAGCACCGAGACCCTGGCAACGCGCAACGGCGCGGCCGGGGTCTTTCCGTTTCACTCGAGTAGCTCAGCGGCAGAGCGTCGCGCCCCGGCTTCGGCAGGGGTTGCGAAGGCCGATGGTTCAAGTCCATCCTCGAGTACTTTTGCGTCCAAAGCTCAAGGGCCGAGCATCGACAGTAATGCCGTCGAAGGCGTGGGTTCGATCCCCACTGGACGCTCCAAACTCTACGCCATCGTCCATTCCGACCTCCCGCCCGGCGCCAAAGCCTGCCAGGCGGCCCACGCCCTGCGCGCCTACGCGGAGGCCTACCCGTTCATCGAAGCGGCCTGGTGGAAGCATAGCAACACCTTGGTGCTGCTGGAGACAGAACGACTCGAAGAGATCGAACGATTGGCCATCGAACAAGGCGTGTCGTGCGTCCGATTCGTGGAACCGGACTGGGCGCCCGAGGGCACGCTCACAGCGCTTGTGTTGGGTCCAGACGGCAGGAGACTCGTGCGCGGGTGTCCGTTGGCCTTCCGCTAGCCTTGGAGATGGGCTGCGCGCGTCAGCGAGCGCGATACAGCTGGACCATGTTGTGACCCAGTAGATTGTGCGGGGTGTGTCCGCTGCACCATGTGCAGAACTGCATGCAGCAGACGCTGGTGCACCCTCCTTTGAGGAAGAGCGCCGGGAGCTCGGCTCCGCGCTCGCCGCCGCAGTCACAGCAGCTCATGCGGACCAGGCGCTTCTTGAGATCAACGCTCATAGCTTGTGCGACTCCGGTTTCGCGCGCGTCTGGCGCGCATTCTTCAGCTGCGCTCTCTATCACTCTCGATTCGGCATCGAGTAGCCTTTCCGATATGAGTCGCGACGCTCAGGTGCGTGCGTGTACTCTCCTCTCGATTCATTGGCATCGAGCAGCCTCTCCAACGCGCTGGACGGCGCCGTGGTGGCGCACCATGAGCCCCTCTCGATTCATTGGCATCGAGCAGCCTTTCCAATGTATTTCGTAGGCGATGGCCGCTGCTAGCCCTTCGCTCTCGATTCATCAGGCATCGAGCAGCCTTCCCAACTCACGTAGCCCGGACTCGATCGCTGCGAGCACGGCCTCTCGATTTACACGGCATCGAGCAGCCTTTCCAACACGACCGCTGGTGGCGGCGCTCTCGACTTGAAGGCGTTCGAGCAGCCTTTCCAACACATTTCGACGCGCCTGGCTGGGGTCGCGACAAAGTGCTCTCGACTTGAAGGCGTTCGAGCAGCCTTTCCAACGGAGCCCGCCACGAGCTCGCCCGCCGCGCCCTCCGCCTCTCGACTTGAAGGCGTTCGAGCAGCCTTTCCAACGACGGCGCACCTCACGCTGAAACTCCTGCGCGTCGCTCTCGACTTGAAGGCGTTCGAGCAGCCTTTCCAACACTAGAAGCCAGAGTAACCGAGCTACTTAGGCGCTGACTCTCGACTTGAAGGCGTTCGAGCAGCCTTTCCAACAGCAACCACAGATTGTCAATGAACACGACCACCTGCAACGCGTTTCGCGAGCGGTCCGCTACTCTGCCGCTTCTCCGATCGGGCCGCCATCTTCATCGCGCTTCTTGCTGCGCAAAACCTCGCCTGATTTCTTCGCGTTAGGAGAGACGCGAGCGCCTCCAGCGGTTTGCCCGTCACCGGACCACTCGCACAGCATGTTGCGGCAACAGTTCTCGTCCTGGTCCCAACGCACGCCGCAGTGCTCGCATTCGTGCGCGAGGTCCTTCGCGGCGTCGTACACGCACGTCGACCCGCACGCGTGGCAAGTGGCCTTGTTCGGCTTCGCCTTCATGACGATGGCCTGCCACTTCTTCGCGCTGCGCACGATCTCCTCGCGCAGTTCGCCGGCCGCCGCGAGGTGTGCTTGCGAGCGCGAGCGGTCGTCGATCATCACGAGACGGTCGGTCTCGTCCTTGGTCTTCCTGCGTTTCGCCGCGGCGAAGTCCGCTCCGTTGATCACGATCCGCTCGTACTTCTTCGCGAGTCCAACCGCCACGAGGCGATAGTGTTCGTTGCGTGCTGCAAGTATGGCCGCGTGCTGACGGCGCTCCCACTCGGCGAGGTGCGCCCAGTCGCTCGCCCAGGCGCTCAGCCTCTCGAAGATCTCGGCGTCGCCATCGAAGCGCTGCGCTTTCCAGTCCTGCGCGAGCCAGTAGAGCCGGTGCTGAGAGCGCCACACGTGAATGCCAGTGGTGCGCTCGGTCAGCCACTCGGGGACGATGCTGACGTTTGCCGAGAGCCAGGACGCTACATCGCGCAGCGCTCCGCCGCATATCTTCCCGCCGTCGTACTCAGCGAACTCTCGCGCCATGATCTCCGTCAGATCGCGCGTGTGCTTGTCGAGCTGCCGGATCGGCACCTGCCCGCGAATCTTCGGCTCGTATGGGCTGTTCTTGCCAGTCGTGCCGCGTCGCGCGACTCCAACGCCGGGCAGGCGGATTTCACCGCTCTCGCCACGGTCATTCACCCAGTAGCCGACGCGCATCTCCTCACCCCCGAGCGAGCGCCAGCCGAAGTCAACCGCGACCGTGCCGCGCTGCTCTCCGCTGCGCTTGTGGTAGACGCTCGAGGGGACAGAGCACGTGAACACCACGTGATAGATGTCGAGCACGCCTAAGCGGTCACAGGTGACCACGACGCGCTTGATGGATGCTTCAGGCGGCAGCGGCCTGTCGACGATCGCCTCGAATACGGCCCAGACCGGAGCGCGCCCGTCGCTGCCGATGCGCACGCGGAGCTCGTGCCGTCGTCCTGAGCGGCGCGAGCCTTCTCGGTGCTTCCCAGTGTCCTCAAGACGTCGAAGCCGCACCTGCGTATGCTCACCGCTGTACACCTCTTCCGTGAGCGAGCCGCCCTGCACCTGCACACCAAACGAGCCGTGGCCGTCCCAGCGCGAGAACCGCTGCGTGGCCCATGGCTCCAGGTCTTCCAGGGAGCGCTCGAAGGCGTCGGCTATGATCGCGCGCGTCCCAGGGCTCACGCCGCGCTTCAGATAGGCTTCGTATCCCGCCTTGCGCGCGGCTTCCTCGATTTGCTCGGTCGGTCCGACAAGGCCCTCGTCGCGCAAGCGCTGCGCAACGGCCTTGCCGCTCACGGCCACACCGCGCGCCTCGTACTCGCGCACCAGTTCGAGCCTTCGACGGTCACGCGGAGACATGCAATCGGGCTCGGCGTCAAGCAGCGCCGCTAGCGCTTCCTTCTTGAGCGCCTTGCCGGCTCGCGCCTTCGCCTCGGCCTGCAGTTCTCGGGCGCGCTGCTTGCGTCTCACCTTCGCAGGGTCCGAAAGCTCTTCTTCCGTCTTACGCTGCAGTTCCCAGATCTCACGCTTCAGCGTGTCGACGGGCGCCCAGATCTCTTGACGCTCTTTCTTCCCAGCATCTCCCTTTGCCGTGAGCGCAGCCGCCTTCTCGGCGTCCTCAGCTGCGGCGCGCAAGCCGGCGAGCTTGTCGGCGTACCCGCCGCGGTCGGCCCAGAACAGGCGCGTGTCATCACGGCGCTTGCGCTCGATTGCCACCAGGTCGTTGTACAGCTGGTGCGCTTCGCGGATCTCCCGCTTGATGCGTGCCTCATCGGAGACGATTCGAAGAATGCGGAACTTGAAAGCCATCGTATCGGTTTCGCTCATGTGATTTCTCCGTTTGTTGTTAGCGGGCCGGTGACGGCCCCATTCTCTCGATTCCTGGCATCGAGCAGCCTTTCGTCTATCGCGTGCGCGCACTTCGACCATGCTGCGCGAGATACGCCGCGCGCGCCTCTCCAATCGAGATCTCGCCGCGCCGAACGGCGCTCTTGAGCGTGGACCAATAGGCCATCTTCGGCGGCACTGGCTCCATGTCGTCAGGTCGTATGATATCCAAGCGCTTTACGTCGATCGGTGTCGGCTGCATGGCGTCGGGCGCTGTTACCGACTCCATCTCGATCTCGAGCACCAGCGGATCGCGCGCATGCGCGTGCGTTGTCGGCGCATCTCTCGGGCCTGAAATGCCACGCCCTTCGAGGCTGACCGGTCGATCGTCGGTGGGCATCCCGTGCAGATGGCTCACACCGTGAAGATCGACCAGCAGAGCCCGGGATTTGCCGTGGTACGCCCGGAGAGCTCGCCCGGTCATCTGTACGTAGGCGCCTGCGTGCTCGCAGTTCCGAGCGAGGATCACCGTGTCCACGTTCGGGGCGTCCACGCCTTCGGTCATCGTGTACGCGTTGACGATGACGCGCAGGTCACCAGATCTCAGGTCATCGAGATGGCGCTTGCGATTCGCGTCGCTCGTCTCGTGGTGGATGACTGCCGCTGCAACTCCGCGCGAGCGCAGTCCGTACACGGAACGATTCGCCGTGTCCACATCACGCATGAACATGAACGCGCCCTGTCGCTTTGCGGCGTGGGCCATGTACGCGTCCACCGGATCTTGCGCGAGATCCATTCCGGTGTGGACCGAAGGCCGGAGCACGTCGCATGGCACGATCTGCCCGCGCTGGAGCAGTTCGCGATAGGTCACGACTCGCACGATCTCGTCGAACGCATCGCCCATCGCACGACCGTCTGCGCGCTGTGGCGTCGCGGTGTATCCGGTGAGCGGGACGTCGCCTACTCTCGCGAGCAGCACTCTGTACTCGTCCGCGAGATAGTGGTGGGACTCGTCCACGATGAGCTCGTCCGCGTCAGGGAGCGCTTCGGACGCCAGGAGCGTGTGCGTGCTGGCGATTTGCACGCGTGCGCCAACGTCGATCGTCTCGCCGGGCAAGACCGCGCCGACGCGGTGGTACAGGTCGGCGACGCGCTTGCGCAGGTCGAGCACGATCTCGCGCCGGTGCGCCAGCACGAGCACCTTGCGGCCGGCCTTGGCAGCCGCTGCGGCCTGGTGGGCGATCATCCATCCCTTGCCCGCCCCAGTAGGCGCCACTGCCAGCACCCGCCGCGTCCCGGACGACTGCAGCGCAGCGACCTGGGCGAGGCCCTTCTCCTGGTAGTCCCGGAGTCGCGTGGTGGTCGTGTCGTCGCTCACTGGCCACCTCGGCTCGGCACGGCGCCCGCCTCTTCGACCAGGCGATCGATCGCGCTTTGCGGCACCTTGTGGCCGGCCGCGCGATGCGCGAGCAGATGACCGAGCGCCTCCTTCGCGGAGTCGAGCACGACCGCCGATCGGTCGACCGGGTCGGTCATGCCGAGACGGCTGCGCAGTTCCTCGTTCGTGATGGACTCACCGCGAGCTATCTGATCGAGCGCCTCTTGGACGGCGCGCTCCTCGCTCTCGGAGATCGGCTCGTCATCGATGGGTGCGTCGGCGAGTGCTCTGTGGACGAGGTTCTCGCCAGCGAGCGAGCAGCCAACGCAGAGCCATCTATCGGGTGTACCGTCCGCGAGCAGATCGGCCAGGTCCGGCGGCGCATCGGCGCCCGTGCCCGTGACGTACAGATAGACGTCGGATTCGGCAGAAAATCGACAGTAGCTCACGACACGGCCTCCTCTCTCACGCCCGCGCCTTCTTGGCCCGCGCAAAGCCCGGCACTCCACGCGCGGCGAGCCATCGTCGGGCGTCCTTCGCGGACACGCCGTCCTTGTCGCTCGGGATCTCCTCGGCCTTGACGAGCTGCTGCACGGCTCTCTGCGACAGGCTCGCGAGTGCCGCCAGTTGTGCGCTCGAGACGGCGCGCCCCTGCTCAATGAGCTCGCGCGCCACGCCTGCGCAGATCACGATCCCGAGCTCTGTATCGGGGTCCGCGTCCTTGGCGATGCCATCCGCGTCCGACTGCCCGATCGGCGCCATCCACAGCGGAATCAGCGATATCAGGTACTCCTGCACGGGAGCGTCGAGCCCGTGGTCACCGCGCGCGTACCCCGCCAGCGTGCGCACGGCGTGGTACATCTCCGACTGGCGCAGATCGTCGTCTGTCACGTCGAACTGGATGTTTTGCCCGATCGCCGTGACGTGGAACAGCTGCGACGTGATGTGGTCACGCATGCGCTGCGCGGTCTCGAGCGCGAGCGCGGCTGGGTCGATTGCGTTCAGTCGTGGTCTGTCACTTGGCGGTGCCATCGTTGCCTCCATGAGAGCGCTCTCGACGAGAGCGAGCCGAGCAGGTGGCGATCAGTCTGCATTCTCTCCGTCCTCACCAACGTCCCACTCGTCGTCGTCGGTGAAGCCTTGCGGTCTCGCCAAGTCGTCTCCATAGCGGCGTAAGATCCTGCGCAGGTGCGCGGGAGACACGATCTGACGGTATTGACGCGTCTCCGGGTCTAGTCGGTGAGTGATCTCGGCGCTCATCACACCACCTCCGCGCGCTCAGCAGCCAATCGATCGCACTCCGCGCCCCAGGCATCTTTGTACGCGTCGCGCGCTTCCTGCGTGAGGCCGTACCGTGTCGCTCTGCGACGAAGTTCCGATGCGTCCCAGCTCGCATCGTCGGCGTCGCCCCAGTCGCAGGCACGCGCTGGATCCGCGCCCTCGGCGACGTTCTCGCCCACGTCGCTCACCGCCTCGGCCCGCACGTCATCGAGCAACTTCGCGTGGCGCTCGGCTACCTGTTCGGCGTACTCACCCTCCTCGTGCGTGACGACGGTGAATCCCTGCTCTCCCGTGTCCGGACGCTGCGCCCACGTATCGGTCTTCCTGCCGCAGCCGCAGCGCAGGCATACCTCGTGGCACACGACGCCTCCGCCGTGACCCCAGCATCCGGGATTCTCTTTGATGCCGCCGACGATCGAATGGGGCGCGCCCCACTCGTGGCCGTCGTCGTGTGAGCAGTCGGGTTCGTCCTCGTCGAGCTGCACCGTATCCGATGCCTTCTCGCCCGTGAGCACGCAGCGCACGCTGACGTCGATCCAGATCGTGCCGATCGCACCCTCGTAGTAGCTCCGATCGACGTTGGAGCGCGCTTCCTCGAGCGCCTCCTCGGCCGTCGCCGCCAACACCGAGCCGTACTCTTGCCCCTCCTCGGTCAGTTTCCATTCGCACACTTCGTCCGACCCGATGAACGCGTCCAGCGCCTGCTCGACGGCCTTCTCCGCGAGCTCCTCGCGAGCGCAAGCAGCCACGTAGACAGCGTCATCGACCGCGATCGAATCGTCGTCGTAGAGCTCTTCTTTGGCCGCGGTCGCGGCAGCCAGTTCGGCCCGAGCGGCAATCAGCGCGTCTGCGAGGGGCGTGGCCACGCGGGTCTCAGCGGCGGTCGTTTCGGTGCTATTCTCGATGGCGGTCATGGCAGGGCTCCTATCCTTGCTGTGGCTCGAGGGTCTCGGCGCTACAACGCTGCGACCCTCACTGATATTTGTAGACTACAGGAGCGATTGCGCAGGCGCAAGGCGAAATCGCGCACGGTTCACGAAATACGTGAAATGCCTGGAAACTCGCGTGTAATCGAGGATCACAAGCGGGCGCGATATTCCGCCGTAGTCACGGCGACTCGATTCCTACGAGCCCAAACCCTCGGCGACGCGAAGTGCAGCAGGCGCGGCATCGGGCGCGTCGGAACTGCCAGCACCGGTCGGCGCTCTCCCATCGGCGCGCGCGAGATCGCAGGGAAGAATGGGATCTTCTTCGGCGCTCGGTTGCACGTCGGAGCATACGCGCAGTCGGGCGCATACGCGTAGACCGCCGTGCTCGTATAGGTCTGCACGAGGTAAGGCTCTTGGCTCAAGCTCGTTGCCGTCGTCACGGTGATTGATCTGGTGGACCAGACGGTCATGCTAGTAGAGATCCTCGCTGAACAGCTCCCCGCGATACCCGCCCGGGTCAGCGCTCGGAATCCCCGCCGCAAGCTGCAGACGCAGGCCTTCCTCGCGATCGACGTAGCGGTTGCGCGACGACATGAAGCCCTGATCGCGGCACATCCGAGCGGACCATGGCGACGGCTCCAGACCGATGCGCCACCGGTGATCGATCAGCTGCGCTGCGGTGTGGATGCAGTCGCCGTGTCGATGCCCGCGGATGACGCGACCGTCAGGCAGGCGGATGGCGGCGCAGATGCAGATCTCGGGGTCAGTCATCGTTGAACTCCTTGACGCGAGCCAGCCGATACAGGCGTCTCTGTGGCGGGTACCCGTTGAGCGACGCTCGCCACTTGGCGTCGGTGCTCACGTCGCGAGGCTCCAGTCGCGACTCAATCAGCCCTGCGGTTTTCAGCTGCTCCAGTCCGACGTAGACGGCGTCACGCGAGAGGCTGGTGCTGGCCACGATCTCGTGCTCGTAGAGCTCCTCGCGCTCTGCAAGCAGAGCCAGGATCTTTAGCGACGGCTTGCGCGGAGCGCGCGGCGTGAGCGCCCGCCGGAATAGCCATGCCAGCGCAGCGACGGCCAAGACGATTGCGAGCGGGGCGAGCGTCGTCGTCATTGTCAGTTCTCCATGTCGCAAGGCGCGTCCGAGTCGTCGTCATCGAACTCAACGGGTTCCCAATCATCCCCGCCGCAGAAGCACAGACCATCGCAAGAAGCGCCCTGCGACACGCCTTCGCAGGTGTACGCCGAGCACTCCATGCAGCAGCTGCAGCTCGCGGCGCACGCGTCGAGATACGCTTCGTACGAGCGCTCGAGACGACGGCGTTTCACACGGCGCTGATGGGAGTTCATGAATCGCTCCCGTGAATCGGACATGGCCGCCCAGTAAGCGGCGCAATTTCGCAGCCTCTACACGCTCCTTCGCCTGCACGCGGATTAGTCCACGTGTACCCGCCTGGCTCTCGAATGATGTCCTCGTCTGTCTTGCATTGGCACGAGACGCGACGCGCTGGATCGACCGCCATCCAGTAATGCACGGCGTTGCCCGGGTGGTGTGTGTCGTTCTCCGCCTGCGTCATACCGAACGCGCGCAGCGCCTTGCGCAGATGATGCGGCTTCGGGCGGCGCCCGGCGTCGGAGATCGAGATGAGCCACTGTTCGATTGGCTCACCGACGCCATCGGGCGGCTCCGCGAGATTGAGCGCGGAGATGACCGTGATCGGCCCGCGCTGCCACGCGCTGGCGCTGATCGGATTGTTCAGGAGTTCTGGTCGAACAGGACGGCGTGCCCAGTTCACCAGGTCGTTCGGCCAGCGTTCGCGGGTCACGGCTTCACCACGATCTCGTTGCGCAGGCGCGCGACCGGTAGACGCGGACGACCCTTGCGCGCAATCATGACGCCTCTCCCATGTCTCGCTCGCATTCACAGTGTTGCCAGAGCTCATGGCACTCGGGGCAGTTCTCCGCGTCGGCGCACTTGCATCCTGGCGGCGGGAGCTCGCAGTACCGGCAGGGGCTATCGTCGGAGGCATAGGGCGCGTACAGCAGCCGCCACTCGGCCTTGGGCACGAATCTCACACCGTGCTCGGCTGGGTTGTTCTCGCCCTCCGCTTCGTCAACCCAGCGCACCCAGCCGTCGATCTTCTGCGAGAGTTCCTGCAGTCGCGCGAGCTGCTCAAGCGGCACGCGCGACGCTTCCAGCTTGGTCCCCTGCTCGCGCAGACAGACCAGTTCCCACAGCCAGAACTCAACGCCGATATACCAGCCAGCTTGGAAGGTGTCCTCGCTGATCTTGCTGATCAGCTGCGCGAGCTCCGCTGCAGGATTCGCGCGCGAGTCGACGTCTAGCAGACAGGAACTCATCGCTTCACCTCAGACAGCCCAAGCAGCTTCCGCGCTTCGGCGATCTGCTCGAGAGTCACGCCGGGCGGCACGCGATGCGTATTGCTGATCGTTTTTCGGAGCTCATCCCACGCCTGCCAAAGATCGACCTTGGCTTGGTAGGCCTCGCGCGAAGCGTACAGTTTCCCTGGTGACGGAGATTTGCCACCATCGACCAGGCCCGTCTCGATGTCGGCGCGACATCTCCCGCCATCGAGCTCCGCCCACTTGCGGCCGACCTTGGTTACCAGGACCTCTTGCCCGTCTTTGCCGAAGAGATAGTTGCTGCCAGCGGCGAAGAGCTTGGCGCCGACCTTGAAGTTCAGTCTGGTGGTCATGGAGCCACGTTTTCATCGGACGCATCGCGTTCCGGCACAGCGTCGCCGACGTACGCATCGCGCATCGCGCGCGCGAGTTCGTTGCAGTCGCCGCTCGCCTTCTGCCATCTCTGGTGCTGCTCCAGCGAGCCCAGGGCCACGCTCGATCGCGGCACCCACACATCGACGCGCGAGAAGCTAAGGAAGCCCATGCGCAGCGTTTCGATGAGCACGCGCTTGGGCGTGACGCGCTGGACTGCGCCGAAGACATCGCGCTGCTTGGTGTAGCCGGCGATTCCGCGGCGCTTGTACGGAACCGTGAATGTCGCGACGACGATGTCGCCGTGTTGGGGCACGTAGGTCATAGAGTCTCGCTTTCCGGCATCAACATTCGCACGATCTCCCAATCGCAAGTCGCCGCGCCATGCTCGATCTTGCTCAGATGCACAACGCTGATTCCAAGCTTCTTCGCAGCCTCGCCCAAGCCGACCTGGCGCGCGGTGCGGAAGTCACGTAGCGCCCGACCATTCTTGCTCTCGGGGTAGTCGTTGATCTCCATCTCGCCCCACACGTGCGGCTGGTCTCCCATGTTCTGGTGGCCATAGACCACGCGCTTGCCGATCGGTTCGACCGGCCTGTAGCCGACGCGATCGAGGGCCTCTTGCGGAACGTCGGCGTATCGGAGCATCAGCGTGGCTCTCTTTCCGGGCGCTTCCATCCGTCCGCCCTGTGGCACCCTTTCAGCCGTGCATGCTCAGCGGGATAGCGCGCGCAGAGCTCGAGCAGCTTCTCGCGCGACTCACGCAGGTGCTCGACCATTTGCTCGTGCTCCTCGCCGATGCGCTTCGTGCGGTCGACCTCGCTCGCCGAATAAGACATGCTCGCCAGCAAGGTCTCCATCTCGTCTTCGATCGGAAGCTTCGCGGAGCGTGGTGCGTACCAACCGCCGTGCTCCATCGGGCGGAACTTCTCACGCGCGATCTTGTCGAGCTTTGGCTTTGGTTTAGGCATCGCGCTGCTCCTCTAGCCACGCATCAAAGCTCTGGTGATCCTCGCGCGTCAGCACGTCATCCGCCTTCCGCTTGTTGGCCGTCCGCCAGGCGCGCCATTTGTCGCCCATCCACAGGACGTAGCCGCACATCCTTCCGCCGGGCCACGCCTCTTTGTCGCGCGCAAGCATCGCGACGGGGTCGCTCTCGCCGTGAGCTCGGCAGTAGGCGAGGTAGCGAGGGTTCTTGTCGCGTTGCGGGTCCATCAGCCAACCCTCCGTGTTGACGCAGCAGCGGCCGACCGCGCGAGGCACACGAGCCACTCAGCGAACGCCAGCGGCGTGCGACGCCGCATCTGAGCCGAGCAAGCTTTGATGCCGGGCGGAATCAGCCCACCAGAGCCACTGCTGCGCCGACGCCCGCCAGAGCACCAGTGCGTGGGTCGTCCGCCCGTACGGAGCCCGGCCCGCACCAGATCCCAGGGACAGCCGACCAGGTAAAGCCACGTCGGCTTACGAGCGGGATGGCCCCAGGAGACTTGCTCGACTTCGATGCTGTAGCTGGAGTCGTCGCTGAACGCGTTTGGCTCCGGCAGCCCGCAGCGTGCCCACAGCTTCGAGCGAGCCGGCTGCTCGAGCACGCCGCCGAACGCGCGCACCTGCTCGACTGCTCGCGGTCCGCACTCCGCGTCGGACTCGCGCCGAAGCTGGCGCATGTGCCGGAGGCTGCTGTATGGGCCACAGGGCGGATGGGCGACGACGGGGTGAGGCCCGGCGTAGAGCCGCGCATCGCGCTCGGCGTCCCAGCAATCGACGTCGGCCATCCTCGGATAGCACCCCAGCGGGTCGACGTAGAGCGCCGCGACGGTCACTTGCCCACGCATCAGCCCGCCTTCCTCGCATGCTCGCCGCGCTGAATCCGCACCCGCATCGCCATGACCGTATGCGCACCTTCGACCGGGCTCGTGCGCTCCGTGCGCTCGCACTCGGCGATCACGTCGGCGCGCTCGGCGGCGGCTGCCGCTGCCAGCGCCTGCGCGATGGCGACAACCTCCGCGAACGGCTGCTCTGCCCATGTAGGAAGCATCATGCCCTCGACCCATTGCTCCACGCAGCGGGGCTGGACACGCGGCACCTTGACCAGGCGAGACGCGGTCTCCCGGTGCTGGCGAGTGACTTTCGCGCTCATGGTCGCCTCCCCAGCTGCTCGACCAGGGCCTTGATGTGTTCGACCATGTCACCGCGCGGAAGCGGCGGCGGCTGATCGATCTTGATCGTCGTGATCTCAGCGCGAAGCGCGTCGATCTCGCCGATAAGTTCCAGCGCCTCCCTTGGCAGGGTTGGCGGCGGATAGCCGAGCTCAGCGTACTCACGCACCACGCGTTCGTTGGCGGCGCGGATCTCGGCGAGGCGCTCGGTGGTTATGCGGTCGCTCATGGCTCCTCCTCCGCCGGCACCGAAGAGCCTTCGTGAGTGCCTCTCGCCACATGCTTCGCAAACGTGCGCAATGTGGGCCCGTAGCTCTGCTGCCTGGCGTAAGCGAGAACGTCGGCGCGCTCGATAGCGCGACCCCGCTGCTCCGCGGCATCGATCGCGGCGCTCACCTCGCCACGCGTTTCGCCCCTCAGGATGGCGAGCAGTTCGTCGATGTTACCGGGCACGACAGACGAGCGATGAGACATCGCCCACTCCTCCGCCCGGTCGAGCGCGGCGTGGGCTTCGTTGCGTTGCTGGAGCGCGGCCATCTCGTTTGTCACGTGAACACCGCCCAGCTGTCTTCGCTCTCGAACCAGCCGTCAGCAACGAGCGCCGCCCGCTCCTCTGCTGTCAGTTCGGCACCGTCGCTCGGGCCGGCGAAGAACTGGTCGTGCACCGCGCAGACGTCGGTCCCGCCGTGCCGCGCGAAGATGGTTAGGCCGTCCAGAACGCACTGCAGTTTGGATTTCTTGCTCATCGCGACACCTCCCCATCGAAGCCGATCAGCCGGTCTCGCACCGGCTCGCCGCGTGCGGCACATGGGACAACGGATGCCTTCGTGGCGGCGTACAGGCCGCGCCCAACACGCCGGATCAGACCGGCGCGTACAAGCCGGAGGAGCG
>Ga0075279_10000002_pt1 | contig 23592 bp, 36 predicted proteins | sample SF_Rice_10C_0N_3_FD_69779 | JGI IMG/M metagenome (GOLD analysis project Ga0075279, IMG submission 69779) | Rice paddy soil microbial communities from Twitchell Island, California, USA - SF_Rice_10C_0N_303 | ecosystem: Environmental > Terrestrial > Soil > Paddy field/soil | place: USA: Twitchell...
GCATTCACGGAGGGCCGAAGATGTACCGCTCGCCCGCAGAGTTGGTCGCGCCTTTGCGCGCCTACGTCGACATGGCTTTCGAGCGTTGGCGTCGAGACGACAAGCGCGATCTCATGATCTGCCTGGAACTGCTGATAGCCATGCTCGTGGATGTTCGTACACGATGCCTGCGGCTACCGAACAGCCTGCAGCAAGACATCCAGCACAAGCTCGCGCTGAACGCAGGGCGCGCGGCTTGCCACGGGAAGAACAATCGAAGCTGAGAGAGAGCATGACCACGACGAGACAAGAACACAGACACTCGAACAGTTTCACGGCAGATGCCGTCGCTGCATTTCAGGCGCTCTACAAGCAGGCGCTGCTAGATCGCAAGTTTCTCCCGATTGTCCGGAGCAAGGGCATGCAGGAGTTGGCTAAGAAGTTCTGCGCCATGCACAAGAAGGACGCGGAGAGAGAGGGGCAAGCGGCATGATTACGCAAGAAGTGCCTGGGTCGTTGAAGTTGGACATTGCATCTACCGACGAAAGGGTAACGCCACTCGACGTGCGCGCGTTGATCGACGCGAAGGACACGGAGCTCGCCGAGGCGCGCCGGGTAAGCACGGAACTTGGCCAGCAGATGCTGAACGTGAACGCCGAGAACGCGTCGCTTCGCGGGCAGCTGCAGGAGGTGGTCGGGGCACGCAACTATCTCGGGCAACTTGTTCTGGAGGTAAGCGGCAACCTTGCCCGGCTACAGGATGCGCTGCGCTCGATGGCGCAGCAGGGGAGGAGCGGGACGTGACCACGCTGCTCGCGCTCGCCCTGCTCGGCATGCAGCCGCTGCCGCCGCGCGGTCCGCAGGTGCCGGCGTTTCGCGTGGCTTGGACCGAGTCCGTGCCTCGGTGGCCGGCGGGAGGCGTGGCGTGAGGGGACCGCGCGCAGCGGCTGGCGTGCTGGAGCTCGCCCCAGGCGAGAGCCCGGCGGACCGCCTGCGTGCGGCTCTGGGCAAGGGGCGCCGCCGCTCGGGCGCTGGCAGGCCCGCCAAGCCGCCGTTGTGCGGGCTGCCGATTGATTCCCGGCGCTCGGACGGGGTGGGTGCCACCAGGGTAGCCTCGGCACCCGTCGTGGCCGTGGAAGGGCTCACGTTCGCTTTCACGGTGCCAGGCCCGCCGCAGCCCAAGGAGCGGGCTCGCCGAGGGGCCAACGGGCGCTGGTACACGCCCGAGCGAACCAAGCGCTACGAGGCGGCGGTTCGGGAGCTCATGACGATTCACGCGCCGCGCGGCTGGCCGGCTGACGCGACGTACGTGCTCGAGGTGGTCGGGTACTTCCCGGACGCCCGCGCTCGAGACGGGGATAATTTGGCCAAGAGCGTAAGTGACGCCGGCAACAAATGCCTCTGGCGCGATGACAGTCAGGTCGTGCGAATGATTGTCGAGAAGCGGCTCGATCGCGAAAACCCAAGAACCGAAGTCATCGTGAGAGTGTTATGAACGAGCCAAAGAAAGCGATGAGTCTAGAAGAGTTCAGCGCGCACTGCCGAGTCCTGGCGGAGCATGCTCGATCGGCGGTTGATGGAGCCGCGCACGGCGACCCGGCCACGCTCTTCGAGGTAACGCTGAACGGCCTCACGGAAGCCTTTCACAACGGGCAGGTCGGCGTCCTTGGCATGACGAGAATCGCCGAGGAAGATGACCTTGGAGCGCGCACCGAGAAGGAGAAGGCTGTTGCGGAGGTGCTGCGCTTCACGCTGAAGCACATCGCGGCACTGTTGGATGATGAGGACGTGCGGCGTCCGAGGCGGGATGGGGGAGAGTCATGAGCGAGGATGCGAGCAGAAGGCTGGAGCGAAACGCCCGCGACGATGGCCATGTGGTGATCGATCCGGTTTGGAAGGAGGAACGCCTTGGAGCTTCGCAGTAACGACCAGCAAACAGACTTCGCGGAGCGGCTCATACCGGTGAGGGGCGACGCGTTGGAGCACGGAGACGCCGTGTACGAGAAGGTCCAGTGGGGGCGCTCGGAAGGCGATGTGAAGTGGAAGAAGTGGCGAGTGATCCGGGCCGATGGCGGATCAGCGACCGTCGTGTCCTTCGATGGACCCAATCGCGGAAACCCGCACAAGAAGATCAAGTTCGGAGACCTCCGAATGGAGAGGCAGGAGCAAGAGCCGATGTCGAAGCCGTTGACTGGGAAGATTACGGGACTGCGTTCGGTGGCAAGCGGCGAGGCGCCTTCGCCAAGGACCGAGCGCACAGTTCCGCCCGCCGCTGGTGACAGCCAGTACGAGGCATGGGTGGAGATGGGACGAGGCCTGGTTGCCGATGTGACCGGCGAGCAGCGCGGCCTAGCAGAGCAAAAGGCGAAGATCCTGCGCGACCTCGACGCGATCGACGGGAATCACCGCAAGGCCATCGAGTCGCTCGAGTTGGATCGCGCTGCAAGAGAAGACGAAGGCAGAGGGTGAACTGGCGGAGATTCTGGCGGCGCTGAAGGAGTGAGCGAATAGGCGCCGCGAGTCAACGCCTCTTGCCAACACGGACTCATCCGGCTCTGATCAACCAAGGAGTATTCTTGAAACAGCGCGTTGTAACGTTCCGAGCACTGGTCGAGCGCGAGTACCTTGCCAAGGTAGCTGTCCAATGCTGAGCTCTCTAAAGTACTGCAGACGTTGCAAAAGGCTACATTTTGGCGGCGAGCCAGCGTGCACTGAGACCGACTTATCTATCGCGTCGATGCACATCCGCGATATGAGCGTCACCATCGACGATGGTGTTGTGATAAGCATGCGCGTCATCGACACCAACGGCGCCGGAACAGTGCGCCTGAGCACGCGCTATCGAGTCGACGAGCAATGGTGGACACAGGCGACGTCGCATGAGAAGGCCTTGTTCGCACGCAATGCATGCCTGCAAATGCTGTCCCACGAACTCGACGAGTGTTTTCTTGTCAACGGTAAGAGACTGTTTGATCCGCATCGCAAGGAGACAACTTGAAGCACCGAGTAATAACGTTCCGAGCGTTGGTCGAGCGCGAATACCTTGCCAAGGGCATCCCGAAGCTAGGCGCCTTCAGCATCATCTATCTCGCGACCCGCGTCTCGATAGGGTCGCAGCGCGCTGCCTACAATGGGACGCGCGTCCTGCCAGAGACGGCCAATCCACTCGCGGTCTGGGCCGCGGCCACCCATGGTGCAGAGCTCGACCGTGACGCCATGCTGAGGGCGCCGCAGAAATCCACTCCACCGAGCGAGCGCGCCTGCTCGGAAGATGTGCTCCGCCGGCTTTCCATCGTGAGCCTGGAGCACGTGCCAGCCAACGATGCCGAGCGGCGCTTTCACGTGGTTCTCGCGGGCGATTCTGGGGACGACCTGCACCATGTCGAAACAGCGCTGCGCAGCGCTCTCGCCGGAGGCCGGTAGTGCTGTCCTCACGTGACGCATGGATGCTCGAAAAGGCGCTGTCGATCGGCGTCTTCGAGAAAAGTACCATGGGCGGCATCCTCGACCATGCCGAGTTGTATTCCGAGCACGAGCCGCACTCGGGCATCGTGGACGCTCGCCCGACCGCGGAAGTCAGGCAGCAGGCCAAGTCGGAGCCGGACGGCGAGCTGCTCGCGCTGTACGGCACGGTGTCGCGCCGATTGCAGCGCGTGGCCGAGCAGGATGCCACGTGTGCGGCGGTACTCATCGCGTTTCACGGCGACTCGGGGTCCAAGCACGCGTGCGCGAAGCACGGGCTAGGGCGCATGGGCGCGCTGGTCCGATTCACGAACGCCGGCAGGGAGCTCGTCCGGCAGGGCGCGAAGAAGGCGCGAGCGGCCAAGTTGAAGCTCACGCCGGAACAGCGGGTCGATAGCGAACTCGAGCTCCAGCAGATTCAGCCCGTAGCGACGCGCGAAGTCCTGATCGGTCGCGCGCTCGCGGAGGCGCAGGCGCTCTATCGCGAGGCCTGCGAGCTGTGGAATGCAAACGCGCCAGAGAAGCGCACCAGCCACGATGAGCTCATCCAAAGCGGAGGACGTCGACGATGGAACGAATAGAAAAGGTCCGGACGTATGTGCTGCTCGTGGCCGCGGCGGCCGGCTCGGGGTCAGCCAAGGCCCGAGAGCTTGCAAAGCGAGTTGGGCAGGAGCTTGGCTACGGAGACCCGACCGCGGTCATGCCGGCTGCGGCGATTCACCCGGCGCTGCTCGAGATTGAACAGGCTCTGAACGGGGCACCCGTGGCGGAAGGCACAGGTGATACGTGGGGTTGAACGACCCTTGGAAGAAGGAGCCGCCCAGCACAGGCGGAATGTACTGGGCGCTCGATCACCGAGGAGGGTGCGGTCTTGAGCCGGTGATCACGGAGGTGTTCGGTTGGCACGACGGCACCCTGCGATGTTTTGTGTTCGGCGCAGTTGATTCCCCGCAGGAGCTTTCGCTGTTTCCCTACTGGGGACCGCGCATCGATCCACCGGCGGTGCTCGCTGAGACGGCAGGTGATACGTGGGGTTGAACGAGCGACTCCAAGCGCTCCTCATCGAGAAGGCAGAGTTCGATAAGGAGCGCGCTCGCTACGAGGCGGAGAAGGCGCGCTATGAAGCGGGGCTAGCCGAGCTCACGCTTGAATACTCGCGAAGGGTGTTCGCTGATCATCCGGGCGCCAATAGGCACTAGGGTACGGCATCGGCTGGGTTGGCCAGCCGCGGACGGAGGAGGTGTCATGGTAGACGTGTTCAAGCATCGGTGCGCGCACAACCGAATCCTCGGCCGGCTCGAGCAGTGCGAGATCTGCGTCGATGCGGAGCGCGAGCGTGCGATCGCGAAGGCTGGTCCGCCTGGCCTGATGGGCGGCTACCAGATCGGGCAAGACGAGTGGGACGTGGCGACCGGGCTCGGCAAGATTCGTCAAAGCTGCGGTCGCATAACGCCGATCATCGGCTTCCAAGGGTTCCCCGCGGACGGCATCGGTCCGCTTCTCGAGAAAACGGCGGAGCCTCTGACGGCAGACGATTTCAACGTGACGAGGTCGGAAGGTCAAAGGAACTTCTCGAGAAAGCCGATGCGCGAGGTGGAGTGGGAGATGGTCGATGGGCGGCTCGATGTGCGCTGGGGAGACGGCGTCGTGCTTGATGTCGGAGGGTACGACGGCGCACTCGACGTGAAGGTGACGCCGCGAGCGGGCGCCGCGCTCCAGGTGACGTACACGGGTCCGAGTCTTCCGCTGTGGTGAAGCTTCTCCCGCCATGGCCGCAGCCCATCGATGTCCCCGGGCCCTGCCGCGAGGCGATCAAGCGCGCCTACGTGACGCCGCGGCGTGCCTATCACAACTTCACCCACGTCTGGCACGTGTTGGACCACTACGCGAGCGTGGATGGCTGGGAAGATCCCGGGTCGGTTGCGCTCGCGGTGCTGTTCCACGACGCCGTCTACGAGGCCGGGCGAGCGGACAACGAGACGCGCAGCGCGGAGCTCGCGAGGCAGTTGCTTCAGGCGCACCCGCTGTACCTGCGCTCCTACGACATCGACCGGGTGACCGAGTTGATCATGCTGACTGCGCGCCACGGGACCCTGACGCCGGCAGACGTTGACCACGACGAGGCACACTTCCTCGACTGCGACATGGCCATCCTCGGCGCCGATCGGCCGCGCTTCGGATCGTACGAGTACACGATCCGGTTGGAGTACCTGCACGTGCCCGAGGAGGCCTATCGGGAGGGCCGGAGCGCCTTCCTGCGCCGCTTGCTCGCCCTGCCGAGCATCTTCCTGTCGGAGACGTTCAGGGAGCGTGGATTCGAGGCGCGCGCTCGGGACAACGTCGCGTGGGCACTGGAAACGGTCTGGCGGCGAGCGAGTCCTCACCGCGGTCGCGAACTCGGGTAGAATCGCCCCGCTGTGGAGGGTCTCGAATGTCGGTAGCCAAGGACGTCTGGGGCAAGCTTTGGGAGATGGCCGAGCTCGCCGAGCTGATCGGATGGAGCACGAAGAGGATGCGCCGGTACCTGATCGAGTGCGGCGCCGCCCAGAAGCGCGGGGGGCGCTGGATCGTCACGACCGCCAAGCTCGTCGCAGCCTTCCCGGAGGTGTGGGACGTCATGAGCGCGCGCCGAGCCGGCGAGGACGAAGCAGCGTAGCCACTGTCGGTTGCGCAGAGGCAGGGACCAGAGGCGAGACGCCCGCTGGATACCGCGCGATGGGACCCTTGCCACGACGACGCTGTCAAGGACCGAACCTCGTTGCCGACATGACAAATGAGCCCCGCGAGTTCGCACCTGCGTGCACGTACTTGGCGATTCGAAAAGCTTACCGGAAAAAGCAAAACCAGCTGTGGTTGCACTGTCTTATGGACCAGGTCGCGAGCCACTTACCCGGCCGGCGGAAGGTACCAAAGGGCCTCAAAGGACCCGATGTAGAGCCGGACCAAATTGCGTGGCGCGAGCGGGTGCTACGGTGGTGAGAGTGTCACCTCCACCGCCCTTCATGATCGACTTCGCGATCTCGTACGAGTGCGTCGGATGCGGACGAGCCCGGGAGTTCCCTGACGGCCGCCGCATTGTGCAGGGCGGTCGGAGCCTGGTCGCGAGTGATTCTGAGCGCTGCCCACAGTGCGGCGAGAGCCGGGTACGCGTTACGCCGCGGGTCAAGCAGAGCGAGTAGGCAGCATGGGCGGCAAGAAAGGGAAGCTGGCGGAGAAGCACGCGCTCTTCGTCGAGCGATACCTCGTCCACCTCAACGCCACCAAGGCCGCCGAGGAAGCCGGCTTCAGCAAGAAGACCGCTCGGGCCATCGGATCGAGGCTGTTGACAAGAGTAGACGTGGCCGAGGCCATTTCGGCAGCCAAAACGAGGCGTAGGGAGAAGTCGGAGATAACCGCCGACCAGGTGATAGCCGAACTGGCGCTGATCGCCCTCTCTGACCTTGGCGAGATGGTCAAGGTCAACGAGGACGGCACGGTTCAAGCCCTTCCGCTCGACCAGCTCCGCCCGGAGGCGCGGCGAGCGATCAGCGAGATCAGCCAGACCTCTACCGAGCGCTTCGATCCCGAGACCAAGGGCACCGTCGAGAAGGTGCGGCTCGGTCTGAAGCTCCACAGCAAGGTGAAGGCGCTCGAGTTGTTGATGAGCCACTTCGGCCTGAACGCTCCGCAGAAAGTGGACGTGTCGGGCACCCTGCAAGTGGCCACGGCTAAGGCGACGCTCGGAGCGAAGTTGGATGAGCTCAGCAAGCGCGTTGCAGTCACAGCTGAGCCTGGCGGAGAGGCTGGCTCAGAACCCAGCGCTACGAGCTGAATTCTTCGCGGGTCTCAGCGAGGAAGAGGCCTTCGCTCTCCAATACGACTGGAAGTTCTGGGGTCGCCCGAAGCAACAGGAGCCGTCTGGAGACTGGTGGTACTGGGTGATCCTCGCCGGCCGTGGTTTCGGCAAGAGCCGGACCGGCGGCCAATGGATCAATGCCCGCGTCGAGTCAGGCAACTGCGGCCGCATTGCCCTGGTCGGCGAGACAGTGGCAGACGTCCGCGACATCATGGTCGAAGGCCCGAGCGGCGTGCTGGCGTGCTCTCCTCCATGGAACAAGGCGAGGTACGCGCCCAGCAACCGGCGCGTCACTTGGGCGAACGGGGCCGTCGCGACGACGTACAGTGCTGAGACTCCCGACCAGCTCCGAGGGCCAGAACACGACTCGGCTTGGTGTGACGAATTAGCGAAATGGAAGCACCGCGACGCGTGGGACCAGTTGCTGTTCGGTATGCGCCGTCCGGGCGTAGTTCCACGCGTGTTGGTCACTACCACGCCGCGGCCAACGCCGATAATCAAAGAACTGGTCAAGGACCCGCTTACGAGGCTCACACGGGGAAGCACATACGAGAACCAGACGAACCTGTCCCCGGTCTTCCTGCAGAAGATCAAAGAGAAGTACGCGGGCACCAGACTGGGGCGCCAGGAACTCGACGCTGAGGTTCTCGACGACGCACCGGGAGCGCTCTGGAAGCGTGATGACATCGAGGCGGACCGTGTCCACGCCACCCCGGAAATGCGCCGAATCGTCGTGGCCATCGATCCGTCGGTTTCGGCCGAATCGTCCACGTCCGAAACGGGCATCGTCGCTGTTGGGTTAGGCAAGGACGGGCACGGCTACGTGCTCTCCGACGGCTCGATCGAGAGGCCGACGCCGGAGCAGTGGGCGAAGGGTGCCGTCGCGCTCTACAACACCCTGCACGCCGACAGGATCATCGGCGAGGTCAACAACGGCGGAGACCTCGTTCAGAGCAACGTCGACGCAGTCCAGAAGAATCTTCCCTTCAAGATGGTTCGAGCGAGTCGTGGAAAGCACGTGCGCGCAGAGCCGATCTCGAGCTTCTACGAGCAGCACCGGGTCCACCACGTGGGCATGTTCCCGTTGCTCGAGGACCAGATGTGCCAGTGGGAGCCGGGCGTCTCTACATGGAGCCCGAATCGCGTCGACGCGCTCGTGTGGGCGCTGACCGAGCTCATGCTCGGGCCAGAAATCGACACAGGCCACGCGGTGACCAAGGTCGCCACGGGCCGCGGGATGAGCAGAGGCTGGTGATCCATGGCGAAAGAAAGAGTCGCCGCGCGGGACACCAAGGTGCACTTCGCGCCCAGCGCGCGCATCTTCACGAACTGGACGCCTGAGCGCCTGCGCGCTGCGGAACTGACCGCCGAGAACGGCGACCTGTCACTCGCGGTCCAGGTCTGCGAATGGATGCTCACGGACGATCGCGTTTCGGGCGTGCTGGCCACGCGCGCAAATGCACTGCTCGGGCTCGAGCCGAGCTTCGAGCTCGGTGTCGGACGTCGGAAGCGCCAGGCCGCAAAGGCGCTCGAGGCGGACGAGGACTGGTTCGAGGCTTACCCCGAGAGCGAACTTCGGCAGATGCTCATCTGGGGGCTTCTCCTCGGTGTCTCACTCTCCAGGCACAACTGGACCGAGCGCGCGGACCATGGCGGCCGCATGCTGCCGATGCCGAGCTTCTGGCACCCGCAAACGCTGAAATGGAGCTGGCCGCTACGTCGCTGGACGGTGCGCGATTCGCTCTCCGCGGAGCTCATCGTCACGCCGGGGGACAGCGAGTGGATCTTGCACACGCCCTTCGGCAACCAGCGCCCATGGGCGCACGGCATGTGGCGGTCCCTGAGCCGCTGGGCGCTGCTCAAGCAGTTCGCAATGGGCGACTGGGCACGCCACTCTGGCAAGGGCGCAAAGACGATCGCAATGGCCCCGGAGGGCGCCACCGTCGAGCAGCGTCGCGAGCTCGCTGAGGACATTCAAAACTCCGGCACCGACCCCGTCATTGCGCTGCCCAACGGTTTCACCGTCGATCTTCTCGAGATCTCCGCCAACACCAAAGCCATCTACGAAGCTCAGATCGCAGCCGCCGACATGGCGTTCGCCGTTCGCGTGCGCGGTGGCAACCTCACCACCCAAGTCGACAAGGGCGGGTCGCGCGCAGCCACCGAGACCCAGGCAGAGTCCGGCGACGGCGCAAACATGCAGGCCGATGCCGCCGGGCTCGCCACGACGCTGAATCAGCAGTCGCTACCCTGGTGGGCTGAGTTCAACTTCGGCGACAAGCGACTCGCTCCATGGCCCGTGTGGCCGGTCGAGCCGGAAGAGGACAAGTCGCAGCGCGCGACGATGGTCAGCATGCTCGCTGACGGCCTCACCAAGATGAAGGCGCTCGGCTTCCAGATCGACGGGAAGAAGGTCGTCGACGAGTTCGGCGTCGACTTCCTCGGCGAACTCAAGGAAGCCCCACAGCCTGTCGCTGCGCCCGCCACGGGTGCCCCAGACAGCGCCGATGCGAGCGGCACAGACAAGACCCCTGACGCCGCCGTCAAGGGCCCGAAGGTCGACATCAAGGCGCGCGCCACGACTCCGGTCGCCAAGGCGGAGACGGGCCACCTGGACGGCCAGCTGTACGTCGATGACGTGATCGATGACGCCCGCGCGCGCGGCTCGAAGGAGCTTCGGGCGGGGCTGATCAAGCGCTTGCTCGATGCCGTGGGCAATGCCTCCGGCTACGAGGAGATTCGAGCGGTCGTGCTCGAGAAATACAAGGGCGCCGCTTCCCCAGAGCAGCTCCGCGAGCTCACGCGTTGCGCGCTCGTGATGAGCGATCTCGCGGGAACGCTGAGTGTCGTGCAGGACAGCTGATGCATGTGCGGGATTTTTGCCTTTGTGCCGATTGCGTGGCGCGCATCACCGTCCACGATGACGAGACGCGTGTCCGAGCGATCTTAGCGATCGCATGCGCTGGTCGTGCAAAGCACAGCGAGCAGATCGCGGTCGGCCTGCGCAAGCGCGCCAAGGTCGCGGCGTAGTCCGAACGCAAAGGAATAGCCATGGCCGCCCTACCCGCACACCTCCGCCACGCGCACCACGTCGGAAACCCCGACCCGGCATGCGAGGTCTGCGTGGAGAAGGCCAAGGAGCGCAACCGCCACATCCACCAAGTGGATGCTTCGGCGGAGCAGTTCACTGTTCGCGCGGTCGGCGGATTCGTGCAGACGAGCGGGCGGTTCGTGCGATGAGCCAGACCTCTACGGCGCGCTAGCCACGTGGCATGGTCAGTCACCGCCGAGGTTTCGAAGTTTTCCGAAGCCGTCGACTGGTTCCGCTCGAAGACTCCCGTCACGCAGGCGCAGCTCGACGAACTCGAGGACGTTGCGCGCACCCGCGCGTTCACGCTCTCCGGAGCGATGGAGATCGAAGCGGTACAGACCGTCTTCGATGAGCTCGCGAAGAGCTTGGAAGCCGGGACGCCGTTCGAAGACTTTCAGAAAGCGGTCAGCGAGAAGCTGGACCCGCAGGCTGGAGCGCCGGCCAACTACCTGAAGACCGTCTACGTCAACAACTGCCAGCAGGCCTACAACTCGGGCCGCTGGGTGCAGATGAATGACCCGGCGGTCAACGCGCTGAGACCGTTCAGACTTTTTGATGCGGTTTTAGACGACCACACATGCTTCGGCGCCGGAACGCCGGTGGCTATGGCTGATGGGGCGCGAAAGCCCATCGAGGCTATCCGACCTGGCGACATGATCCTTTCGTGCCGCGGGCGTGCTCGCGCAGTGGTTGCCACCATGGTCACGCCCAAGAGGGCATGGGGTGTTCTGCGGACTGCTTGCGGAAAGACGCTCAGGGTCACTCCAAACCATCCAATCCTGACGGCTCGCGGTTGGATTCCCGCTAAAATGCTGGTGCCTGGCGATGCCCTCGTTATCGAGACCGAAAGCTTGCCGAACCTGTGGAGCGACGTTCCGGTCGATTCACAACGCGGCGGGCTATTGCTCGCTGAAGTGCTCGCCATTTGGCCCTTTCCAAGCGAAGCAATCGCCGAAGCGCAAACGACAGCTGTTTCTTCAGTTCACTGGGAACTGACCGATGACTTCGAGCCCGCCTACGACCTACAGGTCGAAGAGGACCGTGGCTTCATCGCGAACGGCATCGTCGTGCATAACTCTGACGTCTGCAGGGCTTGCGACGGTGTCGTGCGCGCGTGGGACGACCCGTTTTGGGAGTCGCACACTCCCCAGCTGCATCACTTCTGCCGATCACAGCTCCGCTCCCTTCGCCCGAACGAGGCAGCGCGCCGTGGCCTGACAGAGCAGCTGCCTGGCTCGCAGCCATCCAACGGCTTCGGTCTGCCGCCGGACAAGCGCAACGACGGCGTGCTCCGGCCAAAGTCGGAGCGCTTCGACCCCGAAGTCTGGAAGGTCTTCGAGAGTCGCGAGTTTCAGGCGCACCTCGATCTCGAGCTCGAGAAAGAACGCGTCCGCGAAGAGCGCAAGAAGCGCGACGCGGACAATCAGAATTCATAGACCCGCGCCCATCCGCGCGATGAACCGTTCGCTGTGCTCCACGATGAGCGCTGGCGGCGGCGAGGTTTGTCCGCATGCCGGTACTCCAACTCTACGGCGACATCGGCGAGAACTGGTGGGATCCAGGGCCCGGCATCACAGGTAAGAGCGTTGCGGAGTGGCTCAAAGAGAACGCCGATGGCGCCTCGGAAATCACGGTCCGCATCAACAGCTACGGCGGGGTCGTGAGTGACGGAGTCACAATTTACAACCTGCTGTCACAGCACAAGGCAGCGGTGACCTGCATCATCGACGGCTTCGCGCTGTCCGCGGCGTCCGTGATCGCGATGGCAGGCGACGAGATCCAGATGCTGCCCGGCACGATGATGATGATTCATCCGGCATCAGGCGTGGCGATGGGTACTGCCGAGGACATGGAGATCACGGCCAAGGCCCTGCGCTCCATGAGCGACGCCAGCGCTCAGATCTACGCCGACCGCACGGGCAAGAGCAAAGACGAGTGCCTCGCGCTGATGGACGCCGAGACGTGGTTTCAGCCGAGCGAGGCGTTGGCCGCAGGCTTCTGCGACAAGGTGATCAGTGGCAAGCGCAAGACATCTGCGCCTGCTGACATGCGCTCCGCGCAGCGCTGGGTCCAGTCGTACAAGAAGGCGCCCGAGTCCATGCGCGCGACGCTCTCCGCGTTGGCCGGCCATGCGTCCTTCGGCGAAGTCAGTGCGCCGCCAAGGCAAGTCTCTTTGCCTTCCAACCAGTTTCGCGCGGTGACCTCACCGCTCGGTGAGCTCGCTCGCGGCGCAGCACGCGCACGCATCGGCGACCTGTAGTCCGCAATCCATACCGGGAGATCCCCTCATGAATGAGCTCGAGCAGTTGCTCGCGTTGCTTGGCGTGCAGACCTTCGCGCAAGCCGCGGCGTCCATTTCCGCTTTCTCCACCTTCCTCGATGCCGCGAAGCAGTCGACCGGCAAGGACAAGGCCGACGAGGCCCTGACCGAGCTTCAGGCGCGCGCGGCACGCGCCCCGTTCGCCATCTCGATCGAGAAGGCCACCGGCAAGTCTGGCGACGAAGCGGTCGGCCTCATCCACGCGGCGCTCGCGTCGCACGCCGAGCTTCCGAGGGCGCAGGCGCGCGTGGCGGAACTGGAGCAGCAGACGCAGGCGCACGCGCTCGACGCGCTCTTCGCGAAGGCGAAGGACGAGAAGCGCTGGACCAAGGCGATCGAAGACAGCGTCCGCGCTGCCTTCACCGCGAAGGAAGTCACGCTCAAGGGCGCCGAAGCGTGGCTCGCGAACCTGACGCCAGTGGCGGCGCTCAAGCAGCGCCAGGAAGCCGCGCCGAATCAGGCGGGACCGGCGTCCGCTCTCAAGTGGAACGAGAAGAGCTGGGACGAGCTCAAGCCTTCCGCGCGCGCCCAGTTGAAGCGCGAAAACCCTGACCTTTACGCGGCCATGAGGCCCGCGAACTGACCGGCTGAGAACGCTGGACACGGAGACCTACGACCATGGCCATTACGACCACCGCACAGAGAGATTTCGACGTTCAGGTCCTGACGGACACCGTGCGCGGCGTCTTTCAGCAGACCAACGCATTCATGGGCTCGCGCCTCGCCGCGAGCGGCGCCGTCGTCATCAACGGCCAGATGCCCAACTCTGGCCCGAACTGGATCGGCACTGAGATCACGGTGCCATTCTTCGGCACCATCGGCGATTTCGTGTCGAACCCGGACGGCAGCAGCATCACGCCCCAGACCCTGGCGCTCACCAACGAGAAGAGCCAGGTGTCGCGCGATTCGCTCGCCTTCGAGGTCTCGCACTGGGCGCAGAACAGCGGCCCCATGGACGCCGACCCCTACGAGGAGTCGTCGCGTCAGATCATGGTGTCCGCTGAGCGCGCGATGGACTCTCGGATCATCACGAAGGCGGCGGCGACGCCTCTCGTCTACGACATCTACAACTCGACGTCGCCGAGAAGCCTCGACTACGAGGTCATGGCAGACGCCACGGCCAAGTGGGGCGACGAGAACGACAACATCGTCGGGCTCGTGGCTCACTCGCGCACGGTGACCGACCTCCGCAAGCTGCGCACGCGCGACGGGCAGCCGCTTCTGGTCGAGAGCCAGCGGTTCGGCGACGTGCCGATGTTCATGGGCATCCCGGTGCTGCAGAGCGACCGCGCGCCCCTCACCGGGTCGACGATGGGCACGGTGACCAGCGCCGGAACCTCGCCGCCCGTGGCGACCATCACGGGCACCCCGAAGGGCGCCTACAACCTCAAGATCCGCTGCATCCTGGGCGGCGCGGCGCAGACCGCGACCATCCAGTTCTCGACCGACGGCGGGAACACCTGGAGCGCGACCCTGACCACGCTGGCGGCGGCGGCTCCTCTCGCGCTGATCGACACGGCGAAGGACTCGCTCGTCGGCGCCAACGGCCTGACGGGTCTCTCGGTGGCCTTCGCCTCCGGCACGTTCAACGCCGACAACACCTGGGTCAGCACCGCCAACATCAAGACGTCGACGCTGGTCGTGAAGCGCGGCGCCTTGGCGTTCTGGTACTCGCGCAACGGGCTCGCGATGGACACCATCAACAACCCGCTCGCGCACACCAACGTCGCGGCCATGCACCTCTACGCGGTGGCGCACATGTACCGCCGCGTCGCCGGTGGAACGCGCCCCGGCGTGCTCGCGATCAACCACAACGTCAGTTCTTTCCAGGGCTGAGCGCGGTGATCACCCCGATCCCTGACGAGACGGATCTGCGCACCAAGTCGCGCGACGACCTGGTGCGCATGATCCTCGAGATCTCCGTCGCGCGCGTGCATCTCGAGCAGCGCTGCGAGGCGCTGGAAGAGAGCGCGACGATGCCGGCGCCCGCCGGACCGGACGAGCGGGACGAGCGCATCGCTGCGCTCGAGACCGAGCTGGCCGATGCTCGCGCCGAACTCGCGAAGGTCGGCGATGCTGACGAGGCCTCGCAGTCCAAGACGGCGCGCAGCTCCCGCAAGTGAGCGAGATTCGCAATCTGCGGCGCTTTGCCCTGTTCCAGCGGCGGCTCGCCGAGGAACAGGAGCAAATCGCCCTGCGCGACGTCTGGGCCTTCAAGCAGGAAGAGATCGCCAGCACGACCCTTCCGGACGACTTCCCGGGCAAGGAGCGTCTGGCGACGTTCTTCTACTTCACGTTCGCTGATTTGGACGGCGCCGACGAGTGCGAGCTCACGGAGCTGGGCTTCGATAGCGGTCAGGCCAGGGAGATCTTGGCAGCCGCCGCTTCCTAGGAGATTTTCGCTATGGGCTACACCAAGAAATCCGGCCGCTATGCGGACACCACCGACGCCAACCTGAACCCGCTCTCGGGCGCCACGGTCACCGTCGACGGCTACAGCCAGGTCCTCGAGATGGGCGACCGCGCCACGGCACGCCTCAACCTGAAGACGACCGCCGTGACCGGCTCGGGCGCCGTTCTCGACGTCACTGTCCAGACCAGTAAGGACGGCGTCACCTGGTACACCTCGGGCACGTTCACGCAGGTGGCGAACACCGTGGACACAACGTGGGACCAGCGGAAGATCTTCACGATCGACCGGTTCGTGCGCGCTTTATTCGACGTGACCGGGACCACTCCCGTGATCACGGTGACGCTCCTCGGCGAGTGCTGCTGAGGCTCGGGCGCTCGCGATGGCGTACATCACGATCGACGAGTTGCAGCGCCTCGGTTGCAACCCGTCGGCGTTCGACGACCTCAGCGACGCCGACCTCACCATGGCCATCGCCGCGGCTTCCTCGGAAGCTGACACCTACCTGACGGCGGCATACGACAAGACGCCGCTCGAGCAGGTTCCGCTCGCGCTCAAGCTGCATGTGGCGCGCGCGACGGTCTACCACCTGATGACGATGCGCGGGTTCTCGCCGGATGGCGATGACCGGCTCATTCTCGAGAACTACGACCGCGCGCTTGCGTTCTACAAGGCCCTGCAGAAGAGCCAGCAGAACCTGCCCAACACCGAGACTACGCCGAAGCGCGGCGAGTCCGTGGTGGTCTCAAGCGCCATTCGGCGCGGCTGGTAGCGCTCACCGCGGAGGGTTTCATGGCCGACCGCGACATGCGCAAGCTGGAGGCACTCGAGCGCGTGCTAGCCAACCCCGATGGCATCCGAGAGGCCCTCTCTGGCGCGATCGCCGAGGAGTGTCTCGGGCTGATTGCAGAGGGCTTCCGGAGAGAGACCGACCCGTACGGTCGTCGATGGAAGCCCAAACAGAAACCCGATGGGCGCAAAACGCTCTCGGGCCCGACGTCGCGACTCAAGAATGGTTGGCACATCAAGCGCCAGGCCGCTGACCAGATCGTCATTGCGCCGAGCGTCGACTACGCGGCCGCGCATCAGGACCCGCTGCCGCGCGCGCGTGCATCGAGCTCCGAGACGCTTCGACGTCGCGCACGCGGCATTGATACCGGGCGCGCAACAAGCTTTGCGGGCGCCGACTTCAACGGCCCGATGCAGCTCAAGAGGCCGCGCCGAATGATGGTCCCTGACGAGGTCATGGGCCTGCCGCCGAAGTGGGAACGCGCGCTGAACGAGGCCGCGACCGATGCTCTTGCGCAGATCTTGGGAGGCGACGGGCGCCGCGTCTCTGGGCTGCGTAAGCGACTCCGAATCGATGCCCTCGTGGGCTTCAAGGTTGGCTGACCATGGGCTACCAAAGCAACGGCGCGATCATTGACCAAGCCCAGGCTGCCACGTTCACGACGCTCGCGTGGGACGCGGCCGAGTTCACCGGGTTCTCGATCCACGCCGTGTACGGCGCGATCACCGGCACGCTGATTCTGCAGGCGAACAACGACCCCGCCTTTTGGCCCAACGACTGGGTGACGTCAGCGGCGGCGAGTTTTGCGGCGATCGCGGGAGCCGGCCGACAGTTCCTCGAGGTCACCGGGGCGCACGCCAGGCACTACCGCCTCGTCTACACGCATTCGTCCGGCACCGGCTCGCTGCGGGTGGTGTTCTACAGCAAGAACGGCTGACGCGCCGTGGCCTCGACATTTCAGCAGCTCGTCGACGGTCTTCGCGAGTACATCGACGAGCCGAGACTGACCTTCGACGTCGGTGAGCGCGCGCGGTCCAAGAACGACAGTCCGCCACGCGTCGTCTGGGTCGCGACCGGCGGCCAGATCTTGCCGGCGACGCTCAACGGCCGCATGCAACTCTCGATCGATGGCGTTCCCGTGGCGTGCTTCCCGGCCTACGACGACGTCATCACCGTCGAGGCGCACATCTGGGCGGAGAGCGCCGAGCGGTTTGAGCGCATTCAGCAGAAGCTTCTGAGCGGATGCCGGATGCTCTTCGGCACAGCGTCTCAGCCCGGCGCGTACGTGATCGACACCGAGTCCGGGCGCTCCGGCAACGTGCACGGCGACTTCACCAAGGGCGTGCAGCTCTTCACGTGGCGGACGACCGTTGCGCACACGCGTCGCCAGCAGATCGGCGCCGCGGAGACGCGCGAAGTCGGGCCCAAGATGCCCGCTCAGCAACTCGTGACGATTCTCGGTCAGGCGTGCGTCTGCTCGATTGACGTGAACCTCTGACCTTCCACGGAGCTCCTCCACCATGGCGATCCAGCACAATCTGGTGATCCGCCAGGGCGAGGACTTTTCGCGCTCCTTTGTGGCGCGGCGCAACGGGGCGCTGATCGACATCACCGGCTACACGATCCAGTCAGACATCCGCAAGAGCGTCGACGCGGCGGACCCGACCGAACGCTTCGACGGCTCCATCGTGGATGGACCAGCCGGCCTCTTCTACCTCTCGATGCCCGGCGCGCGCACAGCGCAGATTCCCGCCGGCAAGACCCGGTACTCCCGGCGCTCCAGGTACGAGTACGACGTCAAGCTCACGAGCCCGTCAGGCGCTCTCTTCGTGCCCGTCGAAGGGCTGGTCGAAGTCGACCCGTCCGCGACCCGTCCGGATGGTGTCCTTGTGCCGGGCGATCCGGTACCGCCAGGAGTGGTGACGCTCGCGCAGTTCGCCGCCTACCAGGCTCAGATCAACGCATCCCTCTCGAACCTCAGCGCTGGGACGATCACAAAGCTCTCGGGCGCCGCCATCGGCGGTGGAAGAGTCGTCCGATACGTCGATGGTGAACACGTCGCGATCGCAAGCGCAGACAGCCTGGGCGATCTCGAGTGGATGGCCGGAGTCACGCTCAACGCGGTGAGCGCGGCGGAGCAGGAAATACAGCTTCGTCGGCTCGGCGAGATCGCCGACAGCGGTTGGACGTGGACGCCTGGCGCTCCGATTTACCTCAGCACCAACGGTGTGCTCACGCAGACGTACAGCTCGAGTTGGGCATTCGTGCTCGTGGTGGGGACCGCACTCTCACCGACCAGCATCGTCGTCGATTTTAGGTTCCCGATCATTCAGGGGTAGGCACGCATGGCCAAGTTCTTGATCAACAGCTCCGGCGCGCTTGCCGAGCAGAGCACCGTCTCAACGTCCGCTGGGGCTGGCGACTCCGGGAAGATCCCCGCCTTGAACGGCTCGGGCATTCTCGACACCACGATCGTGAACAGCAAGACGAGCTCGGCGGGAGCGGGAGACTCCGGCAAGATCGTCGCCCTCGACTCCTCGGGGCGCATCGACAACACGATGATGCCCGTCGGAATCGGCGCCGACACCGCGACGATCACCGCGAGCGAGGCCCTTGCCGCTGGCGACTACGTCAACGTGTGGAACAGCACGGGCGCGAAGGTGCGCAAGGCGGACGCTACGACCGCCGGCAAGCACGCAATGGGTTTCGTGCTCGCGGCTGTCTCGAGCTCGGCAAGCGCCACGGTCTATTTCGAGGGCACGAACACGCAGGTCTCGGGCATGACGCCTGGCGAGGTGTTCCTCTCGACGACCGCCGGCACGGGCACGGGCACGGCTCCCTCGGGTTCGGGGAACATCGTGCAGAGCATCGGCTTTGCCGTGAGCGCCACTGCCGTCAACTTTCAGTTCTCTCGTCCCATCACGCTCGTCTGACGCGTGCCGAAGCTACTGCAGAACAGTTCGGGGGCGATCGCGGAAGCGAGCTACCCGAGCAGTGCCGCGATTGCCGAAGGCGACACGACGCCCAATCCAGGCATCACGGGCGAGATCCGCTGGTCCACCACGACCAGCACGCTCATGCAGTGGGACGGCTCGCAGTGGGTTTCCACCGGCCTCCGTGGCCAGAATCTGCAGCGCATCCTCCTCGGCAGCGACGTCAGCAACAGCACGACATCTCTGGCCGACGCAACCGGGCTCAGCTTCTCGGTCAAGAACGGCGTCTCGTATCGCTTCCGGTTCTGGGTCGTATTCCAGACCGCGGCAACGACAACCGGCTGCTCACTCTCGGTCAACGCGCCATCGACATCGCTGCTCGCGTATCGCGTCGAGATCCCAACGTCCGCCTCCGCCTCGGTGCTTGGCTTCAAGCGGGCCGTCAACACAGCAACGACCGGTACCGACGTCGACAGCGCAACGTCCAATCTACTCGCGTTCATCGAAGGAGTGCTGGTGCCGTCGGCCGACGGCACGCTCATCGTGCGCTTCGCCTCTGAAGTAGCCGCGAGCAACTGCACGATCAAGGCCGGCTCGAACGGCGATCTGATCGCGCTGTCGAACAGTTCGCCATCGCCCTTCGAGAACACCACGATCGGCATCGACACCGTCTCCGGCACGACCTACACGGCGGTGCAGGGAGATCAGGGACGAATCAAGGCGTGCACGAACTCCTCGGCCGTCGCGCTCACGATCCCGCCTAACTCGAGCGTGCCGTATTCGATCGGCGCTTCCATCTCCGTTGTGCAAGACGGCACCGGTCAGGTCACGCTTGTCGCTGGCGCGGGCGTCACGCTGAGCAACGCGCTCACGCTCAAGACGCGCGCGCAGTACAGCATGCTCACGGCGACCAAGAAGGCCACCGACACCTGGTGGGTGACGGGCGACATGGCGACGAGCTGATGCGACCCACTCAGGCAGCGCTGATCAACGCCTCGCGCCCTGCCACGCTCGTTCCGACGCTCGGCATCGTCCGGCTCTCGTCCCTCACGCAGGTTGCGGAATCTGGAGACGGCACCGCCGGCTGGGTCTACACGCGCACCGGCACGGGCGACTTCACGACGTCCTACGCGAGCGGCGCAGACAAGACATTCGCGTCCTCTGCGAACGGGTACGTCATCATGGTCTACGCGACAGGCGTGCCGAATGGCGGGCTCGACACCGTCAGCACCGCCAACAACTGCGGCAGTTGGCAGTTTGGCTTCTACTCCAGCGGCATCGGCAATCCCTACCTCTACGTGCAATCGGGAAGCTTCAACAACACCACGAACGGCGCGTCAGTGAATGCCGCAGCGGGTGACTGGCTGAAGTTCGAGCGCTCCGGAACCACGGTCTACGTCAGCGTCTCCAAGAACAGCGGCAATGCCTGGACGCTGATCCACACGTTCACCGGCTTCAGCACGGCGCAGTTGTGGCCGAAGCTCAACTTCAACGCCGCCGCTTCGATCGGACCGATCTATCAGCAGGGGCTCACGTGATCTATGGCCAATGGACTGTATGCGAGCGCCGTCGAGGGCCTGCTTGGCGGGGCGATTGACGTAGTCTCGAGCGAAGTCCGTGTGCTCGTCGTCGACCGCAGCGCATACGCGGCAGACCTGGCCAACCATCGCTTCCTTACGTCGGTGCCGAACGCGGCGCGCCTCGGACTCTCTGGACCGCTGAGCGGAAAGATTCTAGCGGGGCCCGTCTTCGACGCGGCCGACGTCCAGATCACGGATATCGCCACGGCAACGAACCGGGCGCTCGTGCTTTACGTGAACACCGGATCTGACGCGACGTCACGGCTGGTTGCGTACTGCGACACGGGGCTTGCCGGCATGACGAGCACGCCGGTGGTCCGGCTAAAATGGAGTGTCGACGGCATCCTGAATATCAGCGCCGTTTTCGCCCGCGCCATCACCGCGTCGTCACTCCAAGCACACGCAGCGTTCGGCGCGGCATCGGTCGCAGTCCAGGGCACGATCACGGCGCCTTCGCTCTTGGCCAAGGCAGGGTTTGGCATCGCTCAGGTAGGGCAGCCATTGGCTACCCTGACCCAGCCATCGCTGGGCATCAACATCGGCGGCGTCACCTACTTCGACGACCAGATCGTCTTCCTCGACCTGATCAAGCAGAGTCCTGACTGGGGCCTGAACGACGGCGGGACCTTGCCGCCTCTCGACGGAAACGGATGGCCGACATCGCTCCCTGGAGGCAGCGCAGGCGTCAGCTTCCGAGTGCCCACCGGCGGCGGTCCTTACGTCTTGCTGTTCGACGGCACGGGCACGGTCCAGTTTGAGAGCGGCACCATCACGAGCACCGTAGCCGGCCGCATCGCGGTGACGCTCTCGGGCGGGTCGAACTCGATGGTCGTCACCTCTACCGGCGCGGGCGGCAACTACATGCGCAACATGCGCCTCGTGCCCGTCGCGCATGAGTCCGATTACGCGACCGTGGTGTTCAACGCAAAGTTCCTCGAGCGCATCTCGATGTTCGGGTGCCTGCGCTTCTTGGACTTCCTCGCAATCAACGGGTCTCCGCTCACGACTTGGGCGAGTCGTCCCCAGCCGAACTACTTCTCACAGATGCAGCCGGGCGGCACGAGCATCGAATACGCGATCGCCGCATGCAACGCGATCGACGCGGACTTCTGGTTCAACCTGCCGCACCTCTGCACGGACGACTACATCGTCGGCGCCGCCAACCTGATCGCCGCGCAGCTCAAGCCCGGCCTTCGGCTGTATCTCGAGTACTCGAACGAGGTCTGGAACTTCCCTCACGGCGACCAGATCCAACAGCTCGGCGTGCAGTACGGCATCGCGAACGGCATCGCGAGCCAATACCCAGACGAGTGGGACACGCGCCTTCGATACCAGGGCCTTCGTTCAAAGCAGATCTTCGACGTGTTCCGCAGCGTGCTCGGCACAAGTCGAGTGGTCGGTGTGCTTGCCGGGCAGATGTGGGACCTCCGCATTACGATTCTGGCCGATCACTTGATCGACGGCGTACCGGCTTATCAGTACTGCGATGCGATCAGCGTCGCGCCGTACATCGGCGGCTTCTACCCATTCAGCGGCCCCGCCGATGGCGCGACGGCTACCGGGCCACGCCCGGGAACGCACGCGGCTCTATTCTCTCCGTACACGAGTGCGTACGCGGCGATGACGGCCGCTACCGTCCCTCAGGTCGTCGCCTACGTTGCTGGCGACATCCCGATTCAAGAGGGTATCCTCGCAGCGATTCGAGATATCGCGCGCGCGCGCGGCAAGCCTCTCGTGTGTTACGAGGGCGGTCAGCACCTCGCGAGCGATGGCGAGCAACACACGGACACAGACCTCCAGAACAAGCTGAACGATGCCGAGCGGCATCCGGACATGCAGGCTTGCTACACCGCCTACCTGACGATGATCAGGCAGTACGTCCAGCAGATCTGCATCTTCAAGCTCTGCGAGGGCTTCAGCATCTGGGGGCGCTTCGGCCATCTCGAGACCATCGACCAGAATCCGGACCCACCACGCTGGGTCGCTATGCACGACTGGATGATCGCCAACCCGCGCTGGTGGCAAACGAACGCAACGGGCGAGATCATCGCAACAAGCCTGCCTGCCCTGGCTCACTTCGGCACGGCCTCCATAGGCTCGCCGGGCTTCGTTTCGCCGGCCTCCTTCATCGCGCACACGGGGTTCGGAAACGCGTACGTGAATGACGGCACAGCCTCACTCAGCAGCAACATGGCGCCATCGTGCACGCCGGTCGCGAGCTACTCGGGAGATATTTCGTACCTGACACGTCTCAACGACCTGGATTACCAGGGCGGAACAGCGTTCGGCTACAACCCATTCGACACGTTCCAGGGAGGCGTACCGCACGCGTCCGATTGGTTTGGCGTCTATGCGACGAGCGCTCAGATCTGGGCACGCGTCGAGTTCCAGAGCGGCGGCGACTGGTACACCGCGGGCGGCTACTTCACTTCGGGAATCACCGTGGAGACGTCGAGCGACGGGTTGAGCTGGTCCGCAGCCGCGAACCTGGTGATCTCCGCCATCGATGTGCCCGGTGGAACGGTCGTAGCAGGCACCTATCCCTACGACGCTACGGCGAACGGCTTCAAGAACTACCGGCTCGACTTCACGCCGACGGCTGCGCGCACGTACATCCGAGTGCGCGGCAACACCGCCAACACCGAAGGCTTCGTCGCTTGCAACGAGATCTTCGTCTACGCGCTCGTGTAGCCGCGTAGCGCCACTTCACTCCTCGGCGCCATAGCGCGCTGACAGTTCCAGCGCAGCGCTGATCGAAGCGTCGAGCGGACCGATTGGTCTGCCGGCTGCGAGCGCTGCGTTCCGCATTTCTGCGCACCTCCACGCGTGCGCGAGAGGGACCAAGCACATGGCAAACGGCATCTACGCAAAGGCGTTCGAGGCGTTTCTGAGCGCCGGCATCAATCTCGTGAGTGACGACATTCGCGTCATGGCGGTGGACAGCGCGTCCTACACGCCGAACCTCACCAGCCATCAGTTCAAGAGCAGCGTGCCGGGCGGCGCGATCATCGCCACGAGCGGCGCGCTCACCACTAAGAGCGTGACGGCAGGCGTGTTCGATGCCGACGACGTGACGCTCACGAGCGTCACGGGCGCTCAGTTCGAGTATCTGATCTTCTTCAAGTACACGGGCTCCGATGCGACGGCAGCGCTCATCTACTGCATGGACACGGCGACTGGCCTTCCGGCAAC
>Ga0075279_10000003_pt1 | contig 17080 bp, 21 predicted proteins | sample SF_Rice_10C_0N_3_FD_69779 | JGI IMG/M metagenome (GOLD analysis project Ga0075279, IMG submission 69779) | Rice paddy soil microbial communities from Twitchell Island, California, USA - SF_Rice_10C_0N_303 | ecosystem: Environmental > Terrestrial > Soil > Paddy field/soil | place: USA: Twitchell...
ACAGCTAAAACAAAATGCCCGCCTGCAGGGAATTGCCCGCTAATCATGGCCGGAGTATCATCCATGATACAACCCCGGATTATTTCATAATTAAGGCCCTCATTGTATTGGCAAACCTCTACCCCGTAAATAAGCTTGGCTAAGACGTCATAGGCTTGCGGAACCTCATTGACCGGGTAAGTATCATAATCGATATTCCGCCGGGCTTTAAATAAGCTTAAGTTTTTGGGGTTTTCCATAATCATTAAAATAATATCGGAAGCCTGAGCGCCAGGGGTAAAAACGGTCATCGGCCAGCCGGCTACCTCAAAACCCATAGCCGCCGCATTAGGGCCGCAAGCAACTAATTTTGATTTTTTAAAGTAATCTTTAAAAAGTTCAACCGACGCGTCATTAGTCTGATCGCAATACATTTCATTAGAACCAAGTATTTTACGCATTAAAACGCCAACCCTATTAAAAAGCCAGCTAGTGCACTTATAAAGCTTGTCACCAGATAGCTACTAAAAGCCGGAGGCCCCTCCGGATTAAAGTTTTTGATTGTGATTACCGGCAAGGTAACGTCATAAGCTAAATAGTCAATGGTAACTGACATGGTAGAAAGCGGGTTTAATACCAGATCCCCATCTTTAAACATTAAAACCGCGTACCGGGGAAAAATTATATCCGGTATGCTGTGCTCGATGATGTCAAGCTTTCTTAGCTCTGCCGCTTTGTCTGCAGGGGGAAGGCTGTCAAACCAGGCTAAAAGCTCTTTATCACTTGGCGGGGTATACTTATTTTCCGCCGGTGCCTGAATAGTCGCCGCCATTATAAAAACCATGACGATCAGTAGCTTTGTGCTTAATTTCAACATGTAGGGGCCCTCCTTCCTGCGTAGTTCCCACCGCTGCAATATCAGAGACTTTTAACTGTTTCCCGGTATCCGGATCCTTTGGTAAAGTCATCTTGATCGGATCTTCATTTTCTCCGCCATAGATGACGATCGTTTTATCATCAACCGGGGACCAGGTTTTCGAATATTTTACTTTTCCGGATTTAAGCGCTTTGATAATTTCAGAGCCAACAAAAAGGGCAGCAAAAACGCCGCCCATGATTAGCCCAATCCATTTTAAAACCTGTTTTATTTTTTTCATTATTGGCCGTCCCCCGGGTCTTCCGCCCCTCTGCTTATCGGTTTTACTTCCGGCTTATCACCTATCATTCTTGCCACACGATCTAAATTAATTTTATCCGGACCGATGACGGTCGTTACTTGCGGAAAATTATCAAAATCAAGCGCTTTGTTATAGTACTTTGATTTTTGCCAAGCATCGGCCACCGTGCCCCCGACAAAAGTCAGGCCATTACCGACCAACATAATAACGCAGGTAACCCCGATACTTGATAGCATATCTTTTGCCAAGACAGCCACAAGCAGGATAATTAAAAGCAGTTCAATATTAATTACCCAAAAAGCTAAGGCTTTCCGCCCCTTCATTTTCATAAAATAAACCTCCTATCAACCAAAAGCATTTTTGACACGAAACATAAAAGTACCGCCATAGCCTGAAAAATACGGGGATTCTACAAAGATCGCCGCTTTCCAGTCCCCCTCCCTGGTTAAATCCGTCTCTGAATTAGTTACACATTCTAAATAGCTTGTTTCGTGAATTTCCCCTGTTTTTTGAATAATATTTCCCTTTGGGTCTTCAAAATCAATTCTTTTAAGCGTTGCTGATTCCAGGCTTTCCCCAAAGTTTAACCTAAACTTAACCCCTATTGTTCCTATTTTGGGCGTAATTAGTGTAAAGTTTTCGCTTATACTTGCCCCTGTTTTCAGGCTGTTACCAGTTATTAAAAGCTCTGTAATCTGCTCTATAATATGCCTGGCATAGTCCCAAATAAGAAAATAAAGGTCTGCCCTGTCTAGCCCATTATTTGAGCTAGGAACAGGGCAGTTATAAGGCTGCATGAAAGAGATTAAAGAAAGTTTTTTGTTAAAACTATCTATAGCCATTATGATCCGATCTCGTATTCTGCACGGGTTACCGTCCCGCCTGACTCACTAACGGCCGCTTTATGGTCTACCGTTACCGCGTCATCATTATACACTTTAAGCTCGACCCCGTCATTAGTGATCTTATTACGGGCCAGCTTAAACAAGTAGCCGATCTTTTTGACTAGTGAAGTGGTAGCCGGGGGCTTTTCTCTTGGGGGCTCTTCGTAGGTATCTACATTAAGACAATCTACTATTTCCGTGTTAATGTCCGCTTTCTTTTGAGCACCAAAGGCCAGATTATCCTCGGCTTTTGTGTGGGCGTTTACATTGCCACCGGTAAAGGCTAATAAATCTGTCTTTGCTTTTATGGCATCGATAAGCAGGTCAAGCCGCCCGCCGTTGACTAAATCCCCTTGCATTTCGCTTGTATCAGCCAGGATTGATAAAAGGTTAGTTAGGATGGTTGCTATATTTGCACCGGCAAAGGGGGTCGCGTCTGATAGCATGGTATCTCTAATTTGATTAGCGATCGCTGCATTCATTTCTATGACGTGTACTTGCTTAACATCATTAGAATATTTACTGTCCCATTCGTTAGCCGTAATAACTGAAAAGTATTGCTTATAGACCATAGCCCCGGTCGCGTTCACATAAAGCACCATTTCCCCTAAAGTGTCCGTGTCCGTAGTATCTAAAGGACATCCATAAACACCGAGCTCGTCATGTGTGCAAGCTGTAGCCTCGTGCTTTTGGGCAATATCGGCCCCGTTAGCCTTTGACAGTCTGACATCCGCTTGATTTATAGTTAAATCTGTCTTAGGCGTAGCGTCGGCAATACTTACAAACTGGCCGATCTTTACCGTTCGGGCCGTACTTTGTCTTAATTCAATCATCTATGCTACCTCCTGCATACTGTAATAATGCTTTAGCTGTTTTATAGGGATACTGCTTAAAGCCGTGTCCCCTACATACTGCTTACCCATATAGATCGCGTATGAATCCGAACCGGTTTTAATCGCTTGATGAACCCCATTATAAGGGCCAGCGCCTACACTGGCGATATTAGCGACCCCGGTAAAATCTGCCGTCACTTCATCAAAGACCTCGCCATCGATTGTTACATTTATTTTTGAGCTTGCCCCATTTATTAAAACATGCACTTTAACAGTAAACTTTCTATTTGTGGGGATATCGGCGTCGGGAAAGTCAATATTATGCGCGACAGCGCTTGAATCATACCAGGTTATCCGGTACCGTCTAAGCCTGGCTCCGGCCCCTGGATCTTCCCATATACCGTTAACCTGTAAAATATAGTTTGATCCGATGTCTGTTATATAATTTGATTTTTGAAACTGGATAAAGTTAAAAATAAAAGAGGGCGCAGAGCCGTTTTTTTCCATGACGTTTTCTGATGGAATATAAAATTCAAACTCTGTATACAATTCTGTCTTACTACCGACCCAATAGGTTTTACCGTATCGGCAAGAATTGTTATTAGTCCAAATTTTTGTCATATTCCCGGGCCCCGGATTGGTAATATCAAAATAAGTATAGCCAGTATATCCGCCAGCCTGTAGCCCTTGTTCACCATGCAAACAACCGCAGCTTAAATCATTTCCCGACGGATGGTAATATCCAGGCCAGCCGGCCGGATTACTGCCGTCGGCCGTTACAAGCGCCGCTATTTCTTCCGTTGTCAACGCGTGATTGTAGACTCTAATATCTGTAACGTCAGCACCACCAGGAAAAGCCCTTGTCGACTGATAAGCCATTAAATCAAAAACACCGGCCGCAAGATTAAGATTTCTAGTTATTGTTCTAAGGTTAGCATTATCAAGATAGACTATAAAAGTTGCTCCGCCGCCTCTCACTAAAGTTACACGCCGCCAGATATTTGTCCCGCCTAATTCTGCTAAAGATGTAAGCTGATACGTAGCAGAGCCGTCAAGCTGTAAAGCGCCGGCAGCATCGGTATAAATATAACTTCCGCTTTCCCACCTCATAACCGTTCCCGCTTGTGGAGTGTGTACACGCATCAAAAAAGAAAGGGAGCAAGTAATACCCGCAGATAATACCGTCCCCGTCATTGCATTCCAAGCGGATTTTATTTCCGGAGCCGTTACCCCAGCAAAACCTTTTATAGCAGACGGCCAAAAAGCTTTATTAAGCAGGCCTTTTACCTGGCCGGTTGCAGAAATAGCTTGCCCACCGGCCATAGCTGATAGCGTCGCTCCGTTTGCAGCAGCGTCAAGAAGCTGCATCGCTGTAATATATGAAGCATCCTTTAACAAGTGGTGCAATAAAGCCATGATTACCTCGTTTTACTGAAAATTGCTTTGTATGATAACCGTTTTACTGTTTAGCTCTTGAAACTTTTTCATGTATTTAAGCTGCACATCAAAAGCCAATTTCATGATCTCCATGATTTTTGACGCTATTTCAGGGACGATCGCCCGCGTCCATTCGTAATTTTCTTCGCTACTAATTCCAAGATCGATCCATTCCCTTTTAACCATGTCCCCGTATTCGCTAATATATTTAACGACGCAATTTTTGGAAAAAGTCTCAAATTCATTTATATTTTTTTCGGTAAACATAAGATTCATTTTTTTAAAATCACCGATTGCTTTTAATTTCATACTACTTAAACAAATTTCTGTAATATGCGTGTATGATTTATATTCTTTATTAGCATAACAGTCTTTTCCCATGCCTTTAGTTTCAAGTAATTTTACATGATGATCCAAAATGATTCTATTTATAGACTCTGTAATATTGTCTAAATGGGTTTCTTGCTCTTCCTGCCTATAATCCGGGATCAAGGCTATTTCCCGTACAGCTTCGCCAAACTCTTTGTATGACATTACTAAATTAGGCTTTGCAACGCTTATTTCTTTATCCCCTATTTTAATACTAAGCGTTGAAGCCTGTGATCCAAAAACCACGAAACATAGTAAAAAAATTACCACCGCGATTAACCCCAAAGTAACTAAAGGATTTCTTAAGAAATTCTCTAATTTTTGTTTCATTTTATACCCCTTATCTTATAAAAATTATTTTAGGTCCATTTATTATCCGTGCTATTAGGTGTACTTACCTTAATAGCAACCGAAGCGTCATCTGTATCGACGTATGTGTTGCCAGCATTTGCCGCCATTAAAGTCACCGTTGCCGCTATATAGCTGCAAATATTAAATCCATTTGCTATCCCACCAGCTCCATTAGTAGCGATCCCGGCAGCATAACAACTGCTAATCAAAGTACATCCTTTAAAACCGTAAGCGCTCATACCTGCGACCGATCCCGTGTGAGCTATGCCATCAACAGAACAGCAGGTAAGATTTGAGCAGCTACTAAACCCATAAGCGTCATTAGATCCACTATAGATCCCCTCTGCCATACATGAGCTTAAGTGAAAACAAGCTGCAAAACCATATACAGGGCCGCCCGTTCCTGTTAAATTTTTTGCATGGCAGCTTGCTATTCTTCGAGACGAATCAAAACCGTAAATTGCACCGCCTAAAGTTGTAATATTTTCAAGTGTACATGCGCTTATTTGGTAACAAGAATCAAATCCCCAAATAGAGGCCCCTGTCGAATCTAAATCGTATACTTTTACGCTGGAAACCTCATTGCAATAAGAAACAGCATGGATACTATTAAAATTATTATCTAAATCTGCAATATAGCAATTTGATATATTCGCACAACTTCTAAACCCATATAATATAGGTGCCCCCCCAGTAACATCAATTTTCTGTATATCACAACTTGAAATCGTTCGGCATCCATACATTCCGCATACCTGGCTACCGCCGCCACTTGAAATATTATAAATTTTAAATAGTGAAATATTATAGCATTCATAAGCTCCATAAAAGTCATTGCCCGTTATAATATCGCTTGCTTTGCAATTACTTAAATTATATATACCTTTAAAACAATAAAGAGAATTACTTGATTGACAATTTATAACTGCACACCCATTTAATGATGTCGTTTTTTCATAAGTAGGATTAGCATAAAAAACAGCAAAAGCGACGCTTGATTTACGATCAACAGCTTTACAATTATTTAAAGTAATATAATCATTACTAATATAAAAAGAATAAGGGCATACGGAGGCAGCACCGCCAGACCCTTTAATTTTAATATTGTTATAAACACCATTAGCAGTTACAAAGCTAAAAATAATTCTTGTATTTTGATCTGTAATATATGCGTCAGGGTCAAAATCTATTTTTATACAATTATTTGTGTCTAATGTTGAGGCGTAAGTATCACCGCTTTCTAAAAAATTCGTCGCACTATATCCTCCGACTAAATCCATAACTTTGATACTTTTTAAATCTTCGTTAAACTTATACGTATTTGCAGAAAATCTATTAATTGCCTGGTTAAAATCAGATTGCGTCCTGATAACATAATCATAAGGATCATTTAATTGAGGAGTTCTTGTTTTTCTTTTAATACTTAAAAAAGTTGCCCCGTCCCCTATTATCTCAGCCAATACTACCTCGGCAGTAGTGGGGGCGGTTGTATTTACCGTAATCAGATAATCAGGCTCTTTTTCGTAAGCATATGATCCGGCTTTTTTTGCCCTATTGCGCGTTCCCCCATCCGTTTCAGCATAAGATAATTTTACATAATTGGTCGCTATACCGTTAAGGGTAGCAGTAGCAGAGATGTCAAAATCTGCCTCGGCCGCAGACTCAACCATTACAACAGCCGAAACGGTTTTAGCCGTCGGGGGGATGGATGAAAAATCATCCGGAACGCTAACGTCTTTTTCAACAATCCCTAAAGCAACAGGTATATTAAGATCGGTATAAAGCGTTCCCTTTGTAATATAGCTATCTTTAAGCAGGGCCGGAAACGTTTTATACATTTGTTTTAATAGATAAGCAGGAACAGAATAAAGAAACCAAAAGTCCCGGGCCATATCTTGTCCATAATAGCGATCTCCAACACTTTTAGGGATATCAGGCGATCCGCCTGTATATTCATGATTAAAATGATTTAATTCCAAAATTAACCCCCTTACCTATAAAGGTCTTTCTTAACTTCATTAAAAAGATCAATCAACATTTTATCTGCCTGATCTTCACTGGCTGCAAACCTGGTATAGTCAAGCGTTCTACCGCCTTCTATCCGGTTACAGGCTACTATATAAAAATCTTGTTTAAAAATATCTGGTTTATAAATACCGATTACCAGATGATCGCCATTTTCTTTTATTTCGATCTGTTTAATTTTCTGATAATCTTCTTTTTTAAAATCTATTTTAATAGATAAGCTGACCTCGATCATTATTCCCCCATCACAAAGTATTCTATAAATTGACCTAATATATTTATGTATCCAAAATGTACATAGAAATAATCGGGGCAAATATCATTTAGATCGATTTTAATTTGATCTTGCTGCTCTGCAGTTAATGCCGAATTGTCAACATCAATATAAATATTTCCCGCAACTTCTATTTCTTTACCTGACCCAATGATAGATATTCCTAAACCATCATCTATGCCGTCGCACCCGATAGCCCCCCAATAATACTCGGTAGGCGTTAGGCCGTCACCGGTAATTATCCAATCATCTTTATCAAAAGATCTAATTATTTTACTATCACCGCCGCAGATTGCGTCTATTTTTGGCTTTGCATCAAGTTTAAAGCTTCCCCGCTGTTTATGGCCGCTTACGGCCCGGGCTATTTTTTTTCTTTTTAGAGCGTCAGAATCACGGGCATTTATGCCAGCGTTGAACCCATACCCGATTCTATCTAATAAAAAAGACGGGGCAAAAGCAGGATCATTAAATTTATTAATTCCTAAAATATCGCTTTCAAAATAGCCTATAATTTCGTCGTGTTTATCTGTGAAAGCTTTTAATTTAGCGTCTCTTTTAAAAAATTGTGGTACAAAACGATCAAAAGGCTTAGGAAACATCAAACTATCTCCGTTAAAGTTAAAGTCCCTATGGTTGTAATTTCATCCTCGGCAATACTTATGTCACCGCTTAAAGTTGTTGTGAAGTAATCCAGGCCGTCAGTAAAAGCGCCAACAAAAGAAATATAATCCGTTTCCTGTATTTCACCCTCGCCTATATAGCGGGGTTGTAAATTATCTAAAAATCTTCTTATTTGTGCATTATCGCTTACAATGTAGGACTCAGTAAAAATTATATTCATAAGGGCCCGGGCTTCATCCACGCCGTCAGAAAGATATTTAGCGACGATCTCTTCCCCTGTTTCTGTAAAAAATAGCTGCCAAGCCATTCTAAACCAGTTTTGCACCTGGCCAGACCATAAATAACCGGTCTTTACTTTACCGGCTGCAGTTATATTTTTTGCTGTGATTGTAGTTTCCACGACGCGCACGTCCACGCTTTCGCAGACAGTCCGATCAATTAAGTATTCCTGCAGGGCTGCCCGGGTGGGGGCCGACGGGTTACCGCCACCATTAGCAACACAGACCACTTTAGAACTAAGCACTCCATAAGCGTTTTTTATAGCGTTTACTTGACTAATCCCGCCATAGTCCAGGGCCAGGGCTTCACAATCTGAGGTCGTTATATACCTTGATCGGGTTTTAAGCAGCATCGGGCCTAAGACTTTAGCGTTACTGATACTTTGAGGGTCGGATCCGCCCGTAATAAATACGGCATTTGTTACCCCGTTAATATTGCTATCCGATCCGCCATAAATATTTATTTTATTTAATACGGTAACATTACTATACAAACCGCCGCCGGTTGCATATTCTGCGCTAATTTCAAACGAACCAGGGATAGCGCCATATACCCCGTCGCCAAATTGAATAATAGCTGAATTGTCCGTATTGTAAAAAAGCCTAAAATGTTTGTCTGTGCTGGTCGAATCAATAAAACTTGCTACGCGCTGCCAGGGGGTAGAGTTAATATTTATGGTTAGGGTATCGCGTAAAATATCAATATCCCCTAGCTCAAACTCTTGATTTTTTGTTATGCCGTCACTTTGCCCAATAATCACAGGGCCTTTTTTTTGTTGCTGGTAACAGGTAAGAATAAAACTATACAGCTTTACATTATGATTACCGGCCCCCTGTGTGGTTAAAGTTATAGCTGTCCCTGAAAGAGCGTTTATAATACTGGCAGCTATTTTTATTTCTGTTGCGCTTAATCTGATCGCGTAATAGTCTGTACCTGCAGCCAGGGGGGCCGGCAGGGTACCGGATGAAGTGAATCTGACCCGTTCTCCTGTAGTAAAAGACCGGGCAACGGTTATTTTATTAGCGCCTACATTCACCGCTGCAGGTAGAAAAGTTTCGTTTACATCGGTAACCGTTACCCCGGATCGAGCTTCAAAGCGTTTTGAAGAAACACTCGTCGAACCGGCCGTCATGGCCACAAGATCGCTAATAGTAACGGTAAAAGGGAAAATAGCCGTACTCTTAACATAAAAAATTAAATTACCGGAAGCTGTAGAATGAGGGGCCAGGGAATAATCAATAAGTTCTAATAAAAGCTGTACGGCTTTTCTTGTGTAGGCAGTAGCTAATAAGTTATTATTTGCTGCAGCATCAACCCAAAGGCTCGCCACGTCACCAACGCCCGCGATCCCGCGCTTCCACCAATTCGGCTTATCTCTTAACTCATCATCGTTATTTATACACTGTAAAAGCGTTTCGAATGTTCTAGCCGAATAACTAAACGGATTAGTTAAAGCCATTTTTAACCCTACACTTTCCCTACACCTAAGCCGGCCATTACATCGGCCTGTTTCAGATTAGCTAACAGTATGAATAACACTGTTACGCTGACAGCACCAGGTCCCAAAGAATTAAAAGTTATTAACGACTGCGATATTGCAACCCTCCGATCCGGGGCTTCATTTTCACCATTGCTAACGTATTGATTTCTAGTGCTTATGGAATTTACTATATCATAAGGTAGGAGGGCTTGAATAGTCAGGCCATCGGGTTTATTTTCGTAATCATCTATACCGGCAGAATCTAAGCATCGGTCATAAAATAAACTTCTTTTAGGTTGTTTTAAATTAACTAATATATCGTGCCGCGTTTCAAGTTCAAGATCATTTTGTCCATAATAAAAAAACATGTCAAAATCTCTTAACGTTTCCGTATCAATTATTTTATCAGGCATTTTACTCCCCTTTTATCTTTTCGCTTAAAATATTGTCCAAAGTACCTAAAAGCTTTGTTAAAAAACCAGCTGTAACGATAGTTTTTAAGGCAACAGTAGAAACTCCATTATCACCAACAACAGGGGCCCACGCGGTTAAATCTGTTTTTAGCTGGCTTAAAGCGTCATAGACTTTTTGTAATTCAGTCTTTAGCGTATCTCCTTTTACAAAGCTTTCTGTTACATCTTTACTGCCAAGCTTTAATATTTTTTCTGATTCATCATAAATAAGCGCAAAATCTTTTTTATTATTTTCAAATAGAATTTGGGTAGTGTTTTTCCCATCATAGGCAGCGGGTAACATGTCTTTCATTTGCAAAGCAAGCCCGCTATAAATAGGATAATCTTTATTTCCGTCAACAAATTCTATCAGTACAAAATCCCCTACTTTGGGGGTAATGAGTGATTTTTTATCTTTAGGGAAGCACCAGGCCCCCTCCGCGTCTGTTGTCCAGCCCAAAGAGGGAATATGTACTAAGATCCGGCCGCTTTTGAGTTCATCATCTGTATTTACAACCTCACCGATCCGGGCCACATAAAACCGGGTAACATCCAGAATTATTTTTTCTAGCATGCTGTATACTTCATTATACGGATTAGCCATTTATTCACCTTTACATAACAGGAAGACCGATCGGGCTTAAAGTAAAAACGTCCACTATTTCCAGGCTCATTTCATACCCGCTTTTGTTTATGGTATGCTTTACGGCTTGCGTATACCATTTCGATTGCGATCCCCCTAACCTATCAGGAAAACCATTTTTAATAACAATTAGATTGCCTGGCATATATAGGGGGCTGCCTATCATTTCGCAGTCTAACCGGTATCCGTACCCATCGGGGGCGGTTGTTGTTTCTACCGGATAAAAATATTTTTCTCTAAGTAATTGATTAAAATCATTTTTACTTAAAAGCTCATTTGTTAGTTTGACCATAGATTCTAGGCCGTTAGCCGCTGCATTTTTATAAACGTCCTGTATTCTTTTTTGATCAAGCCTATAGGTAATCACCTTTTCAACCGCTGCAGTATAGCGCCTAAAAACAATCTGCCCGTCTACGATATCAGCCCGGACATTATCCCCGGATCCGGACTCGCTTTCATTTGAAGACCATTTATAGCTTTTTACGTTATTTAATTCCCCTTTGTAGCCGATTGCATTACTAACCCCACCGGCAGCCAAAACCCACGCGGGCAGATGGTAAGAACCTATCTTACTTTTATCAATAAAAATCCCGACCGGCTCACCTGCAGGGGAAAAGGCCAGATGAAATAAAGCTTGCCATTCCCGGGCCTTTGTATTGAGAAAAGAAAAAGTAGATTCCTCCTGCCTAAGTGATGTTATCGGATCCTCGCCTAATGAAAAATCTATTAGCCGCTTAGTCTTACTTACCCCGATTTCGTCAAAGGCTTCATTAACAACCTTTTTTTTATTTCCTGATTTGTATATTTTGGGATCTTTAGAGCCCCTGAACCCAAAAGCGGAAAAATTGCAGGTGTATTGTATAGCTCCGTTTGCGTCTCCACTACCACCAGGGCTTGAAACAAAGCCTTGATAACCCTTGCGGACTAAGCTTCCGGATATTTCATCGAAATTAAGCTTTTTAGCTATGGTGCTGCCTGGCGTTTCGTTTAGCGTCCGGTAACCCCATGTTATATTAAGCTGTGCACCGGTCCGCAAAATACGGCTATAGTAATGATCGGGATCGTTAAAAACAAGGCTTCCTAATGTAATAGCGCCGGCTCTTTCTTCAATCGATAAGCTTATAATACTTTGTGAAAAATCGGTATTTTTTAAGGAAACGTCCGGACTTTCAACGGTAAAAAATGAACTGTCTTTATTTTCTAACCCAATCATAAAAACCCTTTATACAGGAATTTTAATACGCCTGATTTTCTTTAAATTAAAATTAGCCTCTGTTAGCCTAATAATATTGATATCAAATACCCGCCAGCTTTGAAGCTCTCCAAAGTCCCCGAAAACATCCCGCCGGCTGGCTATTTCATCGATCAGATCGTTTTCTTTTTTATCCATTTCGAAGGATAAAACCTGTTTACTAATTGGCCTTATATCCTTGATAGAAAATTGCTTTCCATAGGCATTAGTAAAAGTTATTGTTTCCACGTCGTTAAATCTTGGCATTAAAACATCCTGCCTTTAAGTGGATTTAAAGTATTTTCTGCAGCATATACCATAGACGCCGTATAAATACTTATTTTTCTGTACATTTCTTCCGCTTTATATAAAGCGCTTCTTTCATCAACTATCAATTCAATTTCAACCTCGGAGTATTGGGGCTGCCCAAACTGATTAACCCAGCCTTTAAAATTGGTTAAGCTACATTTAGAGACAAAGAATTCAAGCGGTAAGGACCCGGTACCCCAAAAATAAATTACTTTAGGGTTAGGATTAAATTGATTGCTATAAATATTAAGCAGGCCCGGGGCCTGGTTTCTTAAAGCGTCAAACTGTCTTAATAACAGGCTATTTCCGATCGTATTATTTCTTTTTAAAAGGGGAAGGCTAAAGCTTATTTTTCTGTTTCCGTTTCCGGCCGGCTGGATCGGGGCGTAATTAAGCCCCGGGATCGGCACCTCTGTCAAAAAAATATCTTTAGTATCCTTAATGTCCCCCGGGATAGTCTGACTTGTGATAAGTTGATGATTATACAGATCGTAAATAAACCAAGGCAATCTAAAAGAGAATTCAGGGACCAGGCGATCGGCCATTATTTTAAACCCTTCCTTTCAAGTTCACTAGTTAATTGTTGCCGCAGGGCGTCAACCATATTCCCCGCAAACCGCCGGGCCTCGTCCGGGCTGGCCTGTTGTAAGACTAATTGCATCCCTGAGAAATCAATACTTATATCTATTTTTTGACTAGAGTCTTTACCGCCGCCCTTAAAGGCCAAGATATTATCATCCGGACTAACCGGCACAATATCCCCGCGCTTAGTGATAATAACATCATTATAAGGGCCTTTCACATCACCTTGATTAAACATCGATCCGCCGAACTGGTTTGACGGTTTTCCTTTAGGGACCCATACTTCCGGTGCTTTGTCTGAATTTTCAACACCTTTTTTAATTTTTTCCGGCAGTTCCATTAAATAAGACAACCCGTCAGCCATAGCAGCAATTAAGCCGGCTATAGTTTCAAGGGTAGCCATAAAGGAGCCGCCTAAAAATTCACCAAGCCATTTAAAAACATCCTGCCAGATCTTTAATTGAGTTGTCCCGCCGAAAAGTTTATCAAAAATGGTGGTAACGGAATTAACGATTCTTTGTAAGGGGGTGGCTATATCTTTAATCGAACTAAGAAAGCCGGATAAAAAAGAAGATGTAATCTTACCGCCAAAGTCAAGGATCTTACCAAAGAGCCCGGCCACGCCTTCTAAAACAGTAAATAAGCTATTTCCGTCTTTATTCATGCTGAAAAATTGGCCAAGCACACCGGATATAAATTCAGCCAGTACGGCAAATTTAAAGCTTAAGATATTAATAAAATCTTCAAAGTTTCTAATCTGCATACCAAAGGTTTTATTAATCAGATCCTTAAATACATTACCTAACCGGCTTCCAAATTCTATAATCTGCTTTACTTTCCCGACCACTACATTAAAAATATTGGCCAGGGTGCCTCCCCATTTTACAAACATAGCCCGGTTATCTCTGACCCAATTTAAAAAATCCTGCAGTAACGGGAAAACAGCCTGGCGCAGCGGGTATAATAGATTTTTTGTAATAATGCCTTTTGCTATCCCCCACGCCTGGCCGATCTCTGGCATTTCTGCAATGGCCGCTTTTATACCTTTGAAGCTTAAAGCAGCTAATCCTATTTTCATAGCTGCGTTTACCATGCCCTTAGAAACATCTTTAGCCATGTTGGCCGCTTTGTTTTGAACAGAGGTTATACCATCAGTTATTTTTTTTAAGCCATTTGAAAAAGGAGTTGTGTCAAAAGTAAAAATATTTTCGTTACTATCGGCCATTTGCAATGTCCTTTACTCTGTTTAGTATTTCCTCATAGTCACTAAAAGCCATATTTTTTAAGTCAGTGTAACTAAAGGCCCCTGGTAGAACCTGGTTAATAAAAATAGTTTCATTTATCAAGTCCTTACGCCTAAAGTCAATAAACCGCAAAGCACTTGCCAACCAAAAAGCCCCGGGTAGGACTCCGCAATCCACTAGACGGCACGGAGTCCGGAAGCGAAAAAATTGCTTGTATTAAGAGGGGCAAGCCAAACCTTTCCGCAGCCAGGGCACTTTCTTTCTACGAGTTTTTTTAATCCGTAAAGCTGCATAGCATTACCTAATTTTTCCAGATCGTCGGGGTCTGTTTTGGCAAACATTAAGGCCCCATAAGCAGAAATCCATTTTCGATCGATAGGCCGCCCGTTTATTTTTTCTAAAGCGTTTATATAGATCTTAATCTGGACCCGGACTTCTTGGCCTTCCTGCATTCCCTGGCCAGCTGCAATACAATCAAGCAGGGTCGGGTAATGAATAGCAAAGCTTTCAATAGTCTCTAACACTTCCCCGGTTTCCGCATCTTTAATAAAAACCGGTTTTTGCATGTTAACCGCGATCTCGTTAGTGAAGTTATCAACCGGACAATACTTTATTTCTAAATTAGATATTCTGTCCCTGGTATCAATTCCGGTAAAAGGATCTTTTTCCGTGATTACCTGCCGGGGACAGCGAGGGCACTGGTAAACGCCTTCAACGTAATCGTCTTTAGTTAACAGCTTCATAATTTCTATACTTACACAATCGGCCGCAGGGTAAGGCATAAGCCGTACAGCTTCCCGAATAGCAGATCGTGATTCTGTAACAGACCCGCTATTTGTTGTATAAGCTTGAATCCCGCCGGTAATAATTTCAACCATAGCTTGAAAAATGTTTCCGTTTTTCATGGCCTCATAAGCTGCAACTATGCTTTCATTAACCGGCTTTACAATTTCCACATTGTCAATAAGCTTCCCGTCGCTTAATTTTGCTGGTATGGCTAATCTCATATTTTTTTACTCCGCCTTTAAAGGTCTTATTTCTTCCGGTAAAAAGATTACCTTTACTTTTGCATACGAAGGGGCCGCCGCATCGTAACCGCCAGGGCTGCAGGCCGCAAGCTCTACACTTTGCCATAGTTCCCGGTGAAATTCCCGCCCGGCCCCGTCCGTTCTTCTTAAAGTGACTTCGTGCTGTTCTTTCTTATAAAACCAATTTTCTAAGAATCCCAGCGTTTGAGAATCACGAGTAATTTTATAAATAGCTGTGATCGGGGGGATTTTTCTTACCCCATTACTTACCGGGACAGATCTATCATAGCCGGGAACGTCTATAACATCCGTCTGGATTTCATAGTCATTTATATTGACTAGTCCTTCCAACTCTTCCCCGTCTACCTCTAAAATACATTTTTCAGCCTGATCGCTTTTCATCTAAAAGATCCCTCCTATCTTATTTCATGTAAACGCCAACGCCGATCACAATCGACCCGGCCGGAGCCGGTGCCGTGTGGTAAATGTTGAAATTACGTTCACCAAGATTGATTTTTTCTTGTGGATTGTTGGTGTTATCGGCTATGACTAAAAAATGGTCATCCGGGCCGCTATCTTTTCCGTCTGCGTTTTTAACCTGTCCAAAAGTTTCACCGGCCGTGCCATTCCCGGTACTTCCCTTATCCCATAGTTTATAAAGCCAGGTTACGATCCGCATCTTATCAGATTTTATTCTGTTTAAACTATTGGGGGTATTTTCCGAATCGGCTAAACTATCTTGACAGGATATTTTAATATAATTTCTCATTAAAATAATATTCCCGAATAAGTACTCGGTAGCCGTTGAAAGCGTGTAAGCGTTAGCGCATTTAATGCCTACGCCTACTTTTTCTTGAATTAGGTTTACCCCGCAATCTGCGATCTGTGTACGATCGTCATCATCTAAAAACTGCTCACCGACCACACCTGAAACACCATTTAAAACGATGTCATTTAAAGCCGGTACAACATGCACCCCATAAAGGCCGATAGTTCTAATCCATAAGCCCATAACATGCCCAACATTAGGGATCGACCGGTAGGGGGCTATTACGCTATTTGAAAACGGATCAGGCACTTTTAACCAGTTAGCCCAAATTAGGCCGGGGTAAAAATCCGATCTTTGAAAAGCGTTACCAATTGCCTTTAGCTGATCTTTTGTTCGGTCGGAAGCAATATTGACAATTACGATCGGGGTATCGTCCCGGGATAGTGCATACCTGATTAAATCTTTCTGCATATCCTCGCTAGTTGTTTCAGGATTGGCCAGCCAGCGGACAGGCAGGGATTTAAACTTTTCTAAGAAATACGCCTGCGCTTCTACGGTTGCGACGGCCGTACCGTCTGCCCCGCTTGTGGGGTAAGTAACTGCCGCATCATTAGCCGGCAACCGATCCCCTAAAGTTGACCCTGACGCCTCGGTTATTTGTACATATTTAGACGATTTAAAAATATTTTCTACATAGTACTCGGTAACCTCTGGCTCGCTTGAACAGATAATTTTCCCTAAATCTGTATCGACTTCGGTTTCTATGCCGTTTATGCTTTTATAATAAACCTGAACCGTAAAGCCTGGAACGCTGACCACATCGTCGATCGCCAGGGTAGGACCTGCGCTAAAAGAACCTGACCAACTTATTTTTTTGGCGCTTTCATCAATTGCCGTAATTTTTTTATAAACTGTCCCGCCACCGCCGCCAGTAGCCGTAAACTTTACAGTGTCACCTGTTTTAATCCCGATAACAGATTTAAGCACCGCCGATGTCCCGTCGATCGCTACCGTTGCGCCTGCAGTAGTGGAAAACCTGGTTGCCTGCGTAAATTTAGTCCCATCCTATTACCGGTCGCTCTATACTGCAATTCGTCCAGGTAAGCAGGCTT
>Ga0075279_10000004_pt1 | contig 15142 bp, 12 predicted proteins | sample SF_Rice_10C_0N_3_FD_69779 | JGI IMG/M metagenome (GOLD analysis project Ga0075279, IMG submission 69779) | Rice paddy soil microbial communities from Twitchell Island, California, USA - SF_Rice_10C_0N_303 | ecosystem: Environmental > Terrestrial > Soil > Paddy field/soil | place: USA: Twitchell...
CCGCGGTTTATTCCAAGGCCTGTTGCCGTGTCCAGGTTCCGTACCAGGTAGTTATTCAGTTTTAAAAGCAATGATTTGAGATCCTTACTTTGCATGTAATTCTCCAGTTGTATTTTTAAAAATTTCGGGTAAAAATTTAATCCGGAACAGAAAGGTATTCTTCGTTAGGAATGTAGACATTAAATTCTTCGATTGAAGGCTTGCCAAGCCAGAAGGTGGTTCCGAGCTTTAACCTGTCGTCATTCCATGAAATCGACTCGATTGTATCTGCTTTAATTATGAATTTAATATCGTATTCAAGTCCGTCGTTGAGATATAAATTAAGAAGCTCATTCAATCTTTTTGAATTTTCAGTATGCGGTAGGAAATTCAGGTAGTCCTCAAATGTAACCGGTCCGATCTCAAGACAAATCCTGCTCATATAATCCATAGTGGTTCTTCCTATAAAGCTGTTTTTTCCTAAACTGAATTCATCGCTGCCGGGGACGGGGATATCTTCAAGTTCAACCCAATGGGGAACAAATTCTTTAATTTTAAAAGGGAAGCGGGGAAAAATATGTGAGAGTAGTATCCTCAAGCCCTCTTTGCTTCTTACACGCCTGCTGAATACTCCGGCAAATTTTATCAGCGTAAAATCTGAAAGTAAAGATGTCCTGTTCCCTGTAAATGAACCTCTGCCTATGAATGAGTTTATCCTCTGGGATATTTTATTTTCCGGATTATTATTTAAATGAAGATAGAAGCGGTATTTTTTCCACGACTGATAATAAAGCCAGTAAAACCTGTTATTAAAAATATCCAGGAAATTCTGAAGAGGAATATTTCCCACGCCGAGGATTTTTTCCTGGAAAACAATCTGTTCATGATAGCATCTCGGCAGGGGAGAGTTAATTCCATATAAACCGAGAAAATTTAAAACAAACTCTATGTCATTCTCATCGAGCGATACCGACCGGATGTCTGTAGGAGGATAAGCATAATACTGGCCGGGACGGAATTTTAATCCTGCCTGGTCAAAAAGATAATCCTTTCTTCCTGGATTATTCTTCTTTGAAATGGTCTCACTTAACCAGACAGCCTGCCAGACGTGATATTCAGGTCCCTTCTGCAGAATGTCTTCAATTATACCGGAAGTATTTCTCCCTGTGCCGGGTTCCATGTGTAGCTGTTATTTGTTCCTGATTCGGTAATCTTTAAAAATATGTATGAGTTGATGGTTACATACTGCGAAAGAAAAGTATTTAAAACCATTCCCATTAAGTTTATCTCGCCTTCTCCGTTTTCAAACTCTTTGGCATCGACTTCAATATGAAATTCACTTCCCCTGATTAAACTCTGGTTCATCATTTTGTTAACCAGCCTGGGCTTGTGGATGACCTTTATGCTTTCAATTCTTTTTTTGTTTGGATGATTCTGTGCTTTCGTCCAGTTGTATAAATTTAATATGCTTTTAAAAGTATTTATCTCCGCCAGCGTTGAGAAGCTGACAGACATGTGCGCAATAAGGGACCATAAATAATTATTCTTGTCGGGACATTCCTGAACCTCCGTCGGCGTTGTAATATTGTGTGCCTCGATTCCCGGAGGGAAATCAAGCGGCTCTTTAATTGATCCGGTCTCCAGGTACGCTGAGGGGAGAAATCCGTTTGACAGTACGGCTTCTATGCTCAAAGTTTCTTTCGGAAAAACATCCTCCTCCATACTTGGTCCGAACAGCCGGATAAAGGTTTCGGACATATCGCTGAGGATTGTTTTGCGGCGGACAGAATAAAATCTTTTGAAATTATATTCCGGGCTTGTTGTATCAAGGATATCGTGCGCTGTAATTGGTATATATTTATACTGTTCAGCACGGTTTTCACTGATTCCGCTTACAATGTCTACTGAGTATATTTCCCTGCTTTTTCTTCTGTAAAGATCGGGAATTATGTAATATTCAGGCAGCCTTTGAGTGACTGAAACTTCCTCAGCCGGACGGGAAAACAGGTTTACTATAGGGACACAATTTAAAGCAATATTATTTTTCCCGGGGAAATTTTCCCGCAGCATTTTCCTGCTGAAATCGATTCTGATTTCCACGTTTGAAGATTCTCCTGCGGCGGTAAATTTATCCAGGCCGTAGATATCTATAAAAAAGAATTTTTCAGGAAATGCAAAGTACTCCTGCAGCAGCCTGAACCCGGTGAAAGATTGTTTCGCATAAGGGAGAATTGAGTAATTATCTTCATTATATTCGGCGTCGGCGGAAAGCTCCGGAACGCTAATCTTAAAGTCATCGAGTTTGTTAAACACGGATTTTTCGTTTACCGCCTCTCTTACCGACACGGCAGAAACAAATTTAGTCAGAAACAGATGCAGGTTATATTTTACTGAAGATGAACCTTGCAGATAAATTCTGAATCGTTCCATTTTCAGTGAATTATAATCAACGTTTCGCTCAAGCTGAAGTTTAAGGATCATCGATGTTTTTCCCTGGGGAGTTTCTTCCACTGTAACATCGGCAAGCTTGAACGGCCGTACTGTAAATTCCTGTGTAGTTCTGAAGATAAATTCAGCGGGCTCATCTTTTTCAGTAAGCCTTGATCCGCTTCCTGAGCCCGACTGCACTTTATATTTAACTTTATATTTCCCTGTCTGAGTCTGTATTTCACTCCCTTTCTTTATGGAAACAGGTTCTGTCAATGCTCCTGCTTTAATATTTGCCTGCAGGATAGCACAGGAAGGAAAAGATTTAAGGAGATTTGGGAAAAGTATCTCGAGTATTCCTCCTGCTATCTCAGGAAATTCATCGTCGAGTCTTTCATGTATACGTCCCGCAAGGAAGGCGAAACCTTCGAATAACCTTTCTACAAAAGGATCTTTCCTTTCACGCTCGCTGAGGTGAAGCCGCGATCCGAGAGTAGGATGCTTTTTACTGAACTCCTCCCCGGATGTCTGCAGAAAATTATACTCCCTTTCAAAATATTTATCGGTACTCATTCTGAATCCTTATCTAAAGTAACTTTAGTCCATCCTGTAGTTGAAAATTCTGTCAGAAGGATTTCTTTATTTGAGCTGTCCTTCAGTTTGATGATTATTTTAAGGGAAGCCCTCAGGGTCTTCTGATCGAATTCCGAATTCTGGATCTGAACTTCACTCACCCTTGGTTCGTATTTTAATATGACTTCTCTGATCTCCTTTTTTAAGGATTCGACGGGGTTGTCCGATGCAAGGTAAATCTGAAGGATATCAGAGATACCAAAATCGGGGAGATGTAATATTGATCCCCGGCGGGTAGTCAGGATCATCCGCAGGTTTTCGATAATACTAAGGCTGAGCTTCTGGTCCTCGGTCAAATTCTCAAATTGCTGGGGACCTATTTCATCGGGATTAATAACCTCCGATACGAACTGACCAAGGAGAATGTTGTACAGGCTTAAATTTTTCAATTTTGATTACACTGTTAAATCTATAAAGAACAGGGTGGATTATACGACTTTACTATAGCCATTAATAATTCCACCCTGGTAAGATAAAGTTTTCTCAGGCAGGCATTTGAAATGAGAAGAAGCCTTGATCCTGAAACATCGTACTTGCCTTTACGTGTTCCCATTCGACACTTTCGGCAACCATTGATATGCGCTCAAGGTGGGCAATGGTTTGTTTGCTTGATTCCACCGTAGATGGCATCATATCTTCCACTGCAACAACACGGGCGTTGGTTAGTGTATATTTGAAGTACACTGTTTCCTTGCCGGTGGCTTCAGCTATTTCATAAAGCGAAACCTCCACGCTTTTGAATACCTTCCCCTCTGAGCAATACTGAAACATGAACGGTGTCAGCTTATCGATTTCCTTAAGCACCATGAATGGATCATAAATCCTGCTGCCGGTAACCTGACCCGTTCCTTCGGTAACAGGAAGCCTCACGCTCTGTGAAAATTCCAATATAGTACAGGATCCATTGGGACGCGGACCTGCCAGATCGTTTCCTTCTGCGTCTTTGAATTTTATCTCGCCTTTTACAGCCATGACTAACCTCCGATTTAGTTAAAGTTATAGTTGATTTATAATGAATGAATTAATTGAACAATTATGATTCTTCGCCTGAATGGTATGCTATCAGTTTAAGGTTTACATCCATTCCTGTTATCGCAACGTGCGGTCTGAATTCTGCACTAATCTGGAAAAACCCCGGCCTTTCTTTTAGTTCGGTAACATCGAGCTTATAAGAACGCAGCGGTTTTTCTGCTACAATTTTTTCAGCAGGATTAGGCATATCAACAACAAGGGTATCAAGCCAGCTTGACATATCTTTTTTTATCTCACCGGCACCTGCGTTCTTACCCACAAATACCAGCTGCCGGTATTTAAGATAATGCGCAATCCTTGTTACCAGCATTGTGTACTGAAGCCTTGAACCAACCGAGAAGTTAGCCGTAGCGGCAGGATCATTTTTAATTTGTTTTGGCCTGTTTGCAGAAGGGGTTTCAAAGAAAGCGGCGTAATCTGTTCTGTCCCAGTGTGCAAGCGGGATAAAACCGAGATCACAGAGCTCCGCATCTTTTGCCTGGCCGACTGAAGCTTCCAGCGGCACTTTCAGCTTTTTCTGCCCGTGTTCTTCGTATGTAGGGACAGGCAGGTTTTCAACTTTGCCGCCTGATTCCACTCCGACTATTTTAACGCTCCAGCCCCACTTCTCAAAACTCTTTACCATATTGGAAGCAAGCGCATAAGAAGTGCTGCACCACAAACTGTTGTCTACTCCGCCTTTCATCACGTTTTCTGAGTAGTTGAAATTTTTGGTCGGTTCTGATTCTGCACTGTAGGGCAGACGGCCGAGGAACCTTGGCAGAGTTAGTCCTATATATTTAGAACGGTCATCATCCCTGAAGGCTCTCCACGATGCGTAAGCAGCACCTTCTTTAAGCTGTTCGGGCAGAAAACGGTTATTCATAACATCGATCATATTTTTTTCGCCGAAGAATTTCGGTCCGGCATTCCCTATGACAGGAAGCTGCGCTGATTCACCAAGAACGGAAAGATGCTGAAGCAGTGAAATATCCTGCGGATTATTTTCGAACTGGAAATCAGTTACAATTGCAGTATAAGAATGCCCGCCGACCTTGTCGTAAGCACCCCAGTATACGTGGTGCCACAAACCGGAGTCTTTTTCATAACCTTCACCCTGGGCTGCATCATTAAGATCTTCATAAAGTTCTTCTTTGGAAACATCAAGAAGTTCATATTTAACCGGTTTGCTGAATTCGGTATTCTGAACGAGGAATAAAAGTCCCCGCCAGGTCGATTCCAGCTCCTGGAATTGCTGGTTCTGCAGGATCTCATCCATCTGGGCGCTGAGAACTGTATCAAGATCTGCAATATAAGAATCAACGAGAGCACCTGTAATTTTGAATACTTCGGATTCCTTGCCGACTTTGCTTACAAATTCTGCGACTGCTGATTTTTTAGAATCATCCAGCATGGAGATTAACTTATCAACAGAACTTTGCTCAGTTACCTGGCCCTGTTCCATTGATTCTTCTTTTTCTTTTGCCATTTTAATTAAACCTCCGTTAACAAAAATTAAATTTCAAAAATTATAGTTTACTTTTTATCCTGTGTGCCGAGTTTCAGCATCAGGTCGTCTATACTTGCTCCGCCGTCTTTCAGAACACTTTCAAGAGCCTTCTTCAGGTTGGCGTCCCTCAGGACTGCAAGCTTCAGTTCTTTCAGCCGTTCTCTTGCTTCAAGCAGCTTCTGCAGAGGTTCAACTTTTTTTACTATTTCATCAGGATGAAAATCCTTTATGTCCTGGAAGTCAAGCTTAACTTCCATCTTTGCTTCGGGATCATCTGACAATTTGTTTGAAATCGTCATCTTAAGCTTCGGGTTCAGATCCTTTAGCACCCTTTTGTAATCTCCTTTATTGCCTATCGTCCTCAGTCTCCTGTCTTTAACAGGACCCTGGCTTCCCGGTTCACTTTTACTGAAGTTCCCGGTAATCAGCATCCGGTAATCAAGTTCCACACTTTCCTTTGCATCACTGCTCGGGAGAATGGCAACTTTGACACGTTGTGCTATCTTCGGTGCAACTGGTCTTGCCATAACTACTTCCTCCGTTTATGTTTTTGTTGTTCTAAATTAATTGCTAAAATACCGTTGTGCTTTGCTATTTTGTAAAATAATTCCTGCTGTTGTTTTTCTATTTGATCTTTCTGTGCTTCATTTTCAGAAGCAAATAATACCTGTACATTTGTTAGATAAAGCGACTGCCAGGCAGCCGTGCACAATGCGGGCTCCCATTCGGATAAATTTAATTTGTTTATCGTTTTATCCAGCTCTTCAAGGCTTACCTTTGCAACGTTATACTGTTTCGCCTCATAACAGAAATTTGCAATATTTAACCGTCTCAGGAATTTACCCTTCATCCTGTCTTCTGCACTTAGCTTCTGCTGCATTACTTCAAGACTCTCCTGGAAATTTTTAGGCAAGTCCTGCAGCGCATCTTCGTATTCTTTATTGATTTCATCATATGCCTGGTCGACAATAGGAGTAAGTGAAAGAGAGCTGTTTGCTCCCGGGACAGCCCCCTGGTTTGAATTAGCGGGTAATTGCTCCAGCCACTTTATTGTTTCCTTGTCAGCGAAAGCAATTTCTCCCCCTGCAAATTTTAGTTTGGGAAGTTCCGGAAGCCGTTTGATCAGACGGGCAAGATGGTATTTGATATCATTGGCCGCAGACAAATAGTTCCCGCCTTTTTTTTCAAGTGCATCCACAAGATATCTCTGCGCGTCCATCCAGTAGCGGAATTCGCTGTTGTCTTTTATAAATTCGAGTTCAATCCTCGGGATAATAACATCAGTTTTATTTTCGCTATGCCATGTGTTTAACAATTTCCTGATAATGTCGTTCGGCGGAGCAATACCTGTTATTTTTTCTTCAGCTTCAGGAAGTACAAGAGTGCTCCACTGGATTTGTCTCGCAATTCCGAAAGCGAAGAATGATTCAGGAACTTTTTCAACCGTATCATTATTAACAGTTGCCTCATAATAGTAGGTTAGTGTCCTTCTCAGCTGTACTCCGATTTCGTCTTCTGAAGATGGTATTGACTGCTTTGCCGGGGCTGGTTCTTCTTTAATCGCCGCAGGTGCGGAAGCCCTTCTTACTTCTGCCTGCGGAGGCGGGGGAGAAGCCGGTTTTTTTTCAGGTGCAGCAGGCGGATTCAAAGCATTTTCAGCATCTTTAACCAGGTTCCTGATTACATCCTGAAGAGCCTGCAGTACCGGTACGTTTTCGGGTAAAAGTTTTTCACATTCTGTGAGAATCAATCCGGTTAATTCATTTATCTTAATTACCTCTGCGGCATTGGATTTATTAATTTCATCTCTTTCAATCAGCTTTGTAACCCTTGCAGTACTGAGGAACTGGATAGCTTTACTTTTATGGACATTGTTTTGCGGAAAGAGATCATTGCCGAATTTTTTCAGTAGATGATAAACAACCTCAAGACCGGTCCTGAAGCCTTTGAGCTGTTCGGTTCTGTATAAAGCAAAACAGAGCCAGGAGGCCACTTTTATATCTTTGCTTTTTTCTTTCAGAATGGTATTTGAAAGATCGATCCAGTTCTTATAATCGGGAACAGTTTTTGGAAATTCCATGCTTAGCTTGAAATAGTCTTCATCATTTGCGGCATCGTTCCCTGCAGGAGAATCTCCCGGAATGGGTTCGAGGAATTCCTGTACAAATTCTGAAACTTCAGGTTCTGCTAATATCTCAGCCATAAATTCTAACCTGTTTTAATACTTTAAATTATTTTCAAAAGTTTATCGAGCGATACACCGGAATATTCATCAGGAGTACCGGCTATTGATGAACCCAGGTATATTACCCGTTTATCTTCATTGTCGTCCGACATCAAATCAACAAAGCTGGTGCTGTTCAGTTTGAATGGAAAAATAACAACTCTGAATCGTCCTTCATCTGAATTGTTCCAGAAAACAGATGTCTGCCGTGAGGATATATTTATTTTTTTATTTAAGATTTCTATAAAAAAACCGGCGTCGAAGGTGAACCTGTATTCATCGGAACAGAGCTGGATCCTTATAAAAGTTGATTCGGTATAGGACAGTGTTTTAAAATCCGCTATTGAAAAATCAATATTTGTTCTTTTAATCAGCTGATCTAAAGTTGTTATTGAAAGGTAATTCTGAAAGTTCTTTCCGGAAGTCGTTTCATCGGGAATCGGTGCATCATAGTTCTTAAGAATCATATTAAGAGATAAAAGGTCTTCTTCTTTTCTCAGGTGATATTCAAGACCGGAAAGCACTTCAGTAAGTTTTGCCGGAATAAGTGAAGTCCTTTCGAAATTTTTTAACGGTATTACTGAAAAGATTACTATTGGAAATTCTCTTCCGCTTTTATCGCTGCTTGGAAAAATTATCCCGGCTGCTGCACGCTCAGAAGAAGAAAAGGGAATATAGAAGTTTGTCGGTGGAAGTATTTCGTATTTCTGTTTCCAGTCAGATTTTAACTTTAACCTGGCATTTGCAATCCCCTCCTGTATCCACTTGTCAATGAAAAGAATTTCAGGGAGACCGGAATTAAATTTTACGAAATCATTAAATTCAGGCAGCTTCCCGAAGTAGCCTGATGAAATTTCCTTTGTATTTTTTTGCAGCAAAATCCATATGAAGTTTTATTAATTAATTTTATCCGGCAGATGAAAAGTGCTGAAGTAATCCCTGGCAAACGGATTCTGCGAACTTCCGGAGTTCAGCTGATATGAAACGGTTACATCATAACTTCCGTTTTTCTGGAAGAACCAGTTGAAGTTATACTGCGAAGAACTACCGCGTGATACGGTAGCTTCCTGGAGCAGCCTGAACATTGCCCATTCACCTTCGTATGACTTTGAGTCGGAAGTACCCATATTCCTGATGGAAATATTCATCCTTGCCCCGGGAGTACCTTTTGCTCCGGGCCACGTAAAGTCTGTCCAGAAAGGGGATCCCATCTTGTAATAATCTTCTTCGCCGTCAAGGTACAGGTAAACCTGCTCTACTATGGGTTTACCCGGACCAACGGTTTTAGATTCAGGAAGTTCCGGCTTCAGACGGAAACCAATACCGAGGTCGCCGTTTTTAAATAATGTGCCGGTAATGTCATCTGCTCTTTTTAATGCCGTAATAAACCCGTCTGAAACACTTAAACCTTCATTTTCCCACTGACTGACTTTCCAGCGGTCTTTGTTTATGAAAGCGCTTAGTTCATCATTGTAAAATGACCATAAAATTCCCGAACCGGGTTTGAAGAAATCTTTGAAGTCCTGGATGGGTGCATCGTTTTGTGAATTCTTAAAGGGAAAAGATGAGGATAGTGATTTATTAAAAGTGTCGGCAACTTTTATCTTCCATTGCTGATTGAGATATTGACCGGCATCTGCAAGAATTGCTTCCCAGGAAAGTTTAACCGGATCGGAGAATAAACTCTGCAATGCAGGCGCGCTGAAAGCGGAACCGCGAATTACCTGGAGAGAAGTAGGGAATTCTGCCGTTCTTTGAGAAAGAACATTTACCGCATAATCTTTTGCAAGATCCTGGCTGCCCTTTACCTGATCAAGTACGCCGCCTATTATTCCGTATTGAGCAAGGATTGCATTCAGATCAGCACCTCCTGATCCGTCGGCACTACCCAGGACAAATTTTATGTATTTTTTAGTTTCATTCAGACTTCCCTGGTTTATATCAAGTCCGGCAAACTGGTTGTTCTTCTTAACTGAATCGGGAGGGGCCTGTATATCAACAATAATACTTAACTGCGTTGCAAATAATTTAAGTACCGAAATTAAAGGAGAATTTACAGGATCGCTTAAAATTTTCATGTTGTTGGCAGCAAGCGGTACATTGTCAAAACCGCTATACCGGATGCTTTGTAAAAACTGGAGCCAGTTTTGTTTATAATCATTTAGATAAAGCGTGACGAGACCTTTCTTAATTTCTTCACTGTCTAAACTGCCTGATGCAGGCTTAAGATTGGTTTTCCCGAGTACCCAGTCCTCTTTACCGGGATTTGTACTCTCCTCTATAATAGCCTGCTTAATATAATTTATCCAACCGTCGGCAGTAAAAATATAGGGAACTTTCTGGTCTGTGGTCATCACACTCAGGTATCTTCCTCCAATTGCCTGTTCGAGGGATAGTTCATTCGGGAACTGCCCTATTCCGTTCTGTTTCAGCCTTGCATATATACTTTCAGCATTAGGTTTATACTGAATACGGTCCCGTACCATGCTAATTAATAAATTATCGCTCCTTACCGGGAATATATCTTTATCAGGCAGTAAGCCGACATAAAAAGTGAGATAGTTTTTAAACAGGTATCTTAAAGAATCTTTTTCGCTTGTGGATGCTGCAGGATTAGATGAAATATACCTCGATTCCAGAATACCGTCGAAAACATGAGTCAGAAATTTTTGTTCGGTTGTATCCAGCCGGGCTCTTTCACTGCCAAGCAGCAGGTAAGTTTTAAGATAATTATAAGTGATCTCACCGGGGTAGTCTTTCCCGTTTGCATATTCGTTAAGACTTTTCACAATCTCATTATAAACATTCTGCTGGAAGAAGTCGGAAGTTTTTTTAATGAAGATATCTTCAAGATAGGGGAGGGTGCTTTTACTCCTGTCCATTCCGAAGCTGATGAAAGCATCATTTCCACTGCCGTCACGTATATCTTTTATCAAGCCTATCAGGCTGTCGGTTTTAGAAAAATTGCTTAAGAGATTTCCTGTCCAGTTTATCTTAAGGAACGATGATGCAGTTTCATTTTCCTTCTGAAGGAAGCTTTTACTTCCATTGTAACCAATTATTGTTAATAAAGAAAACAGCACCAGAAGCAGGGCCGATACGCCAATGGTAGCAAGCCTTGCCGAACTTTGTTTCCTGGCTGAGCCTTTTGTCTGTCCCGTTGAAAAATCCTGATCTCCGATTACGATTTCATTGAGGAGGTCTTTTATAAAATAATTTTTTTTCTCTACAGATTCTCCGGACTCAGCATCTGCAGGTTCGGGCAGATTAAACTGTTTTGCTATCTCCCTTATTGCTATATCCAGGGGAAGTCCTTCCTGCGTTCCGCTGGTAAAATAAAATCCGCGGAATACAGGATTATCCTGGTAAGGATTATGCTGGAAAGCTTCGCCCATGAGGTAGGTCAATTTCTGCTGCAGCGAATTGAACTGGAAAGGGAACAGAAAAACTTTTCTTCTTTGTTCTCTTTTTAGGGGACTGCTTAACCTGGTTGTCCGTATCTCAAATAATTTTTTAGATAACTTTTTGAATTCCTCCTCAAAGATTCCTTTCGGATCTTTGGAGAACATCTGCTGTGTATTAAACGTTGCTCCCCAGATCTGCGCCCGCTCAGTTTCACTGAAGTCGCCGTAATACTCAACAAATCCCTGTACAAGGTCGCACTTTGTAAAAATGAAATAAACCGGGAAATTCACGCCGAGTGTATCGATAAGCTCATCTATTCTCTGCCTCATATTTTTGGCATGCTCAGTTAGCTGATCCTTATCGGCATTAATCACTTCATCGATGTTAATTGCAAGGATAACTCCGTTTACGGGTTTCCTTTTCCTGTTCTTTTTTAATACCTCAAGGAATGCAATCCATTCGGGACGGTCTTCTGTCTCAGAAACATACCTGCCGGCTGTATCCAGGAAAATTGCCTTCGTGGAGAAGAACCAGTCGCAGTTCCTTGTGCCGCCCACACCCCTGAATCCCTCCTTGCCGAAAGGAAATTCAAGACCTGAATTCTGTATCGCAGTGGTCTTGCCTGCGGCAGAGGGACCGATTATCATATACCAGGGAAGCGCATATAAAGCCGCTTTGCCTGATTTACCATTTGCAATTTTTGAATTTTTAAGCGATGCAATTGCGGCTTCAAGTTGCTTTTTGAATTGCTCTATTTCGGCCTTTTTCTCGGGACTGAGATTCTTCATCTGGTCGTCAGCCTGGCTGCCGATTGATTCTTCAATCTGGTTTGCCTTCTGCGCATCCTTCATTTTTTTGTAGAGGATTAGTATGGTAACAACCATAAAGATGAAAACAATGATAGCGATCTGCACAAGGAAAGACATTCCGAAGATCGGGCCAAGTACAAGGACCAGTATGATGAGCAGCAGCCCTGCGATTGCCATTATTGAAGATGGGTTCTTTATAAAATTTACAATAGCATTCATATTAAATAGTTAAAATTTTGGGGAATGAATTATGCAACAAGGCTTTTTAATGTTTCAATAATTTGATCAGCAGTGCCTGTGGCGGAAAAAGACATTATTAAGTAGAAGATAACGAAAATTATTACTGCCGATACCGGGTATATCCAGGCAGGCATCATCCTTCCTGAACTCATAACAACACTGTCTGTCGGTTTTCCATTCGGCGAAATTGCATCAATTGACTGATACAGTCCGGGATGGAGTTCCATATTTAAATCATCAATCACTCTTCTTAACAGCTCGGGAGATTGAAGCTGGTATTTTCCTTTAAATCCCAATGCAAGACATAAATAATATATTTCAAGCACATCTTTATTTACACTGCTCCTCTGCCGTAATTCTTCAAGGTATGTAAAGAATTCCTCGCCTGCATTAAACGTATCGAACATCCTGATCTGCAGTGGATCTGACAGCCAGACTTCCTTCTGGTTCCATGATGAGCTGATGATAGTCTCATCCAGGAATGCTACCAGGGCAAATGTAGCTTTTTTTACTTTGTCATTATCAATTCCTGCACTTCTCGATTCCCGTTCGAAACGTTCGAACATTTCCGCCACCCTTGCTTTCAGCGACTCAGGGTTTCCATAGTTATTGGTTGATCTCAGCTGCAGTATCAGCATAAAGCATTCTGAAGCTATATCGGAAATGGGTGTTTTTCTATCAGATTTTTTTGAAGGGATATCCATTCTTGTTCTTTTATTTATTTAGTAAAATTGTTAATCGCCCGGAAGAAGAAGAACAAGCTCCATCTGCAGGGTTTTGAATTCTGACGCAATAAAAAATGCAATGTTATTCTTCGCTGTTATCTTTTCCCAGAACCGGCCTTCTTTATTTATTTTGAAATAATGAGCTTTTTCATTAACCAAAACCCCGACGGGAGGACGGGCAGTATATTCTAATGTTACTCCCTGAATCCCGGCCTGGTGGACTGCAAAAATTTCTTCATAAGCTGAGATCTTAATATTCTTTGGCAGTTCAGTGATAATCTTCTTCTCAGGAATGTCTCCCGTTACAGAAAGAAAAAATTGAGAAGATATCTGGCTGGGCGATAATTGTCCAACATATAAAGTGTCTGCCTGTTTTCTTAAAGGAATAACAACGTCTCTCCGCTCGAGTGTCTTCTGGACATTCAGCATCTGGTTTATATCAGAAATAACCTGGTTAAATACTTCATTCAAATGTCTGTGATCGTAGGATTGGAATTCTGAGGTCCTGATACCCATATTTGAAAATGTTGATAATTGTCCCGCAAGGTTCAGGAGAAGTATGTACAGGTTCTCGGGATGGGTATTCTGAGATTGATAATAATAATTAAGCAGAGGAATAAAAGAATTTATTGTCTGCAGCATCAGCAGAATTTCTACGTGTGTTAAAGATAATTCCGGCTTCTGAACAGCAGTCTGATTCCGGAGCTCCTTGCTTTTTGAAATAAGCGCACCGAGAAGTTTTCTGACGGAATCCTGCAGTGCGGCTGAGTTCGAAACGGAAAGGGAAGGAGGAATATAGTTTGTATCCATGGTGTATTTTCCGTCCGAGCTCCTGGCAAGCTCTCCGATCTTTATTGAAGTAAAATCTTCAAGCGCTTCATCCCCGAATTTAAATTGAAAATTTGGTTTTGCTATTCCGACAGATCTCATATTTGTGCCGGTATTATAATCGGTCATATCGATAGTCTGAAGATTAAACCGGGAGTTGGGGTAGCTTGTACCGTCAAGCTGGCAGTTATTCCCTGAAATGTTCTCTAAGGGCAATGCCAGGAATATATCAAGTTTTTCTGCGGTTGCCTCAAAAAGATCTTCAAAATTCCTGCTTCTCGGCAGGGGATCATTTTCAGGCATATTAAAACCGAATCCATCAGGCATTATTCCTGAACATTGTACAAACGCAAATGAACCGCCGGAAAGTGCAGCCGGATCAGCCTGCATTGATTTTATACCCCAGAGCCCCGGATTTAATAACGCCAATTTCGAGTTCAGGTTATATTGATTAAATCTGTCCGCCTGCTGGAAATGGTGCGGGTCCAGCTTCATTCCCTCATACCAGACTACTTTTTGGAATTTCATTTATTTTCTATTCTCTCCCTAATGAAAAAATAATATTTATTCACCCTCCTGTACAGACAGGGAATTCGAATGAATTTTTATTGATACATCGCCTATCCCTTTAACAGGGATAATTTGAAGCCAGCCGTCGGTTGACGGTGTATGAAAGTCACCAACCACCCCGATATATGCGGCATCTTTTTTAATTTCGTACTCACTGATCTTAAATGTCTCATCCGGTGCCATGAGCTTTTCATATTTGGCTCCCGCAAGCAAATCATCGCCCAGGGTCGCATCGGGATTGCGCTGTAATGATTCAAAGCTTGCATGACTGAATTTATCGGCATTTCTTAACTGGTAAATTTTTATTACCACCGCATTGCTTTCGTTGCAGTCGGCGTCGCAGTGCAGTGAAACATTAATTGTTTCAGGTCCGCCTCCGCAGCCGGATATATAAAAAAGAACCAATGGAATAAAATAAAGAACAGCATTTTTAATTTTCATAATAACTCCCCGGATTAATATTCATTTTGAGATTTACCGGAAAGGATCCTCTTCTGGTATCCTTTCATAAATGATGGTCTGAAAAATTTCTTTTCGATATGATAAGGGTCTGAGGCATATTTCTGATAATTCTTTTTTAAGGCATCTAGTATTTTCGATTTTTTTGCGAAAGGAATTATCTTTGCGATATCAGGACCTGCCTGTTTATTTTTATTATCAATCTCCTTTTCAATAATTTCGGGATCCAGGGTTTCAAGTAAAGTCTTGCTCCCTTCAGTTATTGATAACTGGTACCCGTCAAGGAGTCCGATCTGATGCGACAGCAATTTGGAAGTCTCTT
>Ga0075279_10000005_pt1 | contig 14772 bp, 10 predicted proteins | sample SF_Rice_10C_0N_3_FD_69779 | JGI IMG/M metagenome (GOLD analysis project Ga0075279, IMG submission 69779) | Rice paddy soil microbial communities from Twitchell Island, California, USA - SF_Rice_10C_0N_303 | ecosystem: Environmental > Terrestrial > Soil > Paddy field/soil | place: USA: Twitchell...
ATAAATTTGATTTCCGTTCCAACCTTACGATTTTCCCTGAAACAGGCGAAATAATATTTCCAACTCTTAAACCTTTCGGTGCCAATCTTCCCGCAGGAATACCCGATTCACTTAAATACAACCAGGTGTATGACACAACAAAGACCTTTGCCCAACAGAATAAGGTCAAAGATAAGTGGCTTATTACGGGAAAATATTCGGGAGAAGCTTCATCGGTTTATCAGCTGGGATTTAATATAGTAGAGAATTCGGTGAGAGTTCTCTTAAATGGAAGAGAATTGACACCCGGGACTGATTATATCGTGGATTATAATATCGGTCAGCTGACCATCCGGAATGATGCAGCTCTCGTGCCCGGTGCAGATCTGAAAATAACTTATGAGAAGAACGATCTCTTCCAGCTTGCATCCAAAACCCTCCTGGGGGCAAGAGGCTTGTTTGATTTTTCAGATAAAACCCAGCTGGGTTTTTCACTACTGAATCTTAATCAGCAGACATTGAGCGATAAAGTAAGAATAGGTGAGGAACCGCTAAGCAATACAATTTATGGTGTAGATGCAAAAACGGGTATCGATCTTCCCATTATCACTAAAGCACTTGATAACATAATATCCACACGCGAGATGTCTTCAATAGATGTCAGTGGTGAATATGCTTATATTAATCCTGACCCAAATACGAAAAAGAGTACTATTGCGTCGGACCAGGGACAGAGTATAGCATATATTGACGATTTTGAAGGTGCTAAAAGGATTATACCGGTCGGCGTTTCTTATACCGCCTGGAAAGATCCGAGCCCCCCTGATTCGCTCGAAGGCATCTCCGGATTAACGCCGAAGCAGATGATGGATTATAAAGGAAAGAGTATATGGTATACAGTCACTCCTTCAGACGTTAACGTTAAGGATATATGGCCCCTTAAGACTGTTGCCAAGGCTGATCAGCAGGTAACTGTTATGGATTATGTTTTCCTTCCCTATACTCCGGGAACTTATAATTATACTCCCCAGCTGGGGAACAGGGCACAGAATTGGGGCGGTATAATGAAGCAGCTTTCTTCAACAGCAAACAACCTTGTAGAAGAAAATATTGAATTTGTCGAATTCTGGGCTAAAATAGATAGAGGAACTCCGGCCGGAGCCAAAGTTTATCTTGATCTCGGAAGGATAAGTGAGGATGTAATTCCAAACAGGGATCTTAACACTGAAGATAAACCTCCGGAAAATGATCTTATCGACCAGGGTGAAGATGTCGGCCTCGATGGACTTACAGATGCCCAGGAAAGGGTTACCTTTAACAGCACCGCATCCGATCCCAGCGGTGATGATTTCTCATTTACAAATACAGGAAGTCCTAACTGGCAGGATTACTTTAATATAAATGGCACTGAAGGAAATGCTGTCTTAACAGATATCGGCAGGTTCCCTGATACTGAGGATTTGAATAAGAACGGCAACCTTGACCTTGCCAACAGTTATTTCAGATATGAAATTCCACTTGATACGAACAGGGAAACAAACCGGTTTATTGCAGGTGGCGGCGATAATGGCGGGGCTGACGGTGTAGGCTGGTACCTTTACAGGGTTCCGTTAAAAGATTTTGCAAAACAAGTTGGGAATCCTTCTCTCACTGACGTCGAATATATAAGGTTCCTTGTCTCCGGTGCTGATACAACTGTGCATCTCCGTCTTACAGAGTTTAACCTTACCGGAAGCCAATGGCAGAAAGTACTTCCTGAGGATACAACGATGTCCATCTCTGTAATAAATATAGAGGACAACCCCGGTTATACATCACCTCCAGGCGTATTCCAGGAAAGGGACAGAACAAGACCTGATGAACAGATATACCGAAATGAACAATCGTTAGATCTCATTATCAAAGACCTGCCCGATGGTGAATCAAGACAGGCAGTCAAATATTTATTCAGACCCCTTGATGTGTTTAATTACAAGCAGATGAAATTATTTATTCATGGAGACGAAAATGCAGGCCGGGGCTCTGTTTCAGATACTTCCGACGGTACATATGCTGCGCAGATATATTTCAGGTTCGGCGGGGATACCAATAACTTTTACGAGTACAGGCAGCCGGTAAGGCCCGGATGGAATGAAATCTCAATAAATTTCAGTGAGCTGACTGCAATAAAGCAGGCAAGAAATGATTCCTCTATAACGAAACTGGTTCAAAAGGATGTGCCTGGTAAACCCGGACATCTATATGGAGTCAAAGGTAATCCGACCTTAACCTCTGTGAAATTTCTTATGGTTGGTATAATTAATCTTCCGGAATCCCCGCCGTTAATAGGACCTGGTTCTACCGGTCCCAGGCGACCTCCGATAAAAATATCGGGAGAGGTATGGGTAAACGAGCTGAGGGTTGTCGGGGCTGATGATTCTCCCGGATGGGCTTATAGTTTTTCATCTGCTGTTAAACTTGCCGATCTTATGACCGTGAATTTTAATATGAGTCAGACAAACCCCTATTTCCATAAACTTTCCGATCGGTTCGGATCGAGGGTAGAGGCAAAGAACTGGGGAATGTCCGCAGACGTGAACATTCTTAAATTACTTCCATTCAGTCTCCCTGAAAGTAATCTCAGGATGAACTACTCACATACGGAAAGCATAGGGAAACCGCTTTATCTTCCTGGTACGGATGTCAGGGTTGATGAGGCTGCCAAACAGATCGAGGCATTGAGACAGGATACAACTGCAATAGCTGCAAAAACCCCGGAACAGATCATATCCGAGTCACAAACGATTAATACTTCAGATTCATGGTCGGCTTCAAATATAAAAATCAAGATACCTACTTCTTTATGGTACATCAGGGATACTTTTAATGCATTATCGTTCGGATTCAATTATAATAAAACGTTCAGCCGGAGCCCTACAGTTTTATCCAATACTGGCTGGGTCTGGAATGCGACTCTTAGCTATGCACTAAACTTTAATCCTAATTACTATTTTTATCCTGAGGAGATACCGGTAATCGGGTCTGTGGTTGCACTGTTCTCCGATTATAAGGATGTTAAGGTTTATTATACCCCTCAGAATTTTGCTCTAAACCTGACAGCTCGAAGGCAGAGAAATACAAACGTAACCCGTTCACAGTCAAGTTCTCCCTCACAGCAGATAATTTCGAGAGACTTTGGTACTACAAGAGGGTTCAACTATAACTGGAAAATCACTGAAGGCGGGCTAATTAATCTTGCAACCGCATACAATGTGAGCATTACTTCTTCGCTGGCTGACCTTGAGACGGATTCAAATGACAGACAGAGACAGGAAAGTGCGATCTGGAACGACATATTTTCGGGAGTATTTTTCGGAAAAGATTTCAGGTATACACAAACGTTTGATCTAAAGACGAGTCCTAAACTTCCTACAATCTGGGACATCAACAGATTTTTCCAGATAACCGCCGGGTATAATGCAAGTTATAACTGGAACTTTGATTTCCGTCAGGACACAGTGGGAAGGAGCGGAGGATTTGCAAGCCGTTTGCAGGCAGGTCTTACTCTCAGACTGAAAGCTTTGACTGATCCGTTTTTCGCCGAGACCACTGAAGCCCCCGTAAAAGAGAATCAGGGCGGCCGGGGCAACCAGAGTGGAAACCGGGGTAGAAACCTTGAAAACAGGAGAAGGAATCTTGAGGGAGGAGAGAATCAGCCTCCTGATACTACAAAACAGGGAGATGAAACCGTCAAAGTTCCGGAGTCAGATTCCACAACTATTACGCAGGAGAAACCAAAAAAACCTGCTCTGACACGGGCGCTTGGATTTTTGAAAACCGTGGCCAAAAGTATTTTCTTCGATTATGAAACCATTGCATTCAACTATACGCTCGATAATACTGTTTCGAAATCGGGTATCTTAGGCGAAGGTACAGGATTTAATAATTTCTGGGGAATAAACTATAACTACAAGAAAGGTCCGTCAAGAGCATTTATGCTCGGCATAAGCAGCGATATAGGGAAACGTGCGCCGAATGCAAACCTGCAGGATGTATTTTCACAGAAAAACAACCTTGATTTCAGAACCTCCCGGCCTTTGTGGGAGGGGGCAAAACTCGATATAAACTGGAAAGTTGGATGGTCTATAAATAAAAACACAACAATTTCTACGGATCGCGACGGAAATCCAACTATTCAGAATATTACCGAAACAGGGTCAATCCAGAGATCATTCCTTTCAATGCCTCCCTCGCTTTTCCTGAGTGTATTCGGGAACGGAATTAAAAAGGTTAATGAACTGTTTGATCCCAACGATCCCAATCCGCAGCAGAATTTATCCAATGCGTTCCTTAAAGGATTTGAAACTTTTCCGATATTATCAAAGCTGGGCTTCCTTAAGGATTATGCAAAATATATTCCCCGGCCCAACTGGCATCTTACATGGGATGGGCTTGAAAACTTCCTTTTCTTTAAGTCGTTTGCAAAGAGAGTTTCATTGGAACATGAGTACAGTGCAACCTATACTGAGGGAACGAAGTTAAACCCCGACGGGGTTCAGGAAATCCTTACCCAGAGAATTGAGTATGGTTTTTCACCTATTGCTGGACTGAATATGACATTCAATGATATGTGGGGAGGGAATCTGATCGGGAGTATAAAATACGGCACAAGGACCATCTACGATCTTGGATTGACCACAAAGAATATTTCTGAAACATTCTCGAAGGATATCGGTATAACTGCAGGATTTTCCAAATCGGGATTTGAACTGCCGTTGTTTGGTATTTCACTTAAGAATGATATTGAGTTCAGCCTTTCTTATACAAGCTCAAAGAATTCTGTTGTACGCTACGATATGCTGAACTTCACGGAAGAGGGTACTCCCCAGGACGGTACTCTGCGTACGACAATGGAACCAAGGATCAAATACACTATAAGTTCTAAGGTAACGCTCTCAATTTTCTACAGAAGAACCTCTGTTCAACCGGAAGGAGCTGCAAGGATTCCTCCTACAACCACCAATGAAGCCGGTCTTGATGTACACATTTCGATCCAATAATATAAACTGTGATATTATTTGATCCTTCTGTTACAAATTCTGACAGGAATCTTTATTAAATTATTAACTATTATTTTTTGAATAAGTAAATGCAGGCTGATAATGGCAAATTATAAGATATTATGGGTTGACGATGAAATTGAGCTCTTGAGATCTCATATCATTTTTTTATCTGAAAAAGGGTATGATGTAGATACGGTTACAAACGGTGAGGATGCAATCTCACATGTAAAACATTCCCTGTATGATCTCATATTTCTTGACGAGATGATGCCGGGCATGGGAGGGCTTGAGGTGCTTGCCCTGATCAAGGAAATCAATCCGTCAATACCTGTGGTAATGGTTACCAAAAGTGAGGAAGAAACTCTGATGGATGAGGCTATCGGAGGTAAAATAACAGATTATCTCACCAAGCCGGTGAATCCCAGCCAGATGTTCCTTGTATGTAAAAAGATTCTTGAGGGTAAGAGGATAACCGGACAAGCAGCTGCGAAGGATTACCTCCAGGATTTTAACGAAATATCACGCGCACTGCTGAATAACCTGGATTTCGGGGAATGGATTGACGTTTATACTAAAATTGTCAACTGGGATGTGGAGCTCGATACTCATGCAGGAATGGGTCTTCGTCAATCCTTAAACGATCAGAAGAAAGAAGCCAATAAGGAATTTTCACGCTTTGTTGAGAAAAACTATTCTGGCTGGGTCAATAGTATAGGTGATAATTATACTCCTCCGCTGACTACTGAGATAGTGGAGAAATATGTCATAGATGATCTTAAAGACGGTAAGACCTCAGTGTTCTTTTTTGTACTCGACTGCCTGAGACTGGATCAATGGCTTATAATGGAAAAACACCTTCTCGATATTTTTAAGATCGAAAAGGATTATTATTATGCAATTCTTCCTACCGCTACACCCTATGCAAGGAATGCATTATTTGCCGGACTCTTTCCTTCCGAAATAGAGAAATATTATCCTCAGCTATGGCAGGGAGGCGACGATGATGAAAGAAGTATGAATAAATATGAAAAGGAACTTCTGCAGCTGCTCCTCGACAGGAAGAAAATTAAACTCCGTAATGATCTGAAGTATATTAAAATAATTGATCCTGAAGTGGGAAGGAACTTTGAACAGAATATCCATTCATACCAGAACAGCCATCTTACCGCAGTTGTTGTTAATTTTCTCGATATGATTGCTCACGGCAGATCCGATTCCGATATATTAAAGGAAATTGCACCTGATGAACCCGCCTACAGGTCGCTTACAAATACATGGTTTACACATTCATCACTCTTGTCAACCTTTAGAACTCTGGCAACGATGAAGAATGTGAAAATTATTATAACTACCGATCATGGAAGCATACGTTCATTAAGAGGCGCAAAGGTGCTTGGCGACCGTGAAGCTTCAACAAATCTCCGGTTTAAATACGGGAGAAACCTGAAGGTTGATGAGAAAAACGCTATTTTTATCAAAAATCCACAGGATTATAGACTGCCGAAACGAGGAGTTACGATAAATTATATTATTGCCAAGGAAGATTATTATTTCGTCTATCCGACCGATTACCATAAGTACCTTACGTACTATAAAGATACTTTTCAGCACGGGGGTATTTCGATGGAAGAAATGATCCTGCCAGTAATAACAATGGAACCTAAATAATTGGCGGCAGAGAATAAAGTTATTATAAAGTCGGAAGAAGGAACAAAGGAGCTTGCACGTCAATATGCCGCTGGTTTATCCGCAGGTGATGTTGTTGTTTTGAACGGCAGTCTCGGATCCGGAAAGACGTTCTTCATACGTGAGGCTGCCGGCTATTTTAATGCTGCTTCGGTCAGTAGTCCTACTTTCGCTATTGTTAATGAATATGAAGGCAGAATCAGGATATATCACTTTGATTTTTACAGGATAGTTAAAGTAGAAGAACTTTATGATTTAGGGTTTGAAGATTATCTTAACGATGAAGAAGCTATGATTTTTATAGAATGGGGAAACCTGTTTCCGGAAATACTTCCACAGGTAAGGAAGGAAATAAATATAAAGACCGGTGAAGAAAAGGAGAGGATATTTGAATTCAGAGATTACAAATAACGGATCTCCGATACTTGCAATTGAAACTTCCTCGTCATTATGCGGAGCGTGCGTTTATTTCAGCAGGGAAAAATATTTTGAGACGGTCGTTAATGTTAAAAACATCCACGCTGAAAAATTAATGGAGATAATTGATTCAGTTTTGAAGACTTCAGCGCTTAAAACCGGGGATTTGAAAGCTATTGCAATATCTAACGGCCCAGGATCATTTACCGGTTTAAGAATTGGTATGTCTGCTGTAAAAGGGCTGGCATTCGGTGCCTCAATCCCTCTTGTCCAGGTGCCGACATTTGAAGCTCTGGCGCTGCAGATTTCCAGGTACCTTCCGGATCATACCTCTTTTATAATCGCAAATAAAGTCAACCTTGAAGAGGTATACTTTGCTAAGTTTCAAATTAAACGTAATAATTATATATTTGTAGAAAATGTGAAGTTATTAAAATTTGACGAATTCATGGCTAATTCGAAGGATATTATTACTTTCGGTAATGCAATTAAGTTAAAAAATAGCAGTATATTTTACAGAACAGATATTTTTGCACCGCAGCCGGGATATGTGGCTGAGTGGGCTCTTGAACATGGACAGGAAAAAACACAAAATAATTTTGATTATTTAGAACCCAATTATTTAAAAAATTTTACTATAAAGGTGAGGAAAAATGATTAAGCAAATTTTCGCATTCGTATTCTTTTTAACAGCAATAAGCTTTGCACAGATGTTCCCTCCCAAGGTTGCCGCTCAGCTAATGGAGTATGATTTCGGGCAGGTCGCAAGGGGAGAACATGTTAAATATAATTTTGTTGTTTCCAATGTCGGGGGCGACTTATTAAAAATAAATGATGTCAGAGCCTCATGCGGCTGTACTGCTGCAAAACCCGAAAAAGACAAACTGGCACCGGGTGAATCGACAAATATTAAGGTTGATTTTAATTCTACCGGACGTCAGGGGCAGCAGACAAAATATATTACTGTTAAAACTAACGATCCCAATAACCCGGAAATAAGATTTAAACTCACCGGTGATGTTGTTGATCCCGGCACTAAAAACGGAAATCTTACAGATAGTCCTATCATGTTCTTCAAAGATACACAGCATGATTTCGGAACAGTTCAGGAGGGCGATACACTTCATTACACTTTCAGTTTTGTAAACAAAGGTAATGCAATACTTAAAATTAGTAATGTGAAAACCTCATGCGGCTGTACAGCTGCCCTGGTTTCAAGTGAAGAGATTGATCCGGGCAAAGATGGTACTCTTAATGTATCGCTCGATACAAGTCACAAATCTGGTAAAGTCAGCAAACGGATAACTATTAACTCGAATGATCCTACAAACCCTGAAATGGTATTGACAGTATTCGCCGACATCCTGAAGGGAACTAATTAATGCCGTGGTTCAAACGGTCAAAGGAAAATATTTCTCCCGATTCCCAGAAAAAGGACCTGCCTGACGGGATGTGGGAAAAATGTCCAAGCTGCGGAGAAATAATTCATAAGAAGCAGCTTGAAACAAACCTATGGACATGTATTAAATGCGGTTATCATTTCAGGATAGGAAGTACAGAATATATACAGATACTAATTGACAAGGGGTCATTCAGGGAAATAGATAAAAAGATGCGCTCAGCTGATCCCCTGGAATTTGAAGATACGAAGAAGTATAATGAAAGAATTGCTGAGACTATTAAAAAACTGGGTCTTAACGATGCAGTAAAGACAGGTACCGGAAAGCTTAACGGAATCGATGTTGCTTTCGGCTGTATGGATTTTAAATTCATAGGCGGAAGCATGGGCTCGGTGGTGGGCGAAAAGATAGCAAGGTTAACGGACCGCGCATTAAAAAATAAAAGTCCACTGATCATTGTATCTTCAAGCGGCGGAGCAAGAATGATGGAGGGGGCTCTTTCACTTATGCAGATGGCGAAAACAAGCTCAAGGTTAGCCAGGCTTGCCGAAGCAAAGATTCCGTACGTTTCAATCATGACTGATCCGACAACCGGGGGAACAACCGCAAGCTATGCAATGCTCGGAGATGTTCATATAGCTGAACCCGAGGCACTGATTGGCTTTGCGGGTCCGAGAGTAATTAAGCAGACTATCGGGAAGGATCTGCCTAAAGGATTTCAGCGTTCGGAATTTTTGGTTGAAAGGGGATTTGTAGACATTGTTTCACCCAGGAAAGATCTGAAGCAGAACGTTTATAACGTTTTAACATTACTGAGCTGAGGAAGAAATTAAAGTAATAAAAAGCGTTAAGAAGATGCAGCAGATATCAAAAAAGCTGCATTTGGAGGGAATGACTATTGGCCTCGTTCCTACAATGGGCTACCTGCATGAAGGACACCTCTCACTGGTTTCACGATCAAAAAAAACTTCCGATATTACTGTAGTTTCTATATTTGTAAACCCTTCGCAGTTCGGGCCTAAAGAGGATTTTGGAAAATATCCCAGGGATCTTAAGCGTGATAAAAGAATGTTAAGGGATGCAGGTGCGGATTTTATATTTATCCCCTTTGCAGAAGAAATTTACCCGGTTGATTTTCAGACATACGTGAATGTCGATAAAATCACAAAGATCCTTGAAGGTGAATCAAGACCAACTCATTTCCGGGGAGTCACAACAATAGTGGCAATGCTCTTTAATATTGTCTCTCCTGATTCTGCATATTTCGGGCAGAAGGATGCACAGCAGGCTTTCGTAATAAGACAAATGGTGCATGATCTGAAATTTAATGTGAAGGTAGTTGTCATTCCCATTGTGCGTGAGAAAGACGGTCTCGCTTTAAGCTCAAGAAACATTTTTCTGGACAAAAAAGAGAGGCAGGAATCTCTTGTACTAAATTATTCACTTCTTTATGCGAGGAAAATAATTTCGAAAGGCCGGAATGATTCAGCTAAAATTATATCGGGAATGAATGGGATAATAAACCGTGCAGATACTTCTGATCTTGATTATATAAATATTGTTGATGCTCTCTCCTTTTCTCCTGTAAAAAAGCTGGTACACGGGAGGAAATATTATGTTCTGATCGCCTGCCGCTTTGGAAAGACACGCCTGATTGATAATATACTGGTTAAAGCCTAAGGAAGATTCAGACTAGCTATTGCTTTGATTCCATACAGCACCAGATCCTTTTCATATACGAATTCGAAATCAATATAAGGGAATAATTTTTCTGCATTCCCCCCCGTCATAAAAATACTGATCTTCGCCGGGTGAAATGTCTTTTTAATATAGACTATTATCCTGTCAATCATACCCAACGCAGAATTGATAAGTCCGCTGGCAATCGATGACCGGGTCGAGTTTCCGATTATACTTTCAAAATCTGTAAAACCGGCCAGAGGCAGCTGAGCGGTATATGAGTGAAGTGCTTTTCCCATCATCGTAACACCGGGAGCAATTACCCCGCCGATGAATTCAGGAGGGGATTTGACGATATTTATCGTGGTTGCAGTCCCCAGGTCAATTGTTAAAATTATTTCGTCATCGTTCATAACTCCGTTTAACAGCAGGGCTCCTTCTGCAGAACAGATCCTGTCCGTACCCAGCGTGGAGGGTGTTTTATAGTTTATTTTAAGATTGAACCGGGAGTCTTTTGATATCCGGTGATAGAGCTGTGATCTGTTTTCCAGGAAATTGATCAGCTGATGCGAGCTTTCAGGAACTACAGATGAAATTCCCGTGCCTGAAATTTGTTTGTTACGAAAGACTTCCTGAAGCTGTTCAACATTCTCAAATGAAAATGTTTCACTCAATTTATTGCCGGAGAATAATCCAGCTTTAATTCTCGAATTTCCTATATCGCAAGTCAGGAACATATTATTATCGGGAAGTGATTAATTTATCAGCCAATGCTTACATCCCCGAAATATATTTTTTCCAACCTGCGCCCGGTCTTTAGTATCAGGAAGCCCTCATCGTCAATGTCGTCAAAAATTCCATATTTAACATTTTCGCCTTCAGTGACGGAGATTTTTTCACCGATCATTCTGCACCGCGCTTTCCAGTCCTTTAATATTTCCCCCGGTCTGTTATCAATCCAATGCAGAATCTCCTCGAAGATATTCAGTACTTCAGCTAGAAGCACCTCACGCTCGACCAGGCTGCCAGTCTCAGATTTGATGGAGGTAGGCGGAATTTTATATATCCCCTGGAAAGATGTCTGATTGACATTTATGCCAATCCCTGTTACTACCTTTTCAATTTTTTTACCGGCGGAGGTGGACTCAATCAATATCCCGGCGGTTTTTTTACTGTTAATTAAAACATCATTTGGCCATTTAAGTTCTATCTTCAGCTGATAGAGATTTTCTATTGCCATTGCCACAGCCAGTGAAGATGCGAAATTGACCAGGTTTATTTTTCCTCCTGAAAAATCCCTGTCGTTTAACAGGATTGAAAAAGTAAGGTTCATTTCTTTGTTGCTATACCAGACACGGTCTTTACGGCCTCGGCCCTGCAGCTGTTTCTCGCTCAGAACAACTGTCCCGTCATCGTTGAATTTATTAGATTTGTTGAGCAAAACGCTATTAGTGGAATCAACTTCTTCAGCATAAATAAAGTTTCTGCCGATAATCTCAGTATCAAGTTTGATGTCAAAAAACTCCAGGTCGAACAAATTATTTCCTTCAATTTAATGAGTAACTAAGATAAAAAAATTAAATATAAAAGATAATTGTTCTTTGTTCATTTATAATTGGTTATTGGGGGATTGTAATGAATTGTCAATTATTTTGTCAGATTTGAACAGGCTCAGACAAAAAAGCAAAGATACTGACATTTAGTCAGTCTCCCTTAATTTTTAGTCTAAGCTGTAAGCCATTGTTATATAATACCTTATAGGAATTATTTTTGTGGCACATTCATTGAAAGCATAAACAATAAATTAAAAAGCATTATAGGAGAAAATAAAATGACGTATATAAAATTTGAACCGTTGAGAGAATTGGATAACCTGAATAACCGGCTGCACAGATTTTTTGGTGAATTCCCGGCAAATATTGACCTTGGATTTTCATTTAGTCCGCGGGTAGATATTTCTGCTGATGACAACAGTATTTTCATTCAGGCTGAGATTCCCGGAGTAAAAAAAGAAGATGTGAAAATATCACTTCAGGATAATATTCTTACCATTAGCGGTAAAAAGAAAAAGAATGAGGATGTAAAACAGGACAGACAATATTTCAGGAATGAGATAATTTATGGAGAGTTTTCAAGGAGTTTTACACTTCCTGAAGATATAAATCCTGATAAGGTAGAAGCAGAATTTCAAAACGGCGTTTTGAGTATTACTATTGAAAAGGACGACGTTAAAGCTGCAAAAGAAAGAAATATAGAAATTAAATAACAAGAGAAAAAAATTCAGCAGAGTTTCTGCGTAATAAAAGGAAATAAATTAAAACTGGAAGGAGTTTTAGAATGGGTAAGATAATAGGAATAGATTTAGGAACAACGAATTCTTGCGTAGCAGTTATGGAAGGTAATGATCCGGTGGTGATTCCCAACTCAGAGGGCGGACGTACAACCCCTTCTGTTGTTGCATTCACAAAATCAGGTGAAAGGTTAGTCGGCCAGCCGGCTAAAAGACAGTCAATTACAAATCCGAAGAATACAGTATTTTCTATTAAAAGATTTATGGGAAGAAAGATAGACGAAGTCACCGATGAGAAAGGTAAAGTTCCGTATGAAGTAATTGCCGGCGACAATAATACAGCGCGTGTAAAAATAGGCGACAGGGTTTATTCACCTCCTGAAATTAGCGCTATGATACTGCAGAAGATGAAGAAGACGGCTGAAGAGTACCTGGGACAGGAAGTAACTGAGGCGGTAATTACAGTTCCGGCATATTTTAATGATTCACAGCGGCAGGCAACTAAGGATGCAGGTGAAATAGCCGGTCTGCAGGTAAGAAGAATAATTAATGAGCCAACGGCAGCTGCACTTGCTTACGGACTTGATAAAAAGACTTCAGATCATACTGTAGCGGTATACGATCTTGGCGGCGGTACGTTTGATATCTCTATCCTCCAGCTTGGTGAGGGTGTATTTGAAGTAAAATCAACAAATGGTGATGGCCACCTTGGTGGTGATGACTTCGACCAGAGAATAATCGATTTTCTTGCTGATGAATTTAAAAAGCTGGAAGGCATTGATTTAAGAAAAGATCCGATGGCACTTCAGAGATTGAAAGAAGCGGCAGAAAAGGCAAAGATTGAATTGTCATCTTCATCGTCAACAGATGTAAACCTCCCGTTTATTACAGCTACCCAGGAAGGACCGAAACACCTGAATATCAATCTTTCCAGGTCAAAATTTGAACAGCTGATTGACGATCTGGTACAGAGGACCAAGACACCTTGTGAAAAAGCAATTAAAGATGCAGGAATTTCTGCCGATCAGGTTAACGAAGTTATACTTGTCGGAGGTTCTACCAGGATTCCCATGGTCCAGGACCTTGTTAAAAAATTATTTAACCGCGAACCTCACAAAGGCGTTAATCCCGATGAAGTTGTAGCTATCGGTGCTTCAATACAGGGCGGTGTACTTTCAGGAGACGTAAAAGATGTATTGCTTCTTGATGTTACCCCTTTGTCATTAGGAATAGAAACACTTGGAGGAGTATTTACAAAACTCATTGATGCGAACACAACTATTCCTACAAAGAAAAGTGAGATCTTTTCTACGGCATCTGATAATCAGCCCTCAGTTGAAATCAACGTATTACAGGGTGAAAGACAGATGGCAGCAGACAGCAGGTCGCTTGGAAGATTCCATCTTGACGGAATTCCCCCGGCACCCCGTGGTGTACCCCAGGTGGAAGTAACATTCGATATCGATGCTAATGGAATACTTCATGTAAATGCAAAGGATAAGGCTTCAGGAAAAGAGCAGAGTATAAGAATAACTTCCTCGAGCGGTTTGAACAAAGATGAAATTGAAAAAATGAAGAACGATGCAAAAGAACATGCAGCCGAAGATAAGAAGAAGAAGGAAGCAGTTGAGATAAAGAACCAGGCTGATAGTCTCGTATTCCAGACCAAAAAACAGATAGAAGAAATGAAAGACAAGATTTCCCCGGATAATAAATCGAGACTTGAAGCGGAAATTAAAAAAGTCGAAGAGGCAATTTCTGCTAACAATACAGAACAGATGAAATCGGCAACCGATTCGTTAAACAAAGTCTGGAATGAAGTAGCTTCACAGCTGTACAGTCAGGCCGGACCACAGGGTCAGGGAGCCCCTGGCGAACAGCAGCAGAAGTCTCAGCAGGGCGGCGGAAAAGAAGAAGGCAAAGAGAATGTTCAGGATGCCTCTTACGAAGTAGTTGATGAAGATGAAGAGAAAAATAAAGATAAGAAATAATGGTGGTGATGCGGTCTTCGGACCGCATCATTATTCCTCAGAATTTTATAAAAAATAAGGAGACATAAATGAACGATAACCATAATAATGAAACAGTTGAAGTTAAGGAAGAAAAACAATCGTGGGAAGACCTTCTGAATTCAGAAGGCAATTATGCACCACTGGTAGATATCTACGAGACGAACGATGAATTTGTTCTTACCGCAGATATGCCCGGTATAAATAAGGAAGATGTCAGTCTGAAGATGGAAGAAGGTTCAATGCTCATATTCGGTAAGATAAATTAC
>Ga0075279_10000006_pt1 | contig 14743 bp, 15 predicted proteins | sample SF_Rice_10C_0N_3_FD_69779 | JGI IMG/M metagenome (GOLD analysis project Ga0075279, IMG submission 69779) | Rice paddy soil microbial communities from Twitchell Island, California, USA - SF_Rice_10C_0N_303 | ecosystem: Environmental > Terrestrial > Soil > Paddy field/soil | place: USA: Twitchell...
AATCGGTCCTATTTATTCGGAAAATATCTGAGGCTGGCAGATAACTTACTTTTTTCTACGTCCGGCCGGTTTTTCTTCTTGTAAAGGCTTTTTTCTTCCGCTCCAGTGTGCCAGAGGATTGTCAATCTTAACCCTGAATAATCCGTTATCCGTACCTATCCAGAGATCGGTTCCGTCAAATAATAAAGCAGGGATTGTTGAGGTTTTTATTTTAGCTTTATCCAGATCAAGATCTTTAACCTCTCCGGTTATCCGATCAATCAGGGAGACCCCATGTCCGTATTCAGCTCTATCATTTTTGGAAAACTGGTAAACAGAGGCCCAGACGGTGTTACCAGTTCTTGCAAGGCAGTAAACTCCATTCGCAGGAAGACCATCTTTTTTGGATATCCTCAGCCATCTCCGGTTTCTGTCAAAAATATAAATTCCTCCAATGTTGAATTCCGGCTGCTCTTTGGTTACAAACTCATCTGTTCCAAACCAGACATATTTATTATCGAACATAAAATCGCTGATAGAAATGAAAGAGCCTTCCTCAAGGAATTTGCCCCCTTTATTGTTGTAAAAATCCCATGCAGAGTTACTATTTATATTTCTATTTTTATAGTATTTATGGACACCGCCTTCGGTCCCGAACCAAACAAGACTATCCCCATCCAGAGAAATTGTAGTAAAGTTATTTGTTTTAGAGTCCCCCTTTATCGTCTTATCATAATCTATAAATTTCTGCCTTCTGACATCGAGGCGTGTAAGATTCTTAAACCTTCCTATCCATAACACATTCTCTTCAGGATCATAACAAAGTGCTCTTATCCAGTTCCCCATTTCACCGCCGAGGGCAAATTTTTTATTTGACCATGAATTCTTTTTGCGGTTATAAATAAATAATCCGTCAGCAGCACCAGCCCATACATAATCTTTGCTCACAGCAAGATTGAAGAAAAGATCGTTATTAAGATTCCCTTCTTTCGTAGAAAAACTTTCCCAGCTGTCGTCTTTTTTTGAATACCTGAATATTCCCTGTCCGTAAGTGGCGACCCAAATATCACCTGCTTCTGCTTTGATAGCAGTAATGTTTGAGCCTTCAATGTAGCTTCTGATTTCATCCTGGGGGAAGAGTGCCTGTGAAGAGAAGTACAGGAATATAGTGAATAAAAAAAATCGTAAAATCATATTATATTTTAATCAAATCTTAGTGTGTATGTAAGTCATTAATTATTTAATAACTTTCTTCTTCAGAGGGAAATTTCTTTTCTTTAATATCTTTGATATAATTTTTCACCGCACCTGAAAGTTCATCGGCCAATTCAGCATACTGTCTGACAAACCTGGGGTGAAAATCTACATTCAGCCCGAGCATGTCAGGAGTCACGAGTATCTGGCCATCACAATGAGGTCCGGCACCAATACCTATTGTAGGAATGTTTACAGATTCCGTAATCCTTTTTCCAAGCTGAGACGGTATCTTTTCAAGAACTAACGCAAAAGCTCCCGCTTCTTCAACCACTTTAGCATCCTCAAGGAGTTCCAATGCTTCATCTTCATCTCTTCCACGCTCCCTGTAGCTACCGAATAAATGAATGCTTTGAGGAGTCAGCCCAATATGACCCATAACCGGAATTCCGGCCCGGGTAATTTTTCTTATTGCCTTGACTACCCGTTTACCTCCTTCCAGCTTTACAGCACCTGCTGACGTCTCTTTCATTATTCTTCCGGCATTCCTGAAAGCTTCATCTTTACTGAGCTGGTACGACATAAACGGCATGTCAACAACAAGCATTGCCCTGTTAATGCCTTTTGAAACCGCTTTTGTATGATAGATCATTTCATCCATCGTAACCGGCAGCGTTGTTTCATTTCCCTGGAAAACATTACCCAGTGAATCACCGACAAGGATAAGATCGATTCCTGCTTCATCAAGAAGTTTTGCCGTAATAAAGTCATAAGCCGTCAAAGCAGTAATCGGCACTCCTTTTTGTTTCAGAAGCGAAAGGGATTTTGTTGTTATCCTCTTAATTGTTTTTTCTGTACTCATTTTAGCAACTTATTATTTTAATAATAATTCTTGTCTCAACATCCGCACCTTATAGAATTTCTCGAATCCTTCTGCAACTGATTCTGCGAGGCTGGTGTAATCGGTTTTATAATTCAGAATAGATTCAAGTTCGGTTGTTCTGTTTTTCAATTCTTCTTTTATGGAAGAGGTTTCATCATCATCAAGGTTAAAATAGTCTGCTAAATTTATATGAAAGTTACCACACATTATTGAACCATGCTGTAAAAGTATGTTTCCAATCTTTCTTTGAGCGCTTCCCACAATTTTTCTTCCCGAATATTTTATTTCACTTTTTGCCGGAACGCCAAAGCAGGCGACACTTAAATTATCTTTGTAGAAAGAAAGAAGATCAGGCTGTATGCCTTCAAGTTCCAGCGCCGCTAGTGAGGGATCATAAATCTTCAGCCCCTCTATCAGAGCCACATTAATTTCCTGATAGATCAGCCTTGGGGAGATCCCCTCGGTCAGGGGCATTACAACCGAATAGGTCAATTCTTCAGAGTGAAGGATTGCACGTCCTCCTGTAGGTCTTTTAACTATATCAATGCCATCGGATTCTGCTTTTCTGGTGTTGATTCCGGAAATATCCTGGTTGGCTCCGAGGGAAATACAGTAAGGATTCCATCTGTATAGCCGGAGAATGTTATTGCCCGGACCAGCTTCTTTTACAAGATTCAGATCAAATTCCATATTGAAGGAACCGGTGTTCTCACCTGTATTTAAGTACTTCCAGCTCATTTACCTATAATCCCTCTTTTACTCTCCTTTAAAAATTCAAGTACTGTCTGAACATATTTATTCTCACCAAGCTCCGAACTAATTTTTTCACGTGCCTGAGAGACGTTATAAGCTTTATCATACAAAATTGAATATGCCTTTTTTAAAGCAGTAATATCATCCGATTGAAAACCTCTCCTCCTTAATCCGATTATATTAAGTCCCGAATATCTAAGGGGTTCATTACCGGCAAGGATATACGGGGGCAAATCCTGCACTATCCTGAATCCTCCTCCGGTCATTGAATGCTGACCGACTTTACAGAACTGGTGGACAGGGGTTAACCCGCCTATAGTCACATAATCTTCCAGCGTACTATGTCCTGCGATCTGCACGCCATTAGCGAGAATACAGTTATCTCCAACAGTACAATCGTGAGCCACGTGTGAATAGGCCATAAGCATACAATTTTTTCCTACTCTTGAGAATCCAGTGGATTTTGTTCCACGGTGAAGCGTAACGAATTCATGAATAATAGTATTATCACCAACATAAAAATAGGTCACTTCATTTTTATACCCCAGATCCTGTGGTGTATGTGCTATTGAAGCGCCCTGGTATATCTTAACATTATTTCCAATCCTTGCACCATTATATATTACTGAATGCGGGCCTAAAGTACAGTCATCACCAATTTCAACATCATCTTCGACTAACGCGTACGGCAAAATATTTACATTATTCCCGAGCTTTGCTTTACTGCTGACAATTGCGGTAGGATGTATGGTAACCATAATTTTACAATTAATTCTGAGAGTTTAAATTTGATTCACGATCAACAATACCTGCCATAAAGTCTGCTTCAGCTACCAGAACTTCATTCACAAATGCCTTCCCCTGCATCATCACAACTTTACTTTTCTTGTTCGTAAGTACTATCTCAAGATATAGTTGATCCCCGGGGAATACCGGTTTTCTGAATTTTGCGTTATTTATCTGCATAAACAGGACAAGCTTCTTTTCCGGATCAGGAAATGAGTTGAGAAGCAGTATTCCGCCCGTCTGTGCCATTGATTCTATAATCAGAACTCCGGGCATAATAGGCTGCCCTGGGAAATGTCCCTGGAAGAAAGGTTCATTAACAGTAACCGATTTGACCCCTATGACTTTTTTATCAATCTGAAGCTCAATTATTTTATCTACAAGGAGGAAAGGATACCTGTGCGGCAATATTCTCTGGATTGCATTTGCATCGAAGACAATACCTTCTTTTTTTACAAACTGATATTTTTTAACAAGCTTTCGCTGCTGAAAGAGTTTTCTTACCTGTTTAGCAAATTCCACATTTGCCTTATGTCCCGGACGAGCTGCCAGTATCTGCGCTTTTACAGGTGCTCCGATTAATGCGAGGTCTCCAATAAGGTCAAGCAATTTATGTCTTACAGGTTCATTCCTGAAACGGAGTTCCTTATTATTCAATATTCCGTTAGTGCCTAAAGAAATTCTTTGTTTAATACCCACTTTTTTCTGCAGTTTTTTAAGGTCGTTTTCATCCAGGTCACGGTCTATAATTACGACAGCGTTATCGATATCGCCCCCTTTAATTAATCCCTGGTCTGCCAGCTCTTCAACTTCACTTAAAAAACAGAATGTCCTGGCAGGTGCAAATTCCGATACAAACTCTTTTTCCAGGTCAAATAATCCAGTATGCTGGCTGCCGAGCGCAGGATTCTGATAATCCACCATAACCGTAATACGGTACCCGTCGAGCGGAAGTGCGACAATATCGATCTGTTTTTCATCATTGTGGTACATTACTGTTTCATCAATGATAAGATAATCCTTTGGTGCATCCTGCTGAACAAAACCTGCATTTAAGAGTTCGTTCACATAGGGCAGAGAACTTCCGTCTCCTACGGGCGGTTCAATTCCGTCAATTTCGATGGTTAGGTTGTCAATCTGAAGTCCATATATTGCAGCAAGTACGTGCTCAACCGTATGAACCTTAGCTTCACCTATTCCGAGGGTAGTCCCGCGTGATATATCAATAACATAATCCGCGTTTGCAGGGATCTCAGGATTACCATTAAGATCAACCCTCACAAATTTTACTCCATAGTTTTCAGGAGCCGGTTTGAAGGTCATCGTACATTCAGTACCGGTATGCAGACCTATTCCAGATATTGAAACTTCTTTAGAAATCGTTCTTTGTTGTTCTAGCATTGAAATGTCCGGAATTTTGTTTTTATAAATCGGTTAATAAAATAGCAAGATGAGTTTTGAAATCCAATAAACGAAGGGGTTTTCAATTTATTGCTGCTCAGTAGATTTTTTATCGATCAGAGTTTTGAGGTCTTTAACTACTTTTTCAAGTTCAGAAATTTTCTTTACATATTCGGGGAGATTTCTGATGTGGGACTCGAGTTTAAAAGCTGTCTTAACTTCTTTTGCGGGAGAGCCGAAGTAAGTTCCTGCCTTCGTAATACTTTTTGAGACACCGGACTGAGCGATAAGAATAACATTATCTGCAATATCAATGTGGCCGGTTAATCCAACCTGTCCAAGTATAAAACAATTCCTTCCGACTTTAGTGCTTCCGGAAATACCAGCCTGTGCAGAGATAATAGTATCCTCACCGATGTAGACATTGTGTGCAATCTGAACCAGATTATCTATCTTTACTCCGCTTTTAATTATAGTTGAACCTATAGAAGCCCGGTCAATTGAGACATTGGAACCTATTTCAACATCATCTTCAATAATAACATTGCCGATCTGCGGGATCTTTTGAAATTTCCCATCTTTATCAGGTTCAAATCCGAAGCCGTCGGAACCGATAACGGTACCGGGATGGATTATAATACGGCTTCCTATTTTACAATTCTCCCTGAGGCTCACATTCTGAAATATTAAACAGTCGTCACCGATTTCCACATCCTGAAGAAGTACAGTATTATGAAAGATCTTAACGTTATCCCCTATTCTGCATCCCCGGGAGATCACCACATTCCTCCCGACTGAAACATTTTCTCCAAGGAGCGCCTCAGGGTGAATAAAAGCTGTTTTGTCGATCCCTTCAAGGGGGTACGATGGGGGGAAAAATTTCCGCACCAGTTTAAAGAAAGATTTATTCGGATCAGGAACTTCGATATAGGAAATGTCGCCCCGCGTTTTTTCAAATCCGGGTTTTACCAATAATGCAGATGCTTTGGTATCCGGAAAATATTTTTCATAGTGTGACAGGTAAAGGAATGTAAGATCGCCTGGTTTAGCTTCTTCAATTTTAGCCAGATTATTTATCTCAACTTTTTCATCCCCTGTTATTTCTCCGCCGATATAATCGGCGATGTCTTTAAGACTTAATTTCATTACTCTAGTTTCAGCTTATCGAGGACTTTATTTGTAATGTCGTATTCTTCCTTAGCATATAAAAGCATAACATCACCACTTCTGTCGAATACAAAATCAAGGTTTTCATCCTGTGCAATTTCCTGTATTGCTGTAAAGATCTTATTCTGTACCGGTTTCATCAATTCATCCTGTTTCTGAAAAAGTTCACCGTTATTGCCGAATTTCTTTTCTCTGTAGTCGGATATATCTTTTTCCATATTTGTGAGTTCAGCTTCCATTTCGGTACGGGTCTGATCTGTCATAATAAGTTTTCTTTTTTCATAATCGTCATATTTAGCTTTCCAGTCGGCTTCTTTTTTGTTCAGTTCAGCCTGCCACTCTTTAACAAGAGCATCAAGCTTCTGTCTTGCATCCTGAGCATCCGGCAGATTGTCCATTATCGTATTTGAATCGACATAACCGATTTTAAGCTGCGCGAAGGAAGGGATAGAAATCGTTAAAAAAAATGCTGAGAGAATAATCCCAAAGCTTTTCATATAAACTCCGAACTAATTTTTATGTTACTGGAAACGGGGAAACAGTTCTTAATAATAAAAGAACTGCTCTCAATCCCGTTATTTAGTGTGAAACTTAACTTCCTCTTTTTAACTTATCAAGCACTTTATAAGTGACATCGAAAGCAGAGTCAGCATAAAGCAGTATTATATCGCCGCTCTTATCAAAAATAAAATTCATATTTTCTTCCTTCGCAACTTTACCTATTGCATCATATATCTTCGCTTTGATAGGAGCAAAAATCTCATCATTTTTCTTATAGATCTCACCGGTACCCTGTGCAAATTTATCTTTTCTGAAGCTCATAATATCATTTTCCATCTGTACAAGTCTCTGCTGTGAAGAAAGCTTTTTATCTTCAGGCATAGTATTTACCTGCTTCTGATAATCATTAGCGGCCTGCTGATACGCCTGGGTCATACTGTCAAGCTGGGCCGACCATTTGTTGGTAAGAGCATCAAGATCGCCCTGCGCTTTAATCGCCTCAGCCCATTGAGTCAGTATTACCTGTGAATCAACATAACCAAGTTTTTGATTTGTCTGTGCCTGGATAAAACCCGCTGCACTTAGAAATAAAATTGAAAGAATTAAAAGATACTTTTTCACTACTTTTACCTCGATTATTTAATATAATATTATTATTGTGCGAAAAATATTAGCAGTAGTCGTATAATTTACAACAAAATTTAGTATTACGTTTTAAAATCCTCTGCCGAACTGGAAATGGAAAAGCCAGGCCGGGTCTTTCCCGTCAACTTCCTGCCTGTCAAATCCGTAGCCTAAGTCAAAGCCAATGAGTCCGATGGGGTTTATAAGAATCCTTGCTCCGAACCCGACTGAACGCCTTAGATTAAAAGGATCGGTTTTATTAAGGTCTTCCCATACGTTACCGGCTTCCGCAAAAGCAATAAGATAAAGAGGAATCGGATCAAGCGTAACGGCAAACCTTAATTCTGAGGTATACCTTGTCATCACTCTTCCTCCGATTACATTACCCTGTGAATTCCTAGGCCCTACGGTTCTGTCATCATATCCTCTTAAGGGAGAGGTCGCAATAATAAGTCCGTTTCCTCCCATATAGAAGAACTCAAACGGCTGTATCTGCGTTCCTTTTACTATCTCCTCAATATAGCCGAGATCGGCAACTGAATAGAATACAAGCCTGTTTGAATTGAACAGTCTCTTGTACCATTCCGCCTTGAAACCGAGCTTATAATAATCAACATCCCCCGGCAGCAAAGGACCGCCGGAAAGCTCTCCATCGAGCGCAATAGTAGAACCGGTCGAAGGGAATATCGGGTTATCAATATCTTTCCTCGAAATAGTGGCACCGACAGTATACTGTCTCGATTGTCCCTCAGCATAATAATTTCCGCCGTTGATGACATTATTATACTGGAACTTAAACAGTCCCTGTATATAAAAGAAATCATCCGGCCATTTTAACCTTCTGCCGAGTTTTAATGTTCCGCCCGATTGCCGTAAATCGTAAATATATGCCTGCCGGGTATCAAAAACTTCAGCCCCCACAAGTGTAGGAGTATCCATAAACCAGGGTTCTGTAAAACCGAGTGTGAAAGTACGGTAAAGACTACCAACCCCGAACTGCCAGTTGAAACTGAGTATTTGTCCTCCTCCCAGCTGGAAAGGCTCGGCGATAGAAAAATTCGTTAGTGTTATTCCTACCGATCCGCTGAATCCGAAACTACCGCTGTAACCAACAGAGGCATTAAGATAATCACTCGATTTTTCTTCAACGTCGAATACAACATTTACGGTACTGTCATTGGCTAATGAATAATCAATTGCCTGCGGACCATAAAGTTTTTCTACATTAAAATACTGCAGGTTTGCAAGCTGCTGTATACTTCTTAATAACAATCCCCGGTTAAAATAATCACCGGGAACTGTATAGAGTTCTCTTCTTATTACTTTATCTTTGGTCTTATCGTTCCCTGTTATATCAACTTTACCCACCCGGAACTGGTTTCTCTCCTCAATACGGATTGAAATGTCCATAGAATCAGGAGGGACTTTCTCTTCAGCTGCCTGCACGTTATATGTCAGGTAGCCGTTATCAAGATACAAGGAAGAAAGATCAGACTGTTTCTCATTTCCATGTAGATTTTTCTGGAACTTCTCATAATCATAAACGTCACCCTTCGCAAAATCAAGCCGCTGCCTCAGCACTGCATCAGGAAAAACAGTATTACCGGTAAAGGTAATGTTTCGTACTCTATATTGGGGACCTTCATAAACATTAATCAGTATTTCAAGATCTTTATTATCATTATAATAGATAAGGGAATCCGAAACTATTTCAGCATCCCTATACCCGTTCTTCTGATAAAATTTGACAATGAGGTCTTTATCATCCTGGTATTTATCAGGGTGGAACTGTGCACTACTCCAGAATTTCCACCATGTTGATTCTTCCGTTTTATCCATTGCCCCGCGCAGATCAGAATCATCAAAAGAATGATTCCCTGTAAATTCTATCTTCCTTACCGTAACTTCCTCTCCCTCTTCGACAACGAGTTTGAGGAGTATCCGTTCTTTTATCCTTGATACTAAATCCGAATAAGTGATCTCACTCTTCGGATAATCAACCTGGTATTCATCAGACAAATCTTTCTCGTTTCTCCATGTTACAACAATTTCATCCTCAGTCGTATCTGCCTGGAAATAATCGAACCTTTCGGTATTAACTTTTGCATTCAGGTATCCTTCGTCGGCATACTGCTTCAGAACCCGCTGTTCAAAGTTTGTTATTTCCTGGGGCTTTAGAATCTGTCCCCTTATAAAATTCGATTTCTTTTCTATATCATCGGCATCTATCTCATCATTGCCTTCAATCACGAGTTTTTCAAAACGGGGATATTCTTCAACCTTAATTAAAAGAAAGACTCCGTTGTCAAGTTGTTTCTCGATTTCAATATCAACATTTGAAAAAATATTCAGTGACCATAATTGTTTAATTGCATTCATTGTCTGATCGCCGGGCACTTGTATTTCATCCCCAACCTTTAATCCGCTGTTAGCAATTATAGTGCTTGCATCAGCTGATTTGTTCCCTTCAACAGAAATACCCAGTACTTTATAGACTTTCGGCTGGTTTTGTGCATGCAGGTAACTGCATCCCAGGAGCACAATTAATATCAGGTATGAATATTTAAACAGTTTCTTTGGGAAGGGTTGAGACATTCTTTAAGCCTTTATCATTCTTTTTTATTTGTTCACTTACTTTACCGAATCTGCGTTCTCTTTTCTGAAAACTTTTTACTGCATCATAGAGATGGACCCTTTTAAAATCAGGCCAGAAAACATCGGTAATGTAAAATTCGGTATAGGCAATCTGCCATAGCAGAAAATTACTTACTCTGAATTCCCCACTGGTTCTTATCAGTAAATCAGGATCAGGCATATCCTGAGTGGTCAGAAAACCGGAAAATGTCTCTTCGTTAATGTCATTAATAGATAGTTCATTTGCGGAAACTTTTTCGGAAATTTTTTTGATGCCTTCAAGGATTTCCCATCTGCCGCTGTAGCTCAGGGCAAGGTTCAAGGTCATCTTTTTATTTTTTGCCGTTCGTTTAATATCCTCTTTCAGCCTGTGACATACTTCTGCAGGAAGAGACTCGATATCACCGATTGTTGTAAGCTTGATATCGTTTTCCATCAGTTCATCTGTACGGTCTTTCAGACTTTTCAGCAGAAGCCTCATAAGAGTAGAGACCTCATCTTTTGGTCTTTTCCAGTTTTCAGTTGAAAATGTATAGAGGGTAAGATACTTTACACCTATCTGTGCACATGCTTCAACAATATCCCTGACGGTATCAACGCCGCGTTTATGACCGGCAGCCCTCGGCAATCCTTTTTTGCGTGCCCACCTGCCGTTTCCATCCATTATTATTGCTATATGAACCGGAATTTCTCCTGAATTTTTTAAGTCCTGCTGAAGTTTTTCATCTTGTTCGGTATGTCTGACCAAATTCCGTCCTAAAAATTGATTAAGCGTGTAAAATTAACCCTAACCCCTCTGAATGTCAAGGTATACAAACAGTCTTACCACAGGGTTTTCGCATACAAATATACGGCGCAGGGAAATTAATAAAAGGCAAAAAGAGGTTAGCCCGTAACGAGGCTATCTGGAGGCCGGTTAATCAGGAAATGGGAGCTCTACGGGTTTCGTGCGAACGGTCTAACTGCGGAAGTGATTTATCCACTATATTAAACAACCGGATATTAGCTTTGATTTCATTCGAAAGTGAATCAATTAATCCTTTTGCAAGAAGTATATGCTCTTCGGGGACACCGATATAAAGCAGAACCTTCTTTTGAGTAAATTTTGTGCGTCTTGTTGCAAGGTAGGATATCCTTTCAAGCAGCTGTGGATCCTTAAAGTCATCTTCAGATATAGTAATACCTAAAGCATAGTCTTTCACTTGTCTGGCAATTATATCCACATCAAAGCCGCCGATCTTTTCAGGTTCCGGCAGGTATGTACCAAACTTTCGGCTGACTGTCATGTAACCGTTTTTCCAGAATTGTTCAATCAGGTAATCTATGTTTTTTCGTTTCAGAGCGTTCATTTTATTAGCCTCCTTAAACTGCTCTCGGCATTAAAGGTATTATGGGTGAAAACTTCATGCTTTTCAGTATTCTGATATTTGCGATCCTGTCGTACTCGAACTTTTTAATTTCATTTGAATTGTTCATTCTGCCGTAAATAACTTTCCTGCCGTTTTTCTCAATTGTTATGTAATACGGATCCAGCACCACTTCATCCAGCTGATACAAAAATTTGATACGATTTCTGTTCATTATAGCTGATGAAAATAATTGTGATTTCATTTTTACTCCAATTTAATTTAACCACCGGACAACTCCGGTTACTTTGCCTACTATTTTAAATTCCTGTGATTTATCTATTTCTATTGGAGCATAATTATCGTTCTGAGGAAGAAGTCTTATTACTTCATTTTTCTTCTCAAAAGTCTTAACTGTGACTTCATCTTCCAGCATAGCAACGATAATATCGCCATTGGATACATCATTCCGTGGGGTAACGATCACAAGGTCATTTTCGAATATACCTGCATTCACCATACTATCACCTTTAACCTTCAGCGCAAAACAGTCCTGCGATTTCTTAATAAAGGCAGGATCGATAACGATGCTTCCCTCAATATTTTCTATTGCAAGTATAGGTGAACCGGCAGCGACACGGCCAATAATAGGAACTTTACGGAAGATATTGTCCCTTTCCTGGTCAGGAAACTGGTTATCCCTGAGGATTGAGATCCCCCGGCTAGCATTGCTTTCTACATTCAGATAACCTTTTTTGACCAGTGCATCAAGGTGCCGTTTAACTCCGAAAGTGGATGATATTTGGAATTTTTTACCAATTTCTCTTAAAGTGGGAGGGTATCCGTTTTCATTTCGGAATTGATGAATAAAGGTCAAAATCTCCTGCTGTCTCTCTGTTAATTCATTTTTCATTATAGTGCTCAATTGTTCACTGCTAATATAGTGCACAGATGTGCACTTGTCAAGAGGCAGGGTAATTTTTTTATGAAAAATATTATTCTGAGGAAGACTTAATTTTTTTAGAAAGGCTGCTTTTCAGGGCAGCCTTTATAAACAAAGAGAAAGGAATTTAAAGGGGTTTAAACTTCAACCTGTTTTTTTTCCACGTAACTAAGCCAGTTGTAGCGGTCGGGTTTAACACCGTATTGAATAGAAGTAATCTCATTGAAAAGTTTTAATGCAAATTCGTCATCGGTGAAATTCATTTCAAGATCTTTATATTTAACCAATCCAACCATCGATATCACGGCAGCGGTCCCTGTTCCGAAAACGCCAAGCACATTTCCCTTTTTATATTCATCAATGACTTCCTGCATCAGGATCAGTCTTTCTGATACTTTCATTTCCCAATCGTTTAGTATCTGAAGGACCGATTTCCTTGTTATTCCCGGAAGGATGCTCCCGGTTAATTTTGGAGTAGCTATCTCATTCTTAAACCTTACAAATATATTCATCGTGCCTACTTCTTCAATATATTTCTGTTCAACGCCATCAAGCCATAATACCTGTGTAAATCCCTGCTGCCTTGCCAGTTGAGCTGCAAGAAGACTTGCTGCATAATTAGCAGGAGTTTTGCATTCACCCAAACCTTTTCTTGCTGCTCTGACATAATCATCCTGAACAAGTATCTTCACCGGTTTAAATCCCTCCGGGTAATAAGCACCTACCGGTGAAAGTAGTATAACCAGTTTATATGTTATAGAAGGACGGACACCCAATATTTCATCTGTGCCGAAAATAAATGGTCTGATATAGAGGGACTCACCTCTCCTGGCTGGTATCCAGTTCTGTTCGATAGCTATAAGTTCTTTCAGAGCATGGAGCATAAAATCAACATCTACTTCCGGAATACAGATTCGTTTTGAAGAACGGTTTAGCCTATTAAAATGTTCATCGGGTCTGAATATAACAACATCCCCGTTCCCCGTTTTATAAGCCTTCAGTCCTTCAAATACAGCCTGACCGTAATGAATAAACATAGTAGCAGGATGAATAGAAAGATCTTCAAGAGGTTTAATAACAGGATTATGCCAGCCTTGTTTCGGGTTATAGTCCATTTCAAAAATATGATCAGTAAATATAGCTCCGAATCCCAGGTTATCGGGTAGAACAACTTTCTCAGCTCTTTCTTTAATTTGATAGTTTATTTTATCCATGGCAGGCACCTAAATTATAAAAATTAATTTGACTAATTATACATAAAATTTATGAGAAATTAAACTGAAATGCCCGGTGGAGGGCTACCGGGCATTTGAGAATTGATTAACAGATTTTTGGCTGTAAATCAAAAAACCACAGCACCTAAAAAGAATATAAACCCAAATTATTTATACCGGTATGATGGCGGGCTCAGTTCATTATTTTCAAAAAATGAGCATCCAGAGTATATAATCCAATATTAAAATCAGTGCTGCGGACATCACGAATGAACGGATAGTCGATAAACCGACACCTTCCGCACCACCTTCGGTTCTAAAGCCGATATGACACCCAAGAAGTGATGTAACTCCTCCGAAAACTATAGTTTTTACCAGACCTGATACGAAATCGGGAATCTCGAAAAACCGCTTGACTGACGAGAAGTAAACTGCATATGAAACACCCAGGAAGTAGTTTGAAACTATGTAGGCCCCGAGCACAGCAATTACATTCGCAAAGGTTACAAGCAGCGGCATCATTAATACTGCGGCAAGGAAACGGGGCATCGCAAGGTATCTTACAGGGCTGATTGCCATTGTCTCAAGGGCATCAATCTGTTCTGTTACTTTCATCGTGCCGAGCTCTGCAGCTATAGACGCTCCTACACGTCCTGCAATAACAATTCCTGTTAAGACAGGTCCAAGTTCTGTTACGATTGCCCTGCTAGTAGCGGCACCTAAAAATGAGAGCGGAGCCACTCCTTTCAGCTGATAGGCAGCCTGCCATGCGGCTACAGCACCCGTAAATACGGCAATAATTAATACAAGCGGAAGGGAATTAACACCAATGTGCTCCATCTGGTAGAAGATGATCTTCCTGCTGCGCGGAATGGATGGAAAGCTGATGATGATACCCCAGAGAAGCCGGGATACCTGCCCCATTTCTCTGAAAAAATTTATCGCTTTAATTCCGATGTACTGCAGGAAAAGGAACATATTGCTTCTGCTCATATTAATAGTGGAGCAAATTTAATAAATTTTTACATTCAGGGTATTTTTTAGCGATATCGCCCGATTAAAAATTTTGTTACCTGAGGCTGAAATATTATCTTTAAAAATTCGATAGGATCAAATTACAAAAAGACTTACGGAAAACAGGCATCCCGGAAAGGAATTCCTGTTTGGTCATGAATTAATAATTTTGAAAGGTTAACTATGGTTCAGAATAAAAAATTAACTGATTGGGTTAATGAAATAGCAGAAATGTGTCTGCCCGAATCTATTTACTGGTGTAATGGTTCTGAAGAGGAGTATATTGAGATGGCTCAGAAACTCA
>Ga0075279_10000007_pt1 | contig 14253 bp, 17 predicted proteins | sample SF_Rice_10C_0N_3_FD_69779 | JGI IMG/M metagenome (GOLD analysis project Ga0075279, IMG submission 69779) | Rice paddy soil microbial communities from Twitchell Island, California, USA - SF_Rice_10C_0N_303 | ecosystem: Environmental > Terrestrial > Soil > Paddy field/soil | place: USA: Twitchell...
CCATAATTGAAGCAGGAGCAGGTGTTAACTGGAATGAACTTGTGAATTATTGTGTGAACAGGAACCTTGGGGGGATTGAAAACCTTGCACTTATTCCGGGAACTGCGGGTGCAGCTCCGATTCAGAACATTGGTGCATACGGCGAGGAACTAAGTGAAACTTTTGAGAGTCTGAGGGGATTTTATACTGAAACAGGAAAACCGGACATCTTCTATAAGAGTGACTGCAGCTTCGGATACCGGTACAGCATCTTTAAGAATGAGCTTAAAAATAAATTTGCTGTCTCGAAAATACGATTGAAGCTCAATAAGGATCCGGAAATAAGAACCGGGTACGGAAATGTTAAGGAAGAGCTTGAGAAGACAGGTAAAAGCAGTTTTAATATAAAAGATATAAGCGAAGCGGTTACCAGAATCAGAAGAGAAAAGCTTCCTGATCCTGCGGTAACAGGCAATGCAGGCAGTTTCTTTAAGAATCCTGAAATAATACCGGCAGACTACACTTTTTTGAAGGAGAAATATCCTGATATCAAGGGTTATCCGCTTGACAACGGGAACATTAAACTTCCCGCGGCGTGGCTAATCGAAAAAGCAGGATGGAAGGGATTCAGAAAAGGGAACACAGGTACCCATATCAGGCATGCACTGGTAATAATCAATTACGGTGAAGCATCCGGCGGGGAAATACTTCATTTCGCCAAAGAGATAAAGCGTTCTGTATACGAAAAATTTGAGGTTGTGCTGGAAGAAGAAGTAAATATTATCTGATTACAGGATTTCATAAACTTACGTCCAAAACCTCTCCTTTCACCCTATGCGCTGTGTGGTTGAAATTAATATCCATAATATTTATGTTCCATTAAATTCCAAACAAGAATAATCCGGGAAGTTAAAAATGAACGATCCAAAGCATGAGAAGATTATATCCGCATATGAAAAGGCTGCACAGGAGGGAGTTGATCCGCGGTGCATTCCCCAGAGATTAACAGGACCGGTGCCCACCCATGATGAAATTCCTTATCCTGACTATCCCGAATCTGATCATGAAATATGGAAATTTCTTTACGATAGGCAGATGAAATATCTTCCCGGAAGAGTATGTGAAGAATATATGAACGGAACCAAGAAATTAAATTTCAGTGCTGATAAGATCCCTGCACTAATGGATTTAAGCAAAGTCTTTCATAAAACTACGGGCTGGAAAATAGCCAGGGTACCCGGTTTAATTCACGAGCAGAATTTCTTCGAGCTTCTGCAGAAAAAGGTATTCCCTTCAACAGATTACATAAGAGGGAAGGATGAACTTGATTACACTCCCGCCCCTGACTGCTTCCACGATATGTTCGGTCATATGCCGCTGCTGACTGACGATAATTTTGCATCATTCTACCAGATGTTCGGGGAAGCTGCATTTCACGCTGAGGGCATCAACCGGAAGTACCTTGAGACGTTCCACTGGTTTACAGTTGAATTCGGACTGATTAAAAAGCCGCAGGGGATAAGAATTTACGGAGCAGGTATTATTTCCTCCAAAGAAGAAGTAACCCATGCACTGTCTGATGATGTAGAAGTGAGGGACTTTGACCCCGACAAACTGGTGAGACAGGATTACGATGTATGGCACCTTCAGCCGATCCTCTGGGCTATAGATTCCTTTGAACATCTTGAGGACGGGTTCAAATTCTGGACGAAAAAGGAAGGCCTTTTATAGCCTTGTTACAGGCCTATGCATCTGCTGAATACTTAGTAATTTTGGGGAAAGTATGGAAAATAGATATCATTTATTCCAGTATTTCATTTCTATCTTATTCTTTTTTTCACTTTTTATAACTATTACATTAGCTCAAGACAGTCTTTATCTTGTCGGTACCCTTTCGGGTGAGTCCTCCGAACAGTCGATTAACTATCCCAGCGCCATCGGGGATATTAACAATGATGGATTTGACGACTTTATTCTGAGAAAACAAACCGGGGTACCCTCGGATCCAACTGTTATGGAATTATACCTCGGATCATCAAATTTTGATCTGAATCCCGACGTGATTTTCCATTTTCCCGGCAATTATTATTATCATTATCTAGGTAGCGGTTACGGTATCGGGGATGTAAATAATGATGGTTATGATGATTTTGTTCTTGTAGGTCAAATTGGTCCAATTACAGAATCAAAGGTGTTTCTGTATTACGGAGGACAAACGATTGATACGATTCCTGTAAATGAATTTTCTCAGCCTGATGTAGTGGGGTCTCGATTTGGAGACCCAGTTGTGAAAATGGGAGATATAAACAAAGACGGCTATAATGATTTTGCCATTTGTGCAGATTATAATTGGTCTGACGAAAAGGGATACGTCTACTTGTTCTGGGGAGGAGATACAATTTCGTGGGAAAAAAGTATAACCCTTACAAGCAACACAATCGGAGACTTCTTCGGCGCAAGTGCTGCAAATATCGGAGATATCAATAATGATGATTTTGATGATATCGCGGTCGGCGCACCGGCTGGCCCAGCCGGATATGATACCTGCAAAGTATTTATCTATTCAGGGGGCAGCCAGATAAGCAATATTCCCGATACAGTTATTATCTCAGAATTGCTGAGGCCCTCAGAAGCTGGTAAAGATATAAAAAATGCTAACGACTTGAATAAGGATGGCATAACAGATTTTTGCACATTCTGGGGCCCGGGGACAAAAATTTATTTAAATGGACTGCAAGATCCGTTGACAGTCGGATCTGGTTACTCTTTTGATGCAGGCGGTGATATAAATGGAGACGGATATAGTGATCTGATCTTCGGGGATGAATGGCGGATAAGGATATATCTTGGCGCAGATGTATTCGATTTATATTATGATTTGAATATCGTTGATGATGATTCGATAGGATTTTCCCATTATGTATCTTTTGCAGGCGATATCAATAATGATGGGTATGATGAAATTCTTGCAATGGCTCCCGACTTCCCTGACCCGGAAAATTCTTTGGGTAAATTATTCCTCTTTTCATATCACAAACCCACCGCAATTACTAATACGCCTGACGCCAGTCCTGCTTATTTCCATTTATTCCAGAATTATCCCAACCCATTTAATCCTTCAACAACTATAAGATATTCGGTTCCCAAGGGAGAATCTTATTCCCAAAAGTTAGTACAATTAAAGGTATTTGATATCCTCGGGAATGAAGTTGTTACTCTTGTTAATCAGGAACAATTACCCGGGGAATATAATGTGGAGTTTAATGCATCCAAATATAACTTAAGCAGCGGTACTTATTTTTGTAAACTTAATATAAAAGGAGGTGGAACATTACTAATCAAGATGATCCTTATTAAATAATATATCCAACAATGAACTAATCAACAATTTTATATAACATTTCTAATGGGGATAAAATGAAATTATATTTTATAATTTTATTTTCTTTTTGTTTATCACATCTACATGCTCAGGTAACACATACAGTTAACTTCTCACGTGAAGAATTGACACTATCAGATGTTGTCGGAGACGACTCCAACCTCTACACTCAGGTGTCTTACAGTGACCTACAACCTACTGAAGAATTAGCAAATCCAGAGTTACCAGTAAAATATATAAGACTAATCATACCAAACGATCAGAAATTAGCCGAAATAAATTTAAGTTTCGCTGAACGAGATACAATCGGTCTTTCACATTGGATTTATCCAAAGCAGCCTCCTACGCCAACTTCGATTGGGTTTGGGGGATATGAATTCATCGCACCCGATGAGGAGACGTACCGATCTCAAAATCCTTTTCCAATTGATCTTGTCAAGTTATCTTCGGACGGATATTTTGATGGGATAAATCATATAATAAGCCTTGCGGTTTGTCCCGTACAATATTATCCTTTGCAAAATAAATTGATTTTTTATTCTTCAATCCAAATCACCTTAAGTCTTCAGCCATCGAATCCCCCTTTATTGAATGTCATAACAAGAATAGCTTCAAATCAGACAATGTATGATAATGTATTGGAAGAGCAGGCTTCAGGCAGAGTTCCACTTGAAAGATTGGATTAAAAGAGCAAAGAATAGTGGAATAACAATACTGATAACTGCAGCAAAGACAATATTCTCAAACCTGGGCGGAATCCTTAACTATCTGGTTAACAGATCAACTAATGCTTCTCTTGAAAATTTTAACAGAAAACTGAAGTTCTTTCTGGCAACTCTCAGGGGCGTAAATGACAAAGATTTATTCTTTTTCAGACTTATTAAACTTTATGCCTAAATCTTTTGCCACCAAATATGCGGCTGTACCATTTCAAATCTGTTTTTCCTGGTGTTTTAAATTACAGGAATTCAAACAAACTTGAATGTACTTCCTTTATTGTATAATTTTATTTCTTATTATCCTAAGCTTTTATAATCTATATACTTAAACCATTCTAAGGAGAAGGAAGATAATATTATGCCTGTTGAAATAGGAGATACTGCTCCTGAATTTACCCTGAAGAACCAGGATTCGGAGGATATGTCGCTATCCGATTATAAAGGAGAAAATATTGTACTTCTATTCTTTCCATTTGCATTTTCTTCCGTATGCACTAAAGAAATGAGAAGGATGCAGGATGAATTTAATAATAATCTGGACCTGGATGCCCAGGTTATCGGCATAAGTGTAGATAGTCCTTATACTTTAAAAATATTCAGGGATATGAATAAACTAAACTTCAATCTGCTGAGCGATTTCAATAAGGAAGTATCAAGAAAGTATGATTCGCTTTACGAACTTTATAACCCTGAAAAGTATTCCTACAACGGTGTTTCAAAAAGGTCGGCATTTGTTATAGGCAGAGACGGGAAAATAAAATATAAAGAAATTTGTCCCACACCGGGTGATCAGCCCGATTATGATTCAATTAAAAAAACACTGGAGAACGACTGATATGTTTAAAGATTCCGGAAACAATTTAATTAAGTTCAGAGATTTAAATCCATCCGAAGTAAAGCAAATGCTTGAGAATAATAACAGCGCAAAGCTTATTGATGTGAGAGAAGAGTGGGAACATAAGATAGCTCATATTGAAAATTCCAAGCTGATGCCTATGAGTAATTTCATGCAGCATATTAATGAACTGGGCAATGATGATGAGCTTATAATATATTGTCACACTGGTGTAAGGAGCGCAAATGTCTGCAGGTTTCTTGCCGAGAAAGGATTCAAAAATTTAATTAACCTCAAAGGAGGGATCGAAGCATGGTCTGTTGAAGTAGATCCTTCGATTCCCCGCTACTGACAATTCAAACGGAGATTAAAATGGTTGAAGAAGGAATGAAGGCTCCTGATTTTAGTTTGCAAAACCAGGACGGTGAAACTATTTCATTAAAAGATTTTAAGGGGAAGAATATTATTTTGTATTTTTACCCGAAGGATAATACATCCGGCTGTACAAAAGAAGCCTGCAATTTCAGAGATGAGTTCCCGAAATTTAAGAATGTGGATGCAGTCATCCTTGGTGTAAGTCCCGATTCAGTTAAATCGCATAAAAAGTTTGCCGATAAATATGATCTTCCTTTCAATCTGCTGAGCGATGAAGATAGGGATGTGATTGAAACTTACGGAGTCTGGAAAGAAAAAAGTATGTACGGAAGAAAATATATGGGAGTTGAACGAACAACAGTGGTAATTGATGTGAATGGAAAAATCAAAAAGATTTTTCCGAAAGTTAAGGTAGACGGGCATAATGAGGAATTACTCGTCGCGCTTAAAAACTAAGAGGGCTAAATGGTTTATGTAAAAAGGAGAGAAACCTTTAGTGCAGCTCACCGCCTGTATAATCCTTCCTACAGCGATGAAATGAACCTGCAGATATTCGGGAAGTGCAGTAATCCTAACTGGCATGGACATAATTACGTTCTTGAAGTTACTGTTGCAGGCGAACCCGACCCGGCTACGGGTTTTGTGATCGATCTGAAAATCCTGAAGAATATAATAAACGAAAATGTCCTTCAAAAAGTCGATCATAAAAACCTGAATACCGAAACAGACTTTATGAAAGGCATAATCCCTTCGGCTGAAAATATAGCAAAAGCTATTTTTAACGAGCTAAAAGGCAGGCTGCCTTCGGGTAAATTATATTCCATTAAATTGTTTGAGACAGAAAAAAATATTGTTGAATATCGAGGAGAATAATTTGGAGTACGCAAAAGTTCAGAACCTGGTTTCCGAGTTATTAAAAGAAATAGGGGAGGATCCTAAACGGGAAGGTTTGTTAAATACTCCCAAAAGAGTAGCAAAAGCATACGATTTTCTTACATCAGGATATCATCAGAAAATTGAAGAAGTACTGAATAATGCCGTGTTCAATGAAAAATATGATGAAATGGTTTTAGTAAAAAATATAGATTTTTACAGTTTGTGCGAGCACCATATGCTGCCGTTTTACGGTAAGGTTCACGTGGCATATATACCGGATGGAAAGATTGTCGGTTTAAGCAAGATACCCAGGATTGTAGATGTTTTTTCAAGGAGACTCCAGGTGCAGGAAAGAATGACCCAGGAGATTGCCGATACATTAGACGAATATCTGAAACCCCAGGGTGTTGCAGTAGTATCTGAAGCATACCATATGTGTATGATGATGCGGGGAGTTGAAAAACAGAACTCTGCGGCCGTTGCCAGTGCAGTGCACGGAGTATTTAAAGAAGATGCACGAACCCGGGCCGAGTTTATGACGCTGATAAGAGGAAAGCTGAGTGATGGCTAAAGATAAAGCTGCAATATGGATAACTGGTGCAAGCAGCGGAATTGGAAGGGCTGCTGCATCCGAATTTGCCAGGGTTGGAAGTAAAGTTTTCGTTTCCGCGAGGAGGGTTACTGAGCTGGAGAGACTGAGCAAGGAGTTAAAAAAGGACAAGCTGTCGGTCGAAATCTATCCCTGTAATGTTGCCTCTTCCGCTAACGTCGATCAGACTGTAAAAAAAATACTTGCGGAAAGCGACATCGATTGTCTTGTAAATAATGCGGGAATTACCTCCTGGAAACTTGCGGAAGAAAACTCCACTAATGAAATTGATGATGTAATTAATACAAACCTTCTCGGTTCCATCTACACTATTAAATATCTCCTGCCTCATTTTATTGAACGGGGAGGAGGGACTATAATTAATATTCTTTCGATAGTAACCAAAAAGATTTTCACTAACAGCAGCGCTTATGCTGCATCGAAGATGGGTCTGCTGGGCTATTCAAATGTTCTGAGGGAGGAAGTACGAAAGCATAAGATCCGGGTAATCAATGTTATACCGGGAACGACTGAAACCCCGATGTGGCCTGCAGCTGTTCGGGAAGAACATTCGGAAAGAATGCTTAATCCCGAAGAGATCGCAAGGGTAATAGTTTCTGCCTACCTTGAAAAGAGCAGTATGGTTACAGAAGAAATTCTTGTAAGGCCGATCGAAGGAGATCTGTGAAAAAGAATTTAGCGAATTATGCGGATTCACGGATTCGAACCGCGGTCTATAAGTTCCCTGAATTTGCATAAACGTAAAGAATATAATGCAATTTTCTAATTTTCCTGCCGCCTCATTTATAGATTTTCTCTCCAATCCCGAATTTATATTAATGAACCGGCAGGGCCGAATGACATCGACCCTGGAGTTTTTTGAATAATATTATGGAAATTAATCACTGTTAAGCGGAGCTCTTTTACCGGAATGCCTTCCCATAGGTCCATTTCCGTCCATCATGCCTCCGCAGCTGCGGTGTCCGCCCATCATCGGCATCTGATCGAATATTTTTTTCTGCTGATCGGTAAGGAGTTCATAGACGTCCATTCTGTGATTAGCCATTGATGCAGCAACCATGTTTCTTGCAGAGTTTAAGTCATTTACAAGATTGAGATAGTCAGAACGGGAATAATTCCCTTTCAGCATGATTTCCTTTACAGCAAGGCGTTTTTTCTGCATATCGGCTCTAAGGTCGATCATTGCTTTCTGATGTTGTATCCGAAGATCTTCAATTTTGGTTTTCTGCTCATCGGTAAGATTTAATTTATCGAACATTCTCCCTTTGAATCTTTCGCCGCGGGACTGATCATTATTCTGGGGATAAAAATTAATTGCTGCTGCAATTATTAAAATTGTTATTATTCCACTTATTAATGATAATTTTTTCAATTTATACTCCGTAATTTTTAATAATATAGATTTTTGCATTTCAGCAGTTTGACATCAGGTATTTCCTTAAGGTTTAAATTATTACAATATTAAACCTTTGAGAATGACTTTTTGTCTAAAAAATGAGTAAAAAACGGAGAAATGGCTGTTCCGAATCCTGATTTTGATCTAATTAAAAGGTTTAATGCCGGTGACGAAGCTGCTTTTAATGATATTGTTAAAAGATATCAGAAAAAAATTTACTGGCACGCGCGCAGGATGACCGGAAACCACCTGGATGCCGATGAAGTAACTCAGGAAGTGCTTATAGCGATGTATGATAATCTTAAGAAATTCAGATTTCAATCGTCATTATATACGTGGATTTACAGGATAACATCTACAAGGACACTTAATTTTTTGAACCGGAATAATGTTAAAAAGCTATTGGGATATGACGAAAGCAATGCCCGGGAACTCAGTTCACAGGAAGATATAATTGAAAATTATGAACAGAGGGAAAAGTTCGCTGAACTTGAACAAAAGCTTCAGAAGCTGCCGGCAAAGCAGCGGGAAGTTTTTATAATGAGAAATTTTGATGATATGAGTTATAAGGAAATTTCCGAGATTACAGGAAGAAGTGAAGGCGGGTTGAAAGCGAATTATTTTCACGCAATAAATAAATTGACGGAGCTTATGGGAAAAAATGAATAAAGGAAAAGAAAATATAATCAGGTATATAGACGGGGAGATGAATGAAGAGGAAAAACTTCAGTTTGAAAAAATGATGACTGAAGATCCCTGGCTTGAGAATGAAACCGGCAGGGTGAGAACTTTGCTTAGTGAAATGAAAGCAAGTGCGGCTCCAGATATCAATGAAACATATTTTATCAATATACTTCCTGAATTTTATTCAAGGAAGAGTAAAAAGAAGAGATTCATTTTTTCCAGGCTTGCATACACTCTGTCAACTGCAGCTGCTGTGATACTCCTGGTATTTTTGATATTTAAACCCGGAACATCAGTTGATTATTCAAACCTTAATGATTTGAGCAAAAGTTTTACAGATAGTGATCTTAATGAAATATTGAACCAGTACGCCGATCAATATTCAATCAGTGAACTCGCAGGATCTGCTACAACGAAGACGGATTCTATTGTAAGTAATCTAATGGCTGATGAACTGGATCTTTCCGGCTCTGCCGAAGGATCTGTAGCGGAAAAATATTTAGATACAGATGAACTTCTCAGTTCAATTGATGAATCTGAGGCAAATGAATTATATTCACAACTAATCAATGAAGATATTATTAAGGGAGAGAAACAATGAAAAAGGCTTTATACCTGTTATTAGTTTTAATGCTCATCCCTGCATTATCCTTTGCACAGGACAGAAGAGACCGCAAGGGTCCCAGGGAAAGAATTGAGCAGCTTGAAAAGCTAAAGCTAATTGAGGCCCTCGATATGGATGAACAGACTACACTGAAGTTTTTCGCAAGGAGGAATGAGCTTCACGGTAAAGTTGATATGCTGAATGATTCCCTCGATACAATCACAGATAACCTTGAAACTAAATTCTCAAAAGGAGACGATTCGGGATATAAAGAGCTGGTGAATAAATATCTTTCAACCGAGAAACAGATTGCTTCAGAGCGCACACAGTTTATCAATTCTCTTTATGATATTCTCACAACAGAGCAGGTTGCAAAGCTGATTGTCTTCGAAAAAAGGTTCAGGGAAGAGATCAGGCATATCCTATTTAAAGGCAGGCAGCCGCCCCCCGACATGCGGTAAGGAACAAATCACATCGTTAATAGTAAACAAAAAGTAAGTTAAATAAAAAATTATGCCGGTTTAGGGTTGCTTTTGTTGTATAACGGATATATCTTTTCCACCAAAATTTGCGGAAGTGGTGAAATTGGTATACACGCTATCTTGAGGGGGTAGTGCCTTAATTGGCGTACGGGTTCAAGTCCCGTCTTCCGCACAAGAATTTTAGGAAAAATAAATAAAGGAAGTTATTTATGAAGACTCCAATCAAAGTCTTGACAGGAATGTTTTTAGTTTTACTGATTTCCGTTTCCGCATATGCCCAGGATATGAAACCTGATGCAGGTAAACTATACAACGACGGGAATCAAAAATTAAAAGCGGGTGATTACACTGCAGCAGTCAATAGTTATAACCAGGCTTTAGCGATAGAAAAAGATTACAGGATTTACTACCAGATGGGAATTGCACTTAAAAAGCTTAATAAGCTGGATGAGGCCAAGACTGCTTTTGAACAGAGTCTCCAGCAGAAGTCTGATTTTGAAGCTGCTTATAATGCCCTGGGCGGAGTTTATTTCTCAATGGGAAATTATGAGAAGGCAGTAGAAAATTTTGAGAAAGTTCTGGCTTCCGCACAAAATGCGAATATTAAATCAGCCGTTAAGAAAAACCTTGCCATTGCTTATGCAAAGATGGGCAGTAATGCAATGACTGAAGGGAACTCAAATAAAGCAGTTGATTACCTCCAGAAAGCGGTTAATAATGATAATTACGATGCAGCATATCTCTCTCTGGCAAAATTATATTCCGAGTTAGGCGACTGGGATAAATCAATCTCTGCTGCCGAGAATGCTCTAAAATACCGGTCATCAATCGGCAAAGGCGGTCCCTATTATTATATGGGCGTATCCTATAAAGGCAAAGGCGATACTGAAAAAGCAAAGGATATGTTCAACCAGGCAAAGTCGGACGCAACATATAAGAAAACTGCTGAGTACGAACTCTCATTATTGAAATAAATTAGTAAACAATTGATCTTAATTACCCCCGTTGATGCGGGGGTTTTTTATTTATGGCAAAAATACAACCCTTCCTCAATTCCGCACTTGCTGAAAAAAATTATAATCCGGTTCTTGCCCTGCTTGCTGCGTCTGCTGTATTAAGAAAAGAAAAGACCCTAAGGGAAATCCTGGTCTTCCTTAGAGCAAATAAATTTAATAAAAGAAAAATATACGAAACACTCCTGCAGACATATTTGTTTGCCGGTTATCCTTCTGCCCTGATCTCACTATCTGTTTATTCTGAATATTTTAAAGTCGACGAAAGATGGTTCGAGCATTGGGATATAAAGAAGTTCAAAAAAAGGGGAGAGAAGAATTGCAGAAAGATATACGGGGGAAAATTCGAGAAGCTGATATCAAATATTAATTCATTCTCCCCTGAGATATCCGACTGGCTGGTGACTGAAGGATACGGAAAAGTATTCGGACGCAAAGGTTTGTCTCTTAAAGAGAGGGAAGTCTGCAATATAACAGTGCTTTCTGCTTTGAGATTCGAAAGCCAGCTTTACTCCCACATCAACGGCGGGCACAGAACAGGGCTTCATTGGAAAGAGATCGAAGCAGTTATCGATTGCCTGGCTTTTCTGGATAAGAATTGTATGAAGTTCGGAAAGAAAGTACTTCATATGTTTGTACAGACAAAAGGATTGTAAGGCTCTTATCCTGATCTATTATCACTGGTTGCGTCGCTGCTTCAAGAACAAAAAGAGAGGAGCTCAGGTTTTTAATATTCCCTGGCTCCTCATCAAAATTATATATATGCCCGCGTGATCTTTACATAGGGATCTTTCAGGCATAAATGGCATCAGAAAAATATCGCTGCGTTCAGATTAATAATTCCGATAGTTTCCTCGCCGCTCTCTTTCCCGAACAAATTCAGCATCTGGTATTTCAGGCTGACATCAAAATCAATCGGCAGCAATGTGAGCATTACGCCGGCACCGATTCCCAGTCCCATCCTTGAAACACCGGAAGCAGTTGGGGCCCCGGTAGTCTCAAAATCGCCGAGACTGTTAAACTCTATATCCAGTCCCAGGTAAGGACTCAGAGGTCCGGGCAGAAGTGAAAGTTCTCCTCCAACTCCGATGGACAGAATATTTTGTTTAGTATCGGCATCCCCAACAGCAGTTTTTCCCCGGAAGAAATGGTATTCAATGAAGCCGATAGGTGTGATTGGAATTACCGGTACGCTTAGTTTCCCTTTAATCCCGATATGATATTCGGATGAAAAACCCGCAGCATCGGTATAATAGGAAGGGGATTGAACAGAAGATAGGCCCCCGCCTATACCTATTTTTAAACTTTGTGCCTGTGCATCCTGGTGAACTAAAAATGAAACCGCAATAAACAGAAACAGTACAAATGATTTTTTCATTGTTATTCCTTTATTATTGTTTGGAATGCAAAATTATATAGAAAAATACGGCCAAAATGAATTATACCGCTCACATAACATTCCAAATATACTAAAGACCTCCTATCTTTAACAAATATCTTTAAGTGAAATCCTGTATGCTATTTTAAGTATTGACTTTATGAAAGCAGAAAAACTATATTGGGCATCAAAACTGAGAAATTATTTTTTCAGGGCAGCAGCATTTGACAGCATTAATTCAACCGGGTAATTCTGTACCGCTTTATCAAATTATAACGGGATTTTTTCTCGCCTTATTGATTTCCCTCTTTTCACTAAAACTGAGCTTTCTGACGAAAAGCGGGACTTTTGCAGTATTCATCCTGGCTTTTCCGATTTTCAGTCTTGGAGGATGGCAGTGGACGGTCCCAATATTTACTTTTTTCATTCTTTCAAGCCTGCTTTCTAAAATAAGGGAAAAGAAGAATCCGTCTGTGAATGATTATTTTGAGAAATCAGGGTCCCGTGATTTTTACCAGGTGCTGGCAAACGGAGGACCGGGAGTGATTCTGGTGGTGATCAATTACTTTTTTCCTGACCTGATTTGGTACTATGCATATTCAGGGATTATTGCTGCTTCCTGTGCTGACACATGGGCGACTGAAATAGGAACTATGTCGCCCCATAATACTTATGATATCCTGAACTTCAGAAAAACCGAGCAAGGCTCCTCGGGCGGAATTTCTTTTGCTGGATTTACCGGTTCTCTGCCTGGTGCATTTTTAATTTCGCTGATTTCTGTTTTATGGATTGATAACGACCGTATAGATTTTATATTGATGATCACTTTTGCAGGATTCGCAGCGGCTGTTTTTGATTCTCTTTTAGGATCTGCTGTACAGGCTCAGTATAAATGCCCTAAGTGCAGGCGAATAGTAGATAAAAAAATACACTGCGGAGGAAATGCAGAAAAATACAGGGGAATAAATTTTATGAATAATGATTTTGTAAACCTTGCTTCCGGCTTATTTGGAGGCATTGTTGTTTTTTCTTTAACTACGCTTTGAAAAACCGAATGAAGATATACCTGTTAATTTTCATAATATCATTTGCAGCCGGTTCCTACGCACAGACCGATGCTGATAAATATGACCGTGCGATGACCGCCTATAATAATTCTCAGTATTCAACTGCTGTGCGATTGTTCGATGACTTCTTTACCGCTTATAAGCTTGTAGATGAGCAGTATGCGACGGCAAAATATTATTATTCCGATGCGTTATTAAACTTAGGCGAAAGAAACGCGGCTGCCGCGGGGTTTGAATTCATCATCAACGATTTCAGATGGTCGGCCTTCCGCTATAAATCTCTTTACAAGCTCGGCATCATATACTTTGAAGAGGGAGAATATGAGAAAAGCAGGAAGTACCTGAAGCTGCTTCTTGATGAATATCCTGATACAGAACACACAGGTTCTGCATTATACCTTGTGGGCGAATCATTTACCAAGCAGGACCGGCTGGATGATGCAATTTCGTTTCTGGAAGAGGCAGTAAATAATAAGAGAAATAATAAGTACCTGGATTATTCAATCTATACCCTTGCAAATGCATATGAGAAAACCGGTAACTATGCAAAGGCCGTAGAATATTATGACCAGCTTTTATCGTATCATAAGGAAAGTCCGCTTGCTTTATCCGCACAGATCAGGATTGGTATCTGTTATTTTAAGCTGAAAGATTACCAGTCGTCAATACTTGAACTTAATAATCCGCGCCTTACCAATCTTCCGGAGGATATTTACTCAGAGAGCCTGTATCTGCTGGCAAACTCCTATTACAGGGTGCAGGAATACGACAATGCAGAAAGGACTTATAATGAGGTTATTGAGAGTTTTCCTTCTTCCGATGTTTTCAGGGATGCCCGGTACGGTTTAGCGTG
>Ga0075279_10000008_pt1 | contig 13839 bp, 15 predicted proteins | sample SF_Rice_10C_0N_3_FD_69779 | JGI IMG/M metagenome (GOLD analysis project Ga0075279, IMG submission 69779) | Rice paddy soil microbial communities from Twitchell Island, California, USA - SF_Rice_10C_0N_303 | ecosystem: Environmental > Terrestrial > Soil > Paddy field/soil | place: USA: Twitchell...
ACTCCTGTAAAGCGAAACGCTGTTTCGCTTCAGAGAATCGAAACCCCTGTAAAGCGAAACGCCGTTTCGCTTCAAAGAATTGAAACCCTTGTAAAGCGAAACGCCATTTCGCTTCAAAGAATTGAAACCCCTGTAAAGCGAAACGCTGTTTCGCTTCAAAGAATCGGAACTCCTGTAAAGCGAAACGCCATTTCGCTTCAGAGAATCGAAACTCCTGTAAAGCGAAACGCTGTTTCGCTTCGGAGAATCGATATCCTTGTAAAGTCAAACGCTGTTTCGCTTATTCCAGTCTCTTCCTGAATCGTAATGAACTTGCGGTGAGTATGAATATCCCGATCCCGAGCAAGGCCAGGGTTTCGGGGATCAGCTGTAATAAGCCGTCGCCCTTCAGAATAACTCCTCTCAGGATAGTTATATAATATCTCAAAGGGATAAGGTAAGTAATGGCTTGAATCCATCCCGGCATGTTCTCTATCGGGAAGGCAAATCCCGAAAGGAAATTCATTGGAAGGAGAACCCCGAACATTGCTACCATCATTGCCTGCTGCTGCGTCCTGGAAACAGTCGAAATGAATAATCCCAGTCCAAGGGCCGAAAGAACATAAATGAACGACGCAAACATAAGGAAGAAGAAGTCGCCCCTTATTGGAATGCCGAACCAGTAGACCATTACTAAAGTTACTACCAGTACATCAATAAATCCGGTAATTACAAAAGGAATTGTCTTTCCGATAATAAGCTGCACAGGCTTAATGGGCGTTACAATTATCTGTTCAAGGGTGCCGATCTCCCGTTCCTTTACTATTCCCATTGCCATAAGCGTCGTAGTTATTATAGTGAGGAGCAGACCCATAATACCCGGAAGCATAAACACCCTTGTCTTCAGCTCAGGGTTGTACCATACCCTGAGTTCAGGATTTATGTTAACACCGGCAAACGACTGCATACCGGATTTCTTCATAGCCTTAACAAGAATATTCTGAGAGTAGCTTGAAACCACAACTGTAACATAACCAAAAGCAATAGATGCCTTGTTGCCGTCTGAACCGTCGAATAACGTCTGTACTTCAACCTGTTCGCCGCGCTGCACTTTCTTTTCAAAATCTTTCGGGATAACCAGGGCCCAGAGAACGTCACCCTTATTGATGTAATTCATCACACCGTCGTAGCTTTCTGCAGTATGATCGATAATAAAGTACCCGGAACTCTGGAACTTTTCAATGAAATCACGGCTCGCAGCTGTTTTATCCTGGTCATAAACCACAGTATGAACATTATTGATATCAAGATTGGCAGCATAACCAAGCAGTATAAGCTGAATCACCGGTGCAATAAAAATTATCCCGAACAGCCGGGAGTCCCTTCGCAGCTGGTGAAATTCTTTTACTATAATTGTCAGTATGATTTTCATATGCGCCTAAATCGTTTTGCTTTTACGGTTGATGATTGATGCAAGTCCCAGGAAAAATATAGAGAATAGTACAAGATAGATAAGCTGATCCCAGAAAGCTTCAAGTCCCACACCTTTCAGAAGGATATCTCTCAGGATAACTATATAAAACTTCACCGGGGTTATATTCGTAAAGATCTGAATTACAGGAGGCATACTTTCTATTGGAAAAACAAAACCCGATAGAAGGAAAGAGGGGAGCAGAGAAATCAATGCAGCGATCTGAAAAGCGACCTGTTGTGAGTCGGAAATAGTTGATACGAGTATTCCCAGGTTCAGAGAAGCGAACAAAAATATAAAGGTTGAGATAAACAGCAATATGATGCTCCCTTTGATTGTAACATCAAAGAGAAGGTAGCCTGCTAACAGAATCAGGGAAGCAACAAATAATGCTATTATTGTGTAAGGGATAGTTTTGCCGAGAAGCAGCTCCACCGATGAAAGAGGGGAGACGTTTATCTGCTCCATCGTTCCTCTCTCTTTTTCTCTTACTATAGAGAGTGCTATGGAGATTACCGCAGTCATTATCAGAATCATAGAAATCAGTCCCGGTATGAGGTACCGGGTCGAGTTCAAGTCGGGATTATACAAAAACCTTGGCTCAAGGTTTATCGGGACCATAGCTTCCCTTCCTCTTACCCTTAACAGTTCATTATTAAGTTTAGCTGAAAAAGTTGCTGAAGCAGCCCTCAGATAATTAGTAATTACCGAAGCTGTATTTGCATCCACACCTGCTACAAGGATCTGGAGATTGACAGCCCTTCCCGAATGAATATTTTGTGAGAAATCGTCGGGAAAAACAATAACAACCTGTGCCGCACCGCGGTCAAGGACTGTTCTTATCTGATTTTCCTTATTCAGATGATCAACAAGATCAAAGTAGCTGGAACTGGTCAGGCGGTTTATGAAATCCCTGGTATTAACAGAATTATCCTGATCATAAACAGCCAGCTTTATATGGTGTACATCGAAGTTTATTGCATATCCGAAAAGAATAAGAAGAACAAACGGAAATACAAAAAGGACATACAGCATCCTCTTATCCCTCATCAATTGCCGCACTTCCTTTTTCGAGATCGCTAATATTCTTCTGAGCATCTGATTAACTTTTTCCTTTTATCTTTTATCTTCCCCGCTGTTTTTTTCCAGCAAATGAATAAACACATCCTCAAGGGTCGGCACGATCTGATCAATCCGCTTCACATTTATATTATTTTTATTTAACACTGACAGGATCTGATCTTTATTTCCAAATCTATTATTAACAATAAGGTGTATCTGGTTTCCGAAAATTGACGTCTCGCCCACAAAATCCTCTTTCTCCATAAGCTCCAGGGCATCTACAACCCTGTCGCACTCAATCTCAAATATCGGGTTTTTGATGTATTCAGATTTTAATACTTTTGAATTGCCTTCGGCTATCAGTCTGCCTGCATTTATAAGTATTATATTATTGCAGTATTCTGCTTCCTCAAGGTAATGTGTAGTAACCAGCACGGTTGTTCCCTCTGCTGAGAGATCATTTATCAGCTCCCAGAAATTTCTCCTGGATATCGGATCAACGCCGCTGGTTGGTTCATCGAGAAAAACAATGCCGGGACGATGGATAACAGCAGTTCCAAGCGCAAGCCGCTGCTTGATTCCCCCGGGCAGGGAGCCTGTTAAGATCTTCTGTTTTCCTTCAAGGTTTGCCGTCTGGAGTACCCATTTTTTTCTTTCCTGCAGTTCATCACCGTTCAGTCCGTATACACCCCCGAAAAAGTTAATGTTCTCTTCAACGGTCAGATCATTATAAAGAGAGAATCTCTGCGACATATAACCGATGCTTTTTTTAACTTTATCGGGTTCATTCATTACACTGAAGCCCGCAACCAGTGCATCTCCGGATGTCGGTTCAAGTATACCGCAAAGCATTTTGATGGTAGTCGATTTGCCTGCACCGTTCGCCCCGAGAAATCCAAAGACCTCGCCCTTCTCTACGGTAAAAGAAACATGATCAACAGCAGTAAATTTCCCGAACTTCCTGGTAAGATCTTTTACTTCAATCGTATTTTTCTGATCTAAATTCATATATCAATCTTTTATTCTTTCCATCCATCATTTCAAGATTTTACTGAGCGGAACACCGTTTTCCAGCTGGAAGCGCGACATACTGCTCTACATTTTCAGACAGTCTCTCCATTAATATTGCCGGAATACTCCGCATCAATCCTATCAGCCCGCTTCCTTTACCAGGTGTATAAAAACATTTTCCAGTGAAGGCGGAATACTCCTCGAACTTTCGATAGCAACTCCGTTTTGTTTAAGCAGCTGTTCTATTTTACCGAACTCTTTTTCATAACTATCCGCCACTACATTAACCCTATCGCCGAACAGCTGCACTTCATTCGTCATATTCTGCTGTATAAGTTTATAAACCTTCCTGGCTTCGGGTGAGACTATTTCTATTATTTCTTTGTGTATCGATTCTCTTATCTTCTTCGGCTCATCAATACTCATTATCTCCCCTTTATTCATCAAGGCCACCCTGTTGCAGCGCTCTGCCTCATCGAGATAAGGCGTCGACATAAAAATTGTAATCCCTTCTTTTATCAGGTTCGATAATATCTTCCAGAAATCTCTCCTTGAAACGGGGTCAACTCCTGTGGTAGGTTCATCAAGGAAAATAATTTTAGGACGGTGAATCAGGCAGCAGGCAAGTGCAAGTTTCTGTTTCATCCCGCCTGAAAGGTTATCTGCCAGCCTGTCCCTGAATGGGGTCAGCCTTGTAAATTCAAGCAGCTCGTTACGCCTCTCCTCATAATTTTTAACACCGTGTATATCTGCAAAGAATTCTATATTTTCATCTACGGTAAGATCACCGTACAGACTAAACTTCTGGGAAAGGTACCCTATATTTTTCTGTATTTTTCTCTTATTGCTCTTCAGGTTATCATCCAGTACGGTTACATTCCCTGAATCTGCTGTTATCAGCCCGCATAGGATTCTTATAGCAGTGGTTTTACCTGCTCCATCGGGACCTACAAGCCCAAACATCTCCCCTTTATTGACGCCAAAGGAAATTCCTTTTACAGCCTCAACATTGCCGTAGGATTTCTTCAGATTATCTATTTTAATTGCGTCGGTCATTAGATGAATTAATATTAAATATGGACTGACGCGTCTGCGGGCATACCGGGTTTAAGTTCATACTTTGGATTATCTATTCTTACTTTCACTGCAAATACCAGCTTGGTTCTTTCATCCTTCGTCTGGATATTCTTCGGTGTAAACTCAGCCTCCGGAGATATATAAATTACTTTTCCGGTGTAATTCTTATCAGGGTATGCATCAACACTTACAACTGCTTCCTGGCCAAGTTTCACTTTTCCCAGTTCCTCCTCTGAAATATAAATTATAAGATCTACAGTTCTTAAATCTGAAACCTTAAAGAGAGAGGACATCTGGGTAACTGTTTCACCTTTCTCAAAAAACTTATCAACAATTACTCCGTTGATAGGCGACTGAACATAGGAATCATTTATACTTTTCTTCAGCAGTTTTGCAGCAGCAATCTGCTTGTTTAAATTAGCTTCAGCCTGCTGTTTCTCTTCCGGCCTTGCAAAGTTTTTCAGCTTTATAAGGTTTTCTTTAGAGGATTTTAACTGCGCCCGGGTTAATTCAAATTTTGCCAGGGCATTATCATACTGGTTCTGTGATATTGAGTTTGATTGATTGAGATTCTCCATCCGTACTTTATCTTTTTCAGCCAGGTCATAATTAACCTGCGCCTGTTTTACAGCTTCCTCAGCCTGTGTAATGTCCTCTTTCCTGGCACCGTTTTTCAGAAGATTCAGCTGCGCCTCAGCTGACTCAACGCCTGCCTCTGCCTGGTCCAGCTGAAGCTGAAGCGTCTCATGATCTATAAGCATTACCGTATCTCCCTCATTTACAAACTGACCCTCATCATATAATATCTTTTTTATTTCACCGTTTACTTTAGAGCTTACAATAACATTGGTAGCCTCAATATTACCTGAGGCTTCTATTGCATTAGGGTTATTGTTGTTCCCGCAGCCTGTAAGGAGGATACCGGTTATAAAAATCGAAAGTATCGTTTTCATTGGTTAACTCCGGGTTGAAGTTTATTAAAAAGTTCTTTTCCCTTATCGGTCAATATGGCATTCATAATCAGGCTGATCGTAGGATCCATAATTGATTTCGGATCGAGCCTGCGCCGTATTATAAAATCGGGATTTATTATCCCTCTTATTGACGAAACAAAAAACATAACCATAATGTCTGTGGGGTAATCAACAACAAATCCTTCAGTCTTTCCCTGGTTTATCAGTTTCGAAATATTAGCCAGCATCATCCTTGTTCTGAATTCATCTATCTGCTTCCAGAGGTCCTGGTAATGTGCCTGAATATCTTCCAGCCATTTGTCGCTGATGCTGAGAAAGAGTCTGCCGAGGTGCTGAAATAAATTAAATGATTTAGTAACAGCATCATCTTCAGATCCAAGTATACCCTGAATTATGGCTCTATTCTGCAAAAGGAAATTATGGACAACTTCCTTAACAAGCGTTTCCTTGGAATCAAAACACTTGTAAATAGTTTTCTTGCTGATTCTTAATCCTTTTGCAATTTCATCCATAGGAGTTTTATAAAATCCTTCTTTCAGGAATATTTTGGTTGCCCCCTCCAATATTTTCTGTTTATCTTCTGACATTATATAGGAAACTATTTATCTAAATTTCAGTTTCCAACATACACAGCGGAAACCAAAAAGTCAAGAATTAGTTTCCAATTATATTAACAAAAATCTATTATTTACGTGCATAGCCTGGCTGAATGTGACGGACTTGCTTGCGATTATCAGTGCGGGACGTATCGAAACCAGCGAAAACAGAGGATACTCTAAACTTTCCTCTCGATATCTGCGTATAAGGAATTTCAAAACTGCCGATTTCGATAAAAAATCATTCAATTAATTCATTTATTTTAAGCAGATTTTAGTATTTTTCGCCTAAAAAAAGGTGAGGGGATCTATGAGGACATTTTTATTACTTTGTATACTATTTCCGTTTGTATTAACAGCGCAGCAGGGCATGGAGGAAAACCTTGATATAGCCTATCAGAATGCCAAAAAGGGAATCTACTGGGCACTTTCAAATATTCCTGAAAACAAGCAACGCTTGCAGAGTGATTTAATAGCCGATGAGAAATTATATGCCTCCGTTAAACTTATTAAAGAATTTAACGGTATCAAGATTGTTTCGAAAGGAATTTATAATACAGTCGAAGTTTCAGTGACTATATACAGGTCAGTCGACGGCTTAATCCAGGATGGTTACCTGACACCCCCGTCCCCGGAAGAAAAAAAAGAAGAGTAGCAATTTTGTAATCTTGTAATTAATTAATCTCCTGCGTGAAATTCATTACCAGCGAGGATACTTCATCCTCATTTCCGAGGAGGTCTTTCAAAGTTAGTTTATCAAGTACACGGTCCAGAAGCGACTGTACCTTGCTCCACAGGGAACGGATCGCGCAGTCGATCGAATTGGTGCAGATATTCTGGATGCCTGAGTGTATATCGCAGAATGAAGATTCATAAAGCTTTCCGCCAAGCGCTGCAAGCACATCTCCGATAATAATGTCTTCAGGCTGCCGGGCTAATTTGTATCCGCCTGTCTGCCCGCGGCTGCTGTCGATAAATTCTCCGATCCTGAGCACACGAAGGAGTTTGCCTACGTGAGCGGTGGATAATCCTTCTAACTCGCTTATTTCAGGAATGGTTAATCCATTCGGCGATTTGGATTTCGCAATTCTGATAAGACATCGCAAACCATATTCTTCCTGCGTACTGAACTTCATTTTATCTTTCCTTAATTTCTGTCCCGAAGAAGTTTCTCCGGGACATATATTCACTAAATCATTCTTTCTTTCATGCTTTATACAATGGTATCTTCGATCCGCACTGAACCGCATAAGTAACTTTCTCAAAAACATCGTGGGGAATTGAAGGACCCTGTTTTGTGCAGAGTTCATCAAATGCTTCTCTCAGATCCGAAGATATTTCCTCCGCGGAACGTCCTTCTATATTATATCTCTGCATAAAGTACATAAGCTTGCCGTTCTTAAACATTGCAATGCTCGGTGAAGACGGCGGGTAGCCGGTGATATACTGTCGTATCTTATCAACTGCTTCTCTTTCCTGGCCGGCAAAACCGGTAATAAGTCTGTCGGGGATAACACTGTGCTGAAGCGCCAGGGAAACACCGGGTCTTGCACTTCCTGCAGCGCATCCGCAAACAGAATTGATCATAACAAGAACTGTCTGATCATCATTTACATTAATAGCTTCGTCAACATCTTTAGGAGTTATCATTTGTTTAAAGCCGACAGCTATTAGTGCATCTCTCATTGGCTGAACAGCATCCTGATCATAAAGCGGGGGACGCGACATTATATTGAACATATTATCTACTCCTGTCTTTTAGTTAGTTTTAATTAATTTTTATAACATTCCAAGTTCTAATTTGGCAACATCCGACATCATATCTTTATCCCATGGGGGAGTCCAGACAAGCTCTACTTTCACATTCCTTACTTCAGGAATTGAGTAAACTTTTTCCTGAACCTCTCCCGGAAGTGAGCCGGCAACAGGACAGGCGGGGGAGGTGAGGGTCATTTTAACAATTACGTTCGCCTCGTTGTCAATCTGGATTTCGTAGATTAAACCAAGTTCGAATATATTGACCGGTATTTCCGGGTCATAACACGACTTGAGCATCCCGATAATTTTCTCCTCGAGTTCCTGCTTGTTGATTATTTCGGTTGTTTCTTTTTTCATTCTGTTGTTACGGTTTTGTTCTTTTCTTCCAAAGCCGATATTAAAGTATGCCATGCTAAACTCGCGCATTTTACTCTTGATGGAAACTCTCTTACTCCTGCAAACACTGCCAGTTTACCGGCTTCCTCAGTGTTCACTTCCTCATCCATTTTTCCTGTTATGAGGTGATGAAACTTTTTAAATATCTCTTCAGCTTCTGCAATTGTCTTTCCCTTAACCATCGTGCTCATCAGGGAGGCCGAAGCTTTTGATATTGCACAGCCGGATCCTGTAAATGATATATCTTCTATTTTATCATTATCCAGTTTTACATAAACCTCTATACGGTCGCCGCATAAAGGATTGTATCCTTCAGCGAAGTGATTTGCACTTTCGAGCTTTTTAAAATTTCGCGGACTCTTATTATGATCTAAAATTACCTGCTGGTAAAGTTCTCTTAATTCGTTATCCATCAACTGAATGCCTCAATTACTTTTTTGATTCCCCGTACAAGAACATCCGCCTCTTCAATAGTATTGTATAGTGCAAATGAAGCACGTGATGTAGCAGGAATACTAAACCTGTCCATTAATGGCTGGGTGCAGTGATGTCCTGTCCGGACTGCGATCCCTTCAAAATCTAAAAAAGTCCCTACATCATGAGGGTGCACATTTTTCAGAACAAAGGATATAACGCTGCTTTTCTCCGCTGCAGTTCCGATTATCCTTAATCCCTCAACGTCAGATAACTTATTCGTAGTATAATCAAGCAAGTGCTTTTCATACTTTGAAATGGAATCCATACCGATAGAATTAACATAATCCAGTGCTGCGCCAAGCCCGATAGCATCTGCAATATTTGATGTTCCTGCTTCAAACTTATAGGGAAGCTCATTATATGTTGTTTTTGCGAAGGTTACTCTCGATATCATATCGCCGCCGCCCATAAACGGGGGCATCTGCTCCAGCAGTTTTTCCTTGCCGTAAAGAATGCCTATCCCGGTTGGTCCGTATATTTTATGACCAGAAAAAGCGAAGAAATCGCAGTCCAGCTTTTGTACGTCAACGGGTATATGACTTACTGCCTGGGCAGCGTCAAGAAGAACGGGCACACCATGTTTATGGGCTATCTCAATTATTTTTTCAACCGGGTTTATCGTCCCGAGCGAATTGGATAAATAAACTACCGAAATAATTTTGGTCCGTTCTGTAATCAGCTTTTCAAACTCTTCAAGTATTAATTCGCCGGAATCTGTTATCGGTGCAGCTTTGAGCATTGCATTCTTTTCAGATGCGATAAGCTGCCAGGGTACTATATTGGAATGGTGTTCCATCCCTGTAATAAGAATTTCATCGCCTTCATTTAAATTGCTTCTTCCAAAGCTGTTTGCAACAAGGTTGATCGATTCAGTAGTGCCGCGTGTAAATATAATTTCTTTTTCGCTTGCTGCATTTATAAACTTTTTAACTTTTACTCTTGCTTCCTCGAATTCCCTGGTGGCCTTTTCACTTAGAGTATGAACTCCGCGGTGGATATTGGAATTAGTAGAGGAATAGTATTCTGAGAGTGAATCAATTACCTGCTGCGGTTTCTGAGTGGTTGCCGCATTATCAAGGTAGATTAGCGGCTTACCGCGTACAAGTGTTTTGAGGATAGGGAAGTCCTCACGGATTCTCATTACATCAAATGCGGTTTCATTCGACAATATTTCACTTCTGGTATTCACTTATTGCCCCGGGTTAAATTTGTTTGTTAATATTTCTTCAAGATAATTTTTTATCGATTCAACTTTAATTGAATTTACTACATCGCTGGCAAATGCATGGATCAGCATTCCACGAGCTGTTTTATCTCCGATGCCTCTCGACTTCAGGTAAAAGAGCGCTTCATCTTCTAATTGTCCAATCGTTGCCCCGTGCGAACATTTTACATCATCTGCAAATATCTCCAGCTGAGGTTTTGTATTAACAAGCGCCTTATCGGATAAAATAATATTGTTGTTCTCCTGAAAAGCATTTGTTTTCTGTGCATCAGGCCTGACCATCACTTTCCCGTTAAATACTCCGCGTGAGTTTCCGTCAAGTATGCCTTTGTAATGCTCGTGACTGTTACAGTGCGGTTTTGCATGATCGATCATTGTATGCACATCGAACAGCTGATTTCCGTTTATCATAAAAAGTCCGTTCAGCAGACATTCACCGCCGGTATCGTTGAAACGTGTATTGAAATCGTTCCTGCTCAGCTCCGCGCCGAAAGAGATCATATTTGAACTGAAATTGCTGCTGCGTTCCTGGTTTACTTCCATTCTTCCTATGTGGTATGCATCCCGGCTTTCATCCTGCAGCTTGATATGATCAAGTACAGCATTTTCGTCTGCAAAGATTTCCGTAACTGCATTGGTAAAATAAATTCCGTTATCAACCGATACATAATGCTCAATAATTGTTGCCTGCGAATTTTTTCCTGCAATGAAAAGATTCCTCGGCTGGATTAATATCTTTTTTTCTCCCGGTTGGCTGAGAAATAATATATGAATCGGTTCCTCAACTATCTTACCGTCAGGTATATAGACAAATGCTCCATCCTTTGTATAGGCAGTGCTTAATGCAGTGAATATCTGTTCCTTATAATCCGCATATTTGCTGAAGTGTTTTTCCACGATCTCTGAATGACTTTCAATAGCGGCTGCAATGCTGCCTGCTTTAACTCCAGGCGGTAATTTTTTAACCCCGGACAACTCGTCCGAGTAAAATCCATTCACGAAAACGAGGAGTGAACCTTCAAGCTTATCAAATAGAAATTTTTGAATCTGTTCTCTGCCAGCCGAGGATTTGTTTTCGGCTGGACTGAAGGTATGCTTCAGAAGGGGAGCGATGCTTGTATACTTCCATTCCTCGTTCCTGGTTGTTGGGAATTCAAGCTTTGAAAAATTAGATATTGCTTCCTTCCTGATTTTGTGTATCGGTGCGGATGCGCCTCCGTTGAGACTGCTTTCAAATTTTCCGAAGTTTTCTATATACCAGTTTTTTATATCTTTTATTTCTAATGTTTCCGGCATTTTATTTTTCTTTTTAATTAATTCTCTACCAGCTGGTTTTTATTGTCCTTGAGCCAGTCATAGCCTTTTTCCTCAAGCTGGAGTGCGAGCTCTTTACCGCCTGATTTTACGATCTTTCCGTTATAAAGAACGTGCACGAAATCAGGAACTATGTAATTAAGGAGCCGCTGGTAGTGTGTAACTACAATCGCAGCATTATCCTTATTCTTCAATTTATTTACTCCGTTCGCTACTATCTTCAGAGCATCGATATCAAGCCCTGAATCTGTTTCATCCAGTATGCTGAGTTTAGGTTCAAGCACCGCCATCTGAAAGATTTCATTCCTTTTTTTCTCGCCGCCTGAGAATCCTTCATTGACCGCTCTGGATAATAATTTCTGGTCAAGCTCTACCAGCTTTGTCTTCTCTTTAATCAGTGACAGGAATTCCATTGCATCAAGTGCCTCTTCACCGCGGTATTTCCTGATCTCATTCAAAGCCGTCTTTAAAAGATTGGTATTGCTTACACCCGGTAGTTCAACAGGATACTGGAATGCAAGGAACAAACCTTCGCGGGCACGGTCTTCAGGTGATAATTCAAGAAGATTTTTGCCGTTATAGATTACCTCTCCCTGTGTAATTTCATATTCCTGCTTCCCGGCAAGAACCTGTGCAAGCGTACTCTTACCTGAACCGTTTGGTCCCATTATTGCGTGAATTTCACCGGCATTTACATTCAGGTTAATTCCTTTCAGAATTTCCTTAGTTCCGATATTCACATGCAGATTTTTAACTTCTAACATCATTTATTTCCTGGTTTAAGTTTTATAAAATTCCACCCAATCACCCAACCCGCCTGCCGGCTAAGTAGGTCATTCAATCTTGCAATCTTTTAATCACTCAATATCCCAACCCAAAATTCCATTGCTCCATTCCTACCCCACACTTCCTTCCAGACTTATACTCAGCAGCTTCGTTGCCTCCACCGCAAATTCCATTGGCAGTTCTTTAAACACTTCTTTACAATAACCATTAACTATCAGTCCTATAGCATCCTCGGTAGAAATCCCTCTCTGGTTCAGATAGAATATCTGGTCCTCACCTATTTTGGAAGTGGTAGCCTCGTGTTCGATCTGTGCAGAAGGATTATTTATTTCGAGATAAGGGAATGTATGTGCTCCGCATTTATCTCCTATTAATAGTGAGTCGCACTGCGAAAAGTTGCGTGCATTTTCAGCTCTCCTGTTTATTTTAACAAGTCCTCTGTAGCTGTTATTGCTCTTTCCTGCAGAGATTCCTTTTGATATAATTGTGCTTCTTGTATTTTTTCCAAGATGAATCATCTTCGTTCCGGTATCTGCCTGCTGATAATTGTTGGTCACTGCAACAGAATAAAATTCTCCTGTTGAATTATCTCCCTGGAGGATGCACCCGGGATACTTCCAGGTAATTGCCGACCCGGTTTCAACCTGCGTCCATGAAATCTTGGAATTGATTCCGCGGCAGGCGCCTCTTTTCGTAACAAAATTGTAAATTCCGCCTTTTCCGTTTTTGTCGCCTGCATACCAGTTCTGCACAGTTGAATATTTTATCTGAGCATTATCAAGAGCCACTAATTCCACCACGGCTGCATGAAGCTGATTCTCATCTCTCATTGGAGCAGTACATCCTTCGAGATAGCTGACATATGCTCCGTCATCGGCCACAATTAATGTTCTTTCAAATTGTCCTGTCTTTGCAGCATTCATTCTGAAGTAAGTGGAAAGCTCCATCGGGCAGCGGACGCCTTTCGGAACATAGACAAAAGTTCCGTCGCTGAATACTGCTGAATTGAGCGTAGCATAAAAATTATCCGTATAAGGAACAACACTCCCCATATATTTCTTTACGAGTTCGGGATGTGTCTGTATTGCTTCGGAAATTGAGCAGAAAACAATACCGAGTTCTGCCAGTGTATCTTTAAATGTTGTAGCCACAGAAACGCTGTCAAAAACAGCATCAACTGCAACATTGCTTAATCTCTTCTGCTCTTCAAGTGAAATACCTAGTTTTTCAAAGGTCTTAAGTAATTCAGGATCAACTTCCTCCAAACTGCTTAGCTGCGGTTTCTTTTTGGGTGCGGAATAATAAGTAATATCCTGGTAATCTACTGGATTATATTTCAAATTAGCCCAATGGGGTTCTTTCATAGGGAGCCATTGCTTGTAAGCTTTCAATCTCCATTCAAGCATCCATTCCGGTTCTTTTTTAATAGCGGAAAGCTGTCTGATAGTATCCTCATTCAGGCCCGCTGGAAGACTTTCAGCCTCAATATCAGTTACAAAACCATACTTATACTCTTTATTCGCTAATTCTTCTATTGTTCCTACTTCAGTATTGCTCATTTAATCTCCTTGATTAAAAATCCTGAAGATTTGGCGATTCTTCAGAAATTCTATTTAATTACTATTCAAAACTAATCAATCTATACTCTTTTGTCAAGATTTAAGTTCCCGATAGAAGCCTATATCTTTACAGAAGTTAGCTATGTGTGCTTTC
>Ga0075279_10000009_pt1 | contig 12092 bp, 11 predicted proteins | sample SF_Rice_10C_0N_3_FD_69779 | JGI IMG/M metagenome (GOLD analysis project Ga0075279, IMG submission 69779) | Rice paddy soil microbial communities from Twitchell Island, California, USA - SF_Rice_10C_0N_303 | ecosystem: Environmental > Terrestrial > Soil > Paddy field/soil | place: USA: Twitchell...
CCGACATAATTGCTTCTGAAGAGAACAAAACAGATCCGTCTCCGTTTCCTATGCAGTTGCCCTCCGAAGGATTGGGAGTAAGTGATGCAACAGCCCCGATAATTTCAGCATGAATGTGGACGATATCGTCGGCTACCAGTAAACCTTTAAAGGTCCCTGTGTTCAGATTCTTCATCTTTGCATTCAGCTCTTTATTGTGAACGATGAGGATCCCTGAACCTTCTATATTCATTGACTGCCAGGTTTCATCATTCCCTAATTCTACGTACGTTATGCCTTTTAGCGGATATGTCAGCATTGAAGGATCCGTTACGTACTGGCTGCCGTCAGATCCGCTCATAGCTATACTTTTCAGTTTTCCTTCTGGGTAGCCTTTGTCTGAACCGCCAAGTATGCCTTCAGGAGTTGAAGGATAGCCGTCGGGCCAGGTTTGATTTGAAGATACTATATCCGAGGAATATTTTTTAGAAGGGGCATAGTCTTTCTTCTCATAAGTTCCGCCTACAGTACTTGCGCCTCCTCTTGAATATGAATTTGTTGTCCATATTCCGAGGGTGCCTTTACCAGGAAGAAGATTTCCGTTCAGGTCGTGATCTCGTCCGTCGACAATCAGCTTGCCGAGTGTCTGCACTGGATTATTTGTGGTTATGGCTGCTAAAACTGCCGCGGGAAATACCGGCGACCCGCCGTCAGGAAATTTAACGTGCGCGGAGATATTTGAATTTGCTCCCATATACGTTCCCTGTACGTTTATTTTCACCAGCGTGTCCGTACCGATGATGTCATCTATAACCGTATATTCCGCGCTGCCGCCTAGCAAATCAGTCTCCGCCGGAGAATTGACCCTGTAGGCATTATTATCACCGAGTCTGGCAATCAGCAGCTGCACAGCGCTGTTGGCTACATTCCTTGCGCCGGCTGCAGCATATAACTCAAGACTTTTATCGGTAGCCAGGTTCAACCCGTTATTAATATTTATGTTGAGAACTCCGAATATTACAATCGTTCCCAGCAGTAAGATTAAAATCATTTTTCCCATTATCTAAATCCTTCAGATTAAATTTTTTGGTCTTATCAATTTCTGCCATTCGACTACAGGGAAATAGTCACCGCTTTTATCCTGACTTTCAATCTTCAGGTTGATCTTTATACCTCTTATCTTAGATCTTTCGGAAGAACTTCCCAGAACGGAATAATTAATTTCCGCATTAAGTGAGTCGTAATATGTGAGATTAAATTGTGTGACAATATCAGCCAGAACGGGCGCCGCACTGTTATCCTGCCGGTAAAGTTTCATATCGTCGGGATTCTCGGTATTGCTCATTTCTGATTTTGGACCAAGAAAAAAACGGGTTGTATCCGGTGTTCCGTCATTATTTATATCCGCAGCAAATTTTATTGAATTTGAATCCGCATATATTATTTTTTCTCCCGGAGCCTTATAACCTATCTTATAGAAATAATAATCGAAAACTTCCGCCGAAGAAGCTGTATTACCTTGAACATTCTGATTGCTGAAGGTTTCCCTTGAATCTTCCTGCATCTTCAAATTGAAAGCTATGATCATCAGGACCACCATCCCCCCTATTGCAAAAGAACCAAGAATATCTATTAAACTGCCCATTTGTGTTTTTCCTTAATAAGAAATTACCTGGCTGAGCTTTAAAGTATCTGTCAGGTAATTATTTGTTACGGTAATATCAACCCGCTTGGCGAATGTTCTCGTGTAACTGTTGACATCAGGATCCGATGCCGATACGTAGTGAACATCAATATCCGAATGGAAAACTCCTAACTTGTTAAGCGTATCATTCGTAGCATATGTACTGTAGTCATCAACGTCATCAAATGAAGAACGAAGAGATTCTCCCGGATCTTTCCCGGGTGAAGTAGATAGATCATTAGGATCGCTTACTGAAGATGTTGTCGTATTTTCGTCGAATGCTTTTCCTTGTATTTCATCAAATAATGACTGTGCAATGCCAGTACCTGTTATGATTGCTTCATTATTAATGCTTATTTCGGTTTGTGTTCCCGAGCTTCTGTAATATGAAAGCATGAGGAAAGTGAGGAGTAAAATTCCACCAATTGTTAATAAGGTTTGAGTAGCCGACATTTTTTCTGTATTGCTTAATAATAAAAATTTGCCCTGAATTGTGTTGTTTTTTCAATAATTGTGCCCATTTGAAAAAAGAGCATATTTATACAAAAAGTTAAGTTTTATGGGTGATGATGGATCATTTTAATACAAATAAGACTATAAGTTCTGGAATGTGAAGCAGTTACAAAGTCAGCGGGAATGAGCGGCAGGAATAGTAAAGAGCTAACTTTTTAATGAATCGATAATCTTCTGTGCTCCTTCAATTCCGGAGGACAGCACCTTTTTAACTTCTTCTTTTGTTCCAGCACTAATTGACCTGGAAGATTCGATTGCAGCAGCAACAGCAGTACGCCGCGCTTCGTTAATGTTTCCGCCTTTTTCTTTTACTGCAGTTACAGCTTCACCTATATTTAATCCTTTCTCTTTTGCTGTTTGTATTGCCTGTGCTACTGCTCCTCTTACTGCTTCATTCTGACCAATACCTGTTTCTATTGCCCCTTCTACAGTAACAGCAACAACATCTTTTATCAGCTTGATTACTGATGCACCGATTTCGGACAATCCCAGGATTGTTCCCTGCACTATTGATGCAGAAAATTTTACTCCTTCTTTAACAAGTCCGCCTGAATCTTTAATGGTTTTTGCGGTTAAGTTTCTCATAACATTAATAGTAATATCCGCGGTCTCTCCCGAATCTTTTAATCCTGTTTTAACGGTATTCTTTGCTATATTAATTATTTTTTCAAACATCTTATCCTCATTTTCTGTAGTCTAAAATGTAGATCACGGTTTAGTTTAATCAAAATGGATATATCACATCGATTCACAACAAATACTTCATTTTATTATCTTATATGCATAAAAATGGAAAATCTATGGCGCTGAAAAGATCCTACAATAAAATGATCGCCGGTGTTTGTGCCGGTATTGCAGAATGGTTAGGTTGGGATCCCACGGTAGTTCGTGTTGGATATGTGTTATTATCCGTATTGAGTGCGGCATTTCCCGGAATCCTGGTTTATATAATCTTATGGTTTGTAATGCCGCCCCCGGACGCAGTTTAATAAGAACCAGATTGAACAATTAGCAAATCCTTAATTGCTCCGATTAATTGTTCTTCAAATAGAATTTTCACGCAGCCTCAAAAAGGAGGATGATATGAAGAGTGTTAGTAAGAATAATATTTTCAGGTTTATGATTTTCTTTCCTTTTATTGTGCTCGCCGTTTTCTGCAACTCAAAGGACGAACTTGTTTCCGGAAACCAGGGGGAAATTAAACTGCCTCCGGGATTTAAGCTTGAAGTTTATGCAGATGATGTTCCTGGCGCACGCTCGATGGCGATGAGTACGTCGGGGATTTTATTTGTCGGTACCCGCGGCAATGGAAAGGTTTATGCAATCCTTGATACAAATAAAGATTACAAAGCTGACAAGGTAATAACCATAGCAAGCGGATTGAATACTCCAAATGGCGTGGCTTTAAAAGATGGCGATCTTTACGTAGCCGAAATCAGCCGCGTAATTAAATACCCCGCTATAGAAAATCACTTGCAGAATCCGCCGTCACCTGTTGTAGTAAATAACAGCTTTCCTGACGACACGCATCATGGCTGGAAGTTCATTAAATTTGGTCCCGACGGAAAATTATATGTTCCTGTCGGTGCCCCCTGCAATATATGCAAAAGTGAAGATGAACGGTATGCATCTATTATGAGAATGAATCCCGACGGCACTAGCCTTGAGGTCTATGCGCATGGTATAAGGAACACGGTCGGCTTCGATTGGTCCCCGGTTGATAATGCTCTCTGGTTTACCGACAACGGAAGGGATATGCTGGGCGAAAATGTGCCTCCTGATGAACTGAACCGTGCAACCGATAAAGGGATGAACTTCGGCTATCCGTATATGCACGGAAAGGATATACGTGATCCTGAGTATGGGCAGGGTGTTGATCTTTCACAGTTCACAAAACCTGTACAGGAACTTGGACCGCACGTGGCTGCACTGGGTATGGAATTTTACACGGGGAATATGTTTCCTGAGAAATATAAGAATTCAATTTTTATAGCCGAACATGGTTCCTGGAACAGGAGTAAGAAAATAGGCTACCGGGTGACTTTTGTTAAGCTTGATGGAAATAATCCTGTAAGCTATGAACCCTTTGCAACAGGCTGGCTTCAGGGAGAATCGGTCTCGGGCCGTCCCGTTGATGTCGAACAAATGAACGACGGCTCTCTCCTTGTCAGCGACGATTATGCAGGAGTGATATACAGGATCAGTTACAAGGATTGAAAAATTTAATATTGCAGATTCAAGCTCTGGGTCCAAAAAATGAGAATCACAAACCAAAAAGGATTATGTCCATCTTTCCGGTTTTCTAAGTACAAATCCATCTTTTTTTATTACAGTATCTGGGAAAAGACTTTTATCAAAATTTCTTCGACCAATAGTAAGTGAAGCACTTGAGATAGATTTTAAAGAATATGAAAACCTATCCGGAGGGAAAGCTAAAATCACCTTCTTATGTGGAAATAAACGTAGAACGGAGCTGATAGGAGCAGTTAAATCACTATCTGCTGAGATCAGGATGGCTGTATCAAATTTATTTTCAAATGCATCAGTCAGCATTTCCACAGCTATATTAACATCGGTCATTTTTTCATTTGGAATTAGTTCAACATTACCACACCTTTTGCAAATTCTACTGTTAGATTGATATTTACCATAATAAATGTTGAAATTCTGAAGGGTTTCGAGAGCTTCAATATAGGCTTTTTGTCTTTGATTTTTGGCGGGCGGATCGGAAATTCGAGACGTAAAATACTTGGTTAAAACCAGTACCTGGTTGACCTTGAGTATATTACTTGCTGATTTCTGAAGGTTTAGCCAGTAATATTTCTTCCACGCCTTTGATTTTAGTCCAAAATAAAGGTTAAAACCATCTATATAAACAATAACTCTTTCTTTTTCAGGAACAATATTTGTTGATATTTGTTTAACAAATTAATAGATTTGAGTATAATTTAACAGCGCTTAGGATAGCATCCTAAGTTTGACGTCCCGCTTCGGTGGGACGTTTCTATTTTAAATCGTATGAGAAAATTTCAGTCTTTTCGATGACCACCTGTTTGTAACCTGACCAGGAAAAAAACTTAAAAACAAGACGATATATTGTTTTTATAAATTTAACCAAATCGAAGATTTAAGACAATATCTCTTCCAACAAGGAATTAAATAGAAGATACTGAGTAAAAATCATTTCCTGAAGGTGTGCATCTGAATGTCGAGGTAATAAACGTCTCCCTTTACACCCGTTATCTCGAAAGCGACGCCCGTTGGCTTGCGGTTCTTATCTTGTGAATCAGGGTTGGTAAGCGGAGAAAAAACAGTTTTGTATCCCGGTCTGAATGCATCTCTGCCGTCCCCGGCGCGCAGCGGGTCCTGTATCGGTTTACCCGTCAATGTATCTGCATAGTATATGATTTCATTTGGGGGATAATTTTTCCCTTCAAAAGTATATGGGATAAACTGAAGGTCGTGATAGCCGGTTTCTTTATTCTCATCTTTCCTTTCATATACCGGAAGTCCTTTTGGAAACCAGGCGGGATAAACATAACTGTTTACCTCCCAGTTAAACCTTCCGTCGGCAGGGATCATCTGCATAAATGTTGCGTCTCCTTCTGCTGCATCCTGCCGGAGAACGTAGATACCCTTTTCACTCTTTACTTTTGAGCTGCTATCCCATCGTGAAATTCTCTGGTGATTCTCTAAATAGAAATACTGACTTGAGGCTGAATCTATCTCTATCCTTACTGCGTCGCCTGTAGTTATAAAATCATCAAGTGGAATATCTTTCAGAGTAAGTGTGTCGTTTTTAATTGTGCGGATGTTTATCCACCCCAGTCTGTTCCTTTCATATGAGTTTATCATAAATGAACGTACTTCGTAACCGGAGAGCATTGCCCAAAAGCCTCTGCCGTTGTGATACCGGTTGCCCCCGATAAGAAAATGCGCGAACTCATGGATTGAAAATCTGAAAGGATCTTTATGAAAGATATCTCTCAACGTTGCCCCGGTGTATACAACTCTTGATGAATCATCTACATATACTTGCCCCGCACCAAGTGATCCGACCCAGCCTGCGTTAAAAACCCTGTTGTACAATGAGGCGGTACTGTCGGGATAATCCATAATGTAGTTTCTGTATATTATAAATACCATATCAACCTTACCATCCGGCACCTGTTCAAAACTATAATTCCTGGCCTCCTTGATGCTATCGAACTTTGCAAAATCAATTCTCCTGTCGAGAGATTCAATGATATCTTTATTTATTGCTCCATAACTTTTCTTGTTGAGGAAGTACCATTTTCTCGTGTGAGGAATAGTAATTGTATCGCAAACACCTGTAAACTTTAACTTATTTAACGACATCTGGTTAAAGTAATCCGTCATCGACCAGGGAGTTGCATTCTCTTTCCATACCGGGTCAACCCAGGTATTGTTCTTCATCCTCTCTGGTACCCCGCCCTTAGGCCAGCGGGTATCATCAGGAAGATAATTATCATCCGGAAACTGTGCGAAGATAAATAATGTGTGGATGCTCCCTTCAGCCGGCAGATCGCGTCCCCCTGGCTGATCTTTCGATTGTGCGGAAGTAATACACTGCAGCAGAATAAGGAGAAGAGCCGCTAAGTATTTTGCGATCTGTCTCATATTAAAACCCTCATATGATGAACTTTAATTTAACATTTTATAAGTTTCAAAGGAGCTTTTTATAAATAAAGGTAATTCGTTTGGACAATCTTCTCGCTGCCCGTTTGACAATGGCTATTACCCTGGGCTTTCATATCATACTTGCCTGTATCGGTATGACAATGCCCTTCCTGATGGTAATCTCTCACTGGATCTGGTTAAAAAAGAAGAAGAAAATATACCTCGATCTTACGAAAACCTGGTCGAAAGGCGTTGCTATCTTTTTTGCAATAGGTGCAGTATCAGGCACCGCTCTTTCATTTGAACTTGGCCTGCTGTGGCCGGGATTTATGAAGCATGCCGGACCCATAATAGGTATGCCGTTCAGCTGGGAGGGAACCGCTTTCTTTATTGAAGCAATCTGTATAGGATTATTCCTGTACGGATGGAACAGGCTGAACCCTTACATACACTGGGCTTCAGGTCTGATTGTTGGAATATCCGGCGTGCTTTCCGGGATATTTGTAGTAACTGCCAACGCCTGGATGAATGCACCCGCCGGATTTGACTGGATAAACGGACAAGCTTATAACATCCGTCCTTTTGAAGCGATGTTTAATCCTGCCTGGGTAAGTGAAACTCTGCATATGACAATTGCCGCGTTCGAGGCTACAGCTTTCGGCGTTGCCGGGATACACGCTATCCTCTTGTTAAGGAAACATAATTTTGAAATACACAAAAAAGCAATAATCATTGCTTTGAGCTTTGGAAGCATCTTCGCAGTACTTCAGCCGTTAAGCGGCGATCACAGCGCTAAGGACGTTGCACAAAGACAGCCTGAAAAGCTTGCCGCAATGGAGGGATTATTCCATACGGAAAAGAGCGCAGGATTGACAGTAGGCGGCATTCCAGATGTGAAGAATCAGGAAATGAAGCTTGGGATAAAAATACCGGGACTTCTGAGCTTCCTTGCATATGGCGATTTCAACGCAGAAGTAAAAGGACTGAATGAATTCCCGAGGGAAAACTGGCCGCCCGTTCTACCGGTTCATATTTCTTTTCAGATTATGGTTGCCTGCGGATTTTTCCTCGCTGCAGTAGGTGTGGTGTTCTGGCTGCTTAGATGGAAATGGAAGAAGTATTTGTTTGATAAAAAATTTTTGTATCTCGCTGCTGTCTCTACCCCTCTCGGTTTTCTTGCAGTGGAGGCTGGATGGACGGTCACTGAAGTAGGAAGACAGCCCTGGATAATCTACAATATTATGAAAACGGCAGATTCTGTTACACCGGTGCCGGGACAAATACTCCACCTCTCAGTTTTTATTCTTATCTACCTGATACTTACCGTGGTTGCGGTATGGCTGATGAGACGACAGATTCGGGCACTGCACGCATCTCAGCCTCAGGAAGGGAGTACAGAAGCATAATGCTGTATGTTGTTATAATATTTCTGCTGGTCGCAGTTTTCCTGTACTGCCTGCTTGGAGGAGCTGATTTTGGTGCAGGAATAATAGAACTATTTGCAGGCTCTAATAAAGAAAAAATAAAGAGCCTGGTGAGCAATGCTATGGCTCCCATCTGGGAAGCAAACCATATGTGGGTTGTTATAACCGTGGTGATCCTGTTTATGGGCTTCCCTGCTGTATATACACAGGTATCAATATCACTTTATATTCCTCTTATCCTTCTTCTGATCGGCGTAGTGCTGCGGGGAACGGCTTTCACGTTCCGTCACTACGATGCTGTCCAGGATGGATCACAGGAAATATACTCGCGCATTTTTGCAGTCTCAAGCTTATTGGTGAGCTTCTTCTTCGGATTGATTATCGGTGCAATTGTATCAGGCAAGATCACTGCTGCACCCGAATCATTTTATGAAGGATACCTCCATCCCTGGATAAACTTATTCAGCATATCCACCGGTGTTTTTATCTGCAGCTTGTTTGTCTTCACGGCGTCAGTTTACCTGATCAGCGAAACAACCGAAAAAGACTTAAGAGAACTGATCATCAGAAAAACAAAACTTGCGACGCTTGTGATGGTGGTAAGCGGCGCGATGGTCTTTATCTTTTCCTATGTAGAAGATGTCGATTTCGCTGAAAGATTTTTGAATCATCCGGTAAGCATTGTTATCATCGTTCTGGCAACAGCAGCACTCCCTCTCTTGTGGAAGATAATTGAAAAGGGTTTAATATGGCCGTCAAGGATTCTTGCCGGTGTTCAATTGTTCTTTATACTTGCGGCGTTCTATCTGATCTATTTCCCTGAAGTAATACTTATGAAAAACGGGGATAATATCACATTATTTTCTGCGGCTGCTCCCGAAGCAACCTTAACTCAATTAGGATGGGCCTTAATTATCGGTTCCCTGCTGATATTTCCAACTCTGTTCTACTTGTATAAAGTTTTTAAGATAGACAGGAACGCCGGCTGATCTACTGGCTGCTTTTATTTACTTTCTTACTAAGCTCGAGTTTATCGGCAAAGTCAGCGCTGAAGTTTTCAATGATTTGCGCAACCTCCTCATTCTTTGTCGCTCTTCTGTATGTATCGGCCATTTTTAGGAAGGTCTGATGGAAATAGACATTCATATCCTCCACCATCATTTCCTTCGTCCACAGATCGATTCCCATTGTGGCGTTTTCCTGTTTATCCCATAAGGAAAGCATCATAGATTTACTTTCTCTTTTGCCGTCAAAGCCTGAGTCGGTAGCACTCCATTCAATCTTTACCGGAACTTTCTTTTCGTCCAGTTCTATATGCAAAAGTATCTCTGAATTTTTAATCATTATAATTTTCCCGGATGATTTGATTTAATTGTATAAAAATAAGCATTTTATTGTAACCGAGTGTAATCTGGGCACTATCCCGGAAAACGACTATCGGCTGCGCTTATTTTACCGATCATTCAGGGAAATATAGGCGGCCTTTTGCTTTTATTGAATAGTAAGTATAATTTGCCTCTGGAAACTTGAACTTAAATTTGAACTTAAACTTGAACTTAAACCAACCTTTACCGGTATGAAATCAAAAATAATATCCTTTATAATTGCAGCTTTTTTAATCCTTCCTACAGCTTATGCTCAGAATATTAGTGTAGGCGGATTTGTAGGAGGAGGTACAGTCGGAGGATTCTCCGCTGCAACAGGAGCTTTTACATCATCCATCTTTGCAGAAGTTAAAACTCCTGTCTTCGGTTTTAACACCAGGCTGAGTTTTATATACGCTCAGGATTTTAATGTACTTCTGCCTGGTTCCACCAATCGGTATTACCCTTTCCTGAAAGGTGTATCGCTGAAAGCAATATTTACACAGCCATTGGACAGTCCGTTTTTTCTGGAAGAAGGATTCGGTCCCATAGTTATAAATGATAGAACATACAGCAATGTCGACGAGTGGAATTATGGAACAGCATTCTCAATGACAGCCGGAATAGACTTCAGAAAGTATAAAGCTGACGGCTTTAAATTAGGGCTTGGAGTTGAATACTCAATCACTTTCGGGAATACTTTTGCAAAGTATTTCTCATTTCACCTGCAGGGCCAGTATTATTTTTGATTTGTTTTATCAGTGACGATGAACGGGTATGTGTTTTCCAGCGGAAACTATATTGACGATCTTAGTAGCATTAAGTTTTACATTTTTAACCGGCAGGACTTACGTTGAGCTCCGGCAAAAATGAATTGTAATAAAAGAAATGCCGGGATGATGTGCCCGGCATTTGAATACTCGCGTTTTTACCCCATACGGATTATTTTGTGGAATCTGATGCGACAGATTTTTCTTCGGTCAGACGTCCGTTTCTCAGCTCATCGCTCAGACGTGTCGCTTTGTAAATATCCTTTACGGCTTCCAAAAGTCCTGATGAATGCACTCCAACCATCCGGTTTTCATCGGGAGTATATATAAAGTTGCCGGGTAAACTCTGAATGTTTCCGTCAAATGCCAGTCCCACTATCTCAGCTTTTTCATTTATAACCGGACTTCCTGAATTGCCGCCGATAATATCATTGGTTGCAACAAAATTAAAAGGAGTCTCCAGCTGAAAATCAGCCGGGGGATTAACCCATCTGTCAGGCAGACTCCATGGTTCCTTTTTTCCGAATGAATAATAACGGTCATATAGCCCGTAAAAAGTTGTATACGGAGGAGCTGTTGTTCCGTTGTAAGGAAATCCTTTCACGATACCATCTGAAATGCGGAGTGTAAAAGTAGCATCCGGAGGAATTGAAGTGCCGTATACAGCAAAAAGCGCCTTGCCTAATTCCTGGGAATATACAGCTTCCTTGCTGAGGATATCCTTTACTTCTGATCTCAGATCTGTTCTTCTGTCCTCTGTGTGGACAGCAAAATAAATGAATGGGTCATCTGAATTCAGAATTGCATCCGGACCTTTATCAATCAGCGCCGTTAATTTTGATGAATCAGTCAATACTGTATTACTGAGCATATAATCCACTGCATCCTCACCGGTCCTCCCGCCTGTCAGTTTCTGGACTAAAGAATTGTCCTTACCGAGGTATTCATATAAACTTCTAATCTGTTTTCTCAGCAGATCACGCTGGGACTCCATGTCCAAATCCCGGGGAATAATATCTGCTATAGTAGAATCCAGCTCTTCGCCGGTATACTGTTCATCTCTCTGATCTTCCGGCAGCTTAAGCTCATTCGCAAGATCTATAACATCATTGGCCGCAAAAAATAAATCTGAAGTAGTAAGAGGGTTCAGCGATAATGCGTACAACTCGTTGGATACTCCCCTTAATCGGTTCTGCGTACCTGCAATTTTATCCCACAAATCACCATATTTATCTTTAAGATCGGGATTTGCCGCAACTGCAGCCTTAAACTTTTTTTCAAAGTCCTTCTTCTTCTGCATTAATACCGGATTGCGCAGACCTTCAAGCATTCCCGTGTAAGCTTTCTGCGAATTGGAAAACATAAACAGCCGGTTCTGAAGCTCATTTTTTCTTTCCGGATTTTCCTGTATGAGCTTTGAATACATATCGACCATATTATTCAGCATTTCAAGCGTATGAGGGTATGAAATATCTCTTGAATATTCAAGCTGTGCTACGGTATTAAGCCGGTCTGTTGATCCGGGATTACCGACGACAAACACATCCTCTCCCGCAGCTGCACCGCTATCGCTCCATTTAAAATAATCATCGGTCTTCAGAGGATTGCCTGAGTCATCATATACCCTGAAGAAAGTGCAGTCCAGATCATAACGCGGAAATGTAAAATTATCAGGGTCGCCGCCGAAGAATCCCATCTCTGTTTCGGGAGCAAAAAC
>Ga0075279_10000010_pt1 | contig 11039 bp, 11 predicted proteins | sample SF_Rice_10C_0N_3_FD_69779 | JGI IMG/M metagenome (GOLD analysis project Ga0075279, IMG submission 69779) | Rice paddy soil microbial communities from Twitchell Island, California, USA - SF_Rice_10C_0N_303 | ecosystem: Environmental > Terrestrial > Soil > Paddy field/soil | place: USA: Twitchell...
GAAAGGTTCAAGTTCGTAGGTGACCTGGAAAAACCGGGTGAAGCTGGTTTTGGAACGGTTGATACACTTGAATATTTCGTCGAAGATTCGACTCACTCAATAGGAACAACAAATCTGAATGACATCATATTAGTCAGAGTCTTAAATAATAAGGATACTCTGGACGGACCATCTCTTGGGCTTGTAAAACTGAAATTTTCATATCTCGACAGCGTTTCAACACCAACTGTAGATTTAACTAAGATAAGATACATACAAACCGAAATGTGGGTTCAACCTACTGAATCGAGAGATAACTTCATTACCGGCAATAACGATTCCACATTTACGTATTGGGAATTCACAATTTATCCGAGGAATATTTAACATGGGAAAAAGTTCATTGATAATTGTGCTGGGAATGATGCTTCTTGTGTCTTTCCTGGTATTAAAACTGAATGGTAATTCAAAAGAAAATTTATCTACAACGGTAGATATGTTTAACCAGACGCAGTCAAGGCTTATTGCAAACACAGGCGTCGAAGTTTACCTTGAAAAACTTTATGCTGATCATTCACTCATGAATCAGACTTTCGCTAATCAGAGTGTATTCGGCGGAACCTATGATGTCACAATAGCAGGGGTTTTGCCAAATGTCCGGGTAACTTCTAAATCGACATTTCAGGGCGTGAAGCATACTTCTGTAGCCGACGCCTACCTTACGCCGATTACATTTCCAAACCCTCCCGGAGGAATATATATAAGCACTAATTCTGTAGTTAATGCCAATGAGATCGGTGATATGAATGTAAACGGACTTGATCATCTGGCAGATGGAACTTTGAATCCCACAGGAAAGCCGGTCTGGGGTGTTGGTGTGGATGATGCAGCTCAAAGGCAGAATATACTTGATAACCTCAAAAAACCTGAGCATATCGAGGGTGTTTTAGATACCGTAACCGGTGCAACAGGACATCCGAGCGTTGGAGTGACCGGATTGGGTGTAGATTGGGGGAAGATGTATCAGTTCCTTGCAAATGCAGCTGATCAGACTTTTATTCAGGACATACCTATGGGAACAAACCTGGGTACGCTTTCAAATCCCAAAATCACTCTTATTAATGCGGATGCTGCGACAAATAAAACTATTATGATTAATAAAGGAGTGGGCGCAGGTATCCTTGTAGTTAACGGGGATATTAAGTTTGCCGGAAATTTTGACTATAAGGGAATTATTCTCTGCTATAAGAATTCAGACCTCTCTTTTGAATCTACCGGTACTAATCTTGTAAACGGAGGCATAATTATAGCAGGTAAAAATATTAGTTTTAAATTAACAGGAACTATGAATGTTAACCATAGCCAGGAGGCCATAGATAAGGTAAGAGCAAATCTGAAATCGAATGGCTTTAAGATTTTATCCTGGTATGAATAAGATATCCCTTTTTAGTTCTTAAAAAGTAACATTAACATTTTCAAGGGGTAGTTCATTCCTGACGTCAAACGTCACGTTTGACGTCAGGAATGTCTTCTGTCATTAAATCGACAGATCCCATTATCAATAATTTCACCGAAAAAGAGGGCACACTAAAAGGTACAATAATTGACATGCTTAGCATCATTTAACATTAAACACCAGGGAAGATTATGAACAGTGTACAATCTATGTTAACGATGGGCGCACTTGTTTTGCTCTCACTTTCATCACTTCGTTTTAATAACTCCGTTTTGGAAAATTCCACTGCACAAGTGGAGAATAAAGTCTATCTGACAGCATTTTCACTTGCAGATGATATGCTTGAGACTATTAAGCAGAGAAGTTTTGATGAAGCTACTACTGAATTTCCAACAGGACTGGCAAACCTTACCGCCGCTGACAAACTTGGTCCCGAAACCGGGGAATCATATCAGACATATAATGATATTGATGATTATAACTTCTATAATAAAACGGTCAGTGCCCCTCACGCAGAAAATTACGGAATAATCTGCAGAGTTTATTACGTCGATGGAGCAGACCCTGATAACGAAATAAGTACCCAGAGTTATTATAAGAAAGTCACCGTAACTGTTACAAGTCCTTATATGAGAGAAGATATAAATTTATCATTTGTATTCACACTTAAATAAAAGTTAAAAATGAATGTTATTATTGATTTACTGGGAGCATCTTTAATAGGCGGGCTGGTAATGCTGCTCGTCGTGAATCTTAATGCATATTCGCAGGAGACAAAGTATGCCTCAGATGCTGACCTGCGTCTTCAGCAGAATGCAAAAACTCTTGCAGAGATTATGAACGACGACTTGAGAAAGATCGGCTATAATTATTCAGGTACCGCAATTACAGAGGCAGAACAGCAGAGAATCACTTTCAATGGAGATATAAATAATGACGGGAGTATGGACCAGGTATCTTATTTCTTAGGTTCTAAAGCAGATGCCGAAGCTACCCCGAATCCTGATGATAAGGTATTGTTCAGAGTAGTCAATAGTGACACTATCGGAGGACCCACTCTTGGTTTGACTGATCTCCGGTTTTCGTACCTTAATTCAAAGGAGATCTCTACAACTGATCCGGATAGCGTCTGTTACGTTAAAGCCGAGATATGGGTTGAAACCGTACTACCTGTAGGAGGAGAATATCCTTTTACGTATTGGGAAATGACAATAAATCCGAGGAATATATAATATGGGAAAAGGAATTTTAATACTCGTAATCGGCGTTGCTGGTTTAATTTCATTATTAATTGTAAATCTGAATGCGAATACAAACAGGAGCCTCGATACTACTCTGGATATGTATAAAACCACCGAAGCAAGATTGATTTCAAATTCCGGCGTTGAGGTTTACCTGGAAAAAATGAGAAGGAATAAAGATTTAATCGGGACGTTTATGGACAATACTTTGCTCGGAGGCAATTATGATTTATACATTTCAGGATCTGATCCAAACTTAACTATCAGATCGGTTGGTTATTATGAGGACAAAGTACATACAAGTATAGTAAACGCAAAACGGGAGCCTGTTAAAATGCCGGGAGTTAGCTCAGCCCTCTATATCTCCTCAAATACGGTTTCGCTTAACCTTAATGGTAATGTTGATATTGATGGTAATGATCATAATATGAACGGCACAGCAGGTACAGGTACCGCCCTGCCCGGAGTAGGAGTGGATGATGCAACTGATAGCGCATATGTTATAAATAATGTCAAATCAAAGATTACAAAAACTATTAAGGGCGATGGCGGAGTTCCAAGCGTTCAGACGGTACCTGATACTACCGACTGGCTGGGATTATCAGAGAATTTTATTTTTTCTGCTGATACAATACTAACTACAGGCACTTATTCCAGCGGATCAGAATTCGGTACAAAAGATAAACCTATAATTACTTATTGCAATGGCGATGTGGATTTCACTTCTGCCACAGGCTATGGAATAATGGTTATCAACGGGAATATCAACCTGAGTGGAAATTTTAATTATTACGGAGTTGTAATCGTTTATGGACAATCATCAATCAGATGCCAGGCAATAGGCAATAATTCTATATATGGTGGAACAATACTCGTTGGGGACGAAGTGTCTATCGAATCGCAGGGGAATGCTCAGTTCTACTACAGCTTGGAGGCAATCCAGCTTGGACAACTAAAATTAAAATCATCCCGTTTTAAAATATTGAGCTGGCTGGAATAGCCGGCTATACTGAATTGACTTTTCGAAGGGAACTTTAATGTTCCCTTTTTTATTGTTAATTTTGACATTCAAGCGGTAAGTAATTCTGTAAATATGATGACTTTCATTAAAATCTCTCATATCTGTGATATTCAGAACGGGTACGTTATTTGAATATCTTGTGAAGATTTTCTTTTTCCGAGGAACTATACTTTATGCTGCCAATGAATTATTTTGATAGAAACGGCAAGAAATGGTCGATAGAAAACGGCGACTGGCTTAGTCACCAGTCAAAGAGTAATTACACACAAAAAAATTATCTTCTGAAATTTAAAGGCAGAGGGTTAATATTAATTATACTGGTTATAGCAGTAGTAATAACCTTTATAAGTATTGTTTGATTCTTCTGGTTGATTAAAAGTCCACCTCCTCCTCACGTATTAGCAGATTCACTGCATAAAAACTCAAAATGAATTCTCATTCCTTAAAGCTAATGCCTAAACTTTGAAAGTTACCTTTTATCCCACTGACACATTTTGTCATAGTAGATATTTTCAACAGGCGAAAATTGCGTTATTTGGCTGTTTTTGAGGCGTCTCATTTTGAGTCCAACTACGGCACAAATACGGCATAACTACGGCACAACTACGGGGAAACAGGACGATTGACATTTTTGTCAAAATGATGAATTATTATACACAGGATAAACACAAATTCTGGACATAATCTGGTGGATAAAATAGCTTAAATAAACAGTCCCGGGATTGATTTTAGAAGGACAACCATCAGCAAAATTAAAAATCAACCATGTCATCACGGATAAGCAATAGAAGTGCTGTCTGAGGAATAATTAAAAGCTTTTCTTTTTCAAATTCTATCTCAAATGCTTCCTTACGAAGAAATATTGCCAGGTCCCCTTCTTTAGCCTGGAGAGGGATGTATTTCACATGTTCTTTCATCTCTTTCCACGGTTCATCATCCGTATTTGTTCCTGTTGGATAACCGGGTCCGACTTTGATAATATATCCGCTCTGGATTTTATCTTTTTCAGATACTCCGGGCGGCAGATATAGTCCGGAAGCTGTCATCTGTGATTCCCCTGTAGGCCTGACCAATACCCGGTCGCCTACCACAATGAATTTATCTATATTCTGCAATTTAAATACCATCTGAAATAATTCTCAATTCTAATGCAAACATAAATAATGAAAAGGAAAGAAATAATATCAATTCCTGGTGGCAGAGATTACTGTCGGAATTAATAACTGAATAAATCTTCCCGGTATATTATTGAAATAACGCTTTTGGAGAATCATATTTTGAGAAAAACGGGCAACTTTTATTCTTCTTGAAAATTGTGCACTCCATTTCGATTTATATTCACAGCAAATCGCAGAGAAGTCCTTTTCTGCCTTACTGCTGCTGCTTATTATGCCCGAAATTAATTTGGCTGACTGAATCGCCATACCGATACCATCTCCGGCAAGAGGAGCTATTACATGCGCAGCGTCCCCAATCATAATTATACCATTTTTTACCAGCTCCTTTTCACCAAAATAAATATTGCCCGCCCCATAAATTTCCAACTGTTTAAGATCAGGGATCTGATTGTTGAACAAAGAAGAAAGAACTGTATTATCGTTTAGTAATTTTTTGAAATGGATCAGCGAGGTCCCATTTCGCTGCGTTCTTTTATCAAGGAAACAGACTACTGCCTCTCCCCTGCTTACTGAGTTTATTCCGCAATATATTTTATCACCTGCAAAAATATATATGCAGGAATCATCTATCCCCGATAAAAACTCTTTCTTTATGTGAAATTTTATTCCATTATAACCTGATAGCTTCTCTGTAAACCTTCTGTTTAGTTTTTTATCAATAACATTTTTCTTTCCGTAGGCACCTATTACCAATCCGGATGATATATTGAAAATTTTACCTTCTGAATTAATTTTAGTTATAAAACACTCTTCCTCCCTAAAGACTTCTTCAACAATTGACGGCTGGAATACATCAGCCCCTGCTGTTTTTGCTTCAGTAAGGAGGAAATCATCAAATACTGATCGTTTAAGAGAATGTCCATCGAACGGCAGTCCGGTGCTGAATTGCCTCCTTTCCGTTATAAGCTTAAAGGAGGAGATTTTATTCGGATTCAACGCAAGGAATTTTTCAAACAAACCCGAATCTTTCAAATGATCTGTAACCTCTGCCGATAAGAACTCACCGCATAGCGTTTCCCGCGGAAAAGATTTTCTTTCAATGATTGCGGTATTCAATCCTGCTCTCGCCAATGCAAATCCAGCAACAGATCCTGCAGGACCTCCCCCTATTATTACAACATCATAGTGAGTATTAATCATTTTGGGAAGAAGGTATTATTACTAAAAATCTAAATGACCGCATTCTCTTTATTATAAAATTATCGACTCCTGTCAGTGACAATATTTTCACGAATTCCTTTTTAGTAAATGCACGCCTTACAGAAAGAGGTCCGTCATTCTTAACAAATTCACTTTTAGAAAAAATCATTGAAAGAATTTTAATACCAGAAAAAGCTAAAATATTTCTTCTTAAATCATTAATGATCACCCCTCTGCTTGAGGTTACCAGGAAACTCCGGATCAGGCGGCTAATCTCTTCATCACTGAAGTGATGAAGGAATAATGAAGCATGAACTATATCGAAAGACTTCTCCCTCACAGGCAGTTTAAAAGCATCGGCACAAATGATTTTGTTATTATTCCTTTCCTTCTTCTGATAATGACAGGAATGTTTATTCAGATCTACCGGATAAATTTTCAGATGTTCATATTTATTTTTAAGGTCGAACAAAATGTCTGAACCCCCGCCCCCGACATCCAGAATTCTAAATTCGGTTTTTGTCTCCTTTATTAAATACTCTAATCCTTTTTTGCTCACCGAATTACCGCCGAGGAATCTATTTATAGTTCTAAGTTCCTTTAATGCTCTGTCAATTCTCCCGTCATCAAGAGAAAAATCGTCCATTAACTCTTTCTTAAAGCTTTTTTTAAGAAACATCATACTCCTCTGAAAAGAGCAGTTTCCATCGTAAGTCCCGGTCCGAAAGCTACTGCACAGCATATATCGTTCTTCTGAATCTCTGTATTATTTATCAGTTCTTTCAGTACAAATAAAATTGAGGCTGAAGACAGGTTGCCAAAGTTTCTTAATACGGCTCTTGAAGCTTTCATTTGATCATCAGACAAATTGAGTCCTTTCTGAAGTGAATCAAGTATAGCTCTTCCTCCGGGATGGAGTACCCAGTGTTTTACAGATGCCGGATCAATATCCTGTTGCTTAAGAATACGTACAAGTTGAGGGACAGCTTCATTAAGAATTATTTTAGGCAGTTCGGATGACAGTATCATCTCAAAACCGTTATTGCCGATTTTCCAGCCCATATAATCATATGAATCTTTAAATAGAATCGATTGAGTATTAACTAATTCCAGCTTTCCTTTATTGGCATATTTGCCGGAATTTGAAAACAATGCAGCGGCGCATCCGTCAGCGAAAATCATATTAGCCAGGATATTATCTCTTGTAGGTTCTGTCTGAAGGTGTAAGCTGCATAACTCAACGGAGATCAGCAATACATTACTATCTGCTGAATTATTCATTGTCTGGATCACGGAATCCATCCCGATCAGCGAGGCAGCACACCCCATAAAACCGATATTAATTCTTTTAATTCCCGGAGGGAAATTAAATTCATTTATAAGATAGTAATCCAGACCCGGGGCAAAAAAGCCGGTACAGCTAATTGTAATAATCTTTTCAAGCTCCCCGGGAGCAAATCCAGTATTTTGAATAAGCTTATCCACAGCATTCCTTGAAAGAATTTTCGCCCATCTTTCGTATTCATCCATTCGTTTTTTCGTATCGGGTGAAATGTAAGTGCCGTTATCTGAATAGAATTTTTTATCAGCATTATATTCACCATCCGGTATTACCAGCGCCCTGTTCTCAATACCCGAATGAATTGCTGCCATATCAATTAACCTGCCGGCAGCATTGCTTCCGGTCATTCTTTTCTTCAGTTCGGAGGCTGCATGAGACTGGGTTACAATATAAGGCGGCGAAGCGGTTGCAATGTCGATAAGCATAAATACCTTTTTGATTTCATAAAATTTATACTATTAATCTCATATTAAAAACAATATTCCGGATGGGATTTGTTCCTCATCGCAATATTTCAATTTACTTTACTTTCTGCTTAAATTTGAACCACATAAAATAATAGTGTACCATGAATGAATTTTGGGATAACCGGTATTCTGCCGAGGAATTTGTCTATGGAACTGAGCCCAACGAATTCTTTAAGTCGGAAATAGACAAACTGCCTCCCGGGAAACTACTTGCCCTGGCTGAAGGAGAAGGAAGGAACGGTATTTATGCAGCCGGCAAAGGATGGGAAGTGGATGCAGTAGATTTCAGCAATACTGCAAAGGAAAAGGCGTTAAGGCTCGCCTTAGACAAGAATGTGAAAATCAACTACACCGTATCAGATTTAGCCGATTTTCTTCCTCCCCTGGCCCAGTATGATGCCGTATCAATAATTTTTATGCATCTTAATCCTTCGCTATCAAAAACTGTTCATAAAAGAGCAGCAGAGTCTTTGAAAAAAGGCGGAAAGATCATACTTGAAGTATATCACAAAGAACAGCTGGGCAAAAATTCAGGGGGTCCGCAGAGTCTTGATATGCTGTATTCAATTGATGAGATTAACAAAAATTTCAGGGGGATAAAAACAGAAATACTTACGAAGGAGATCGTTCATCTGAAGGAGAGCATCTATCACAGCGGAGAAGCTGTAGTCATCAGGTTTGTCGGGGTAAAATCGAGATGAAAAAAGTTCTATTCATTACATATTTCTGGCCTCCTTCAGGCAAAGCCACCCTTCACTGGCCTTTAGCCATTATTAAACACCTCCCTTCCACAGGCTGGCAGCCTGAGGTACTTACAGTTGAGAATGAATCGTTTACACAGAAGGATGAGAGCCTGGTCAGAGAGATTGATCCCGGACTAAGGGTATATAAGTCTAGAGCCTTTGAGCCTTTCAACTTATATAAAATATTTACAGGTAAGGACAGGGACCAGCAGCTTATAGCTTCTGAAACTATTTCTACGGAAAATAAGAGCCTGTCGCACAAGTTGTCAATATGGATAAGAATGAACATCTTTGTCCCTGATGCGAGAATAGGCTGGTATTTATCGGCAGTAAAAAAAGGGAAAGAGATACTTACCAATAGTAATTTTTCTGCAATAGTGACCATAGGTCCTCCTCACAGCACTCACCTGGTAGGTATGAAGCTTAGCAAGAAATATTCGATTCCCCATATTCCTGTCTTAATCGATCCCTGGGTAGATATCATTTATTATCGTAATTTTAAGAGAAGCGCTCCCACACTTGCACTTGATAATCATCTGGAAAAGTCCGTTATGTCAAATGCATCCTCCGTTGTTTTTGTAACAAAATCGACACTTGAGGATTACAGCAGGAAATATCCATTTATCAAAGATAAATCGAATGTTCTCTACTGGGGTTATAACGAAGAAGACTTTGAAGGTGTTCAGCCTGAAAACAATAAAAAGGACTATAAACTTCTGATACACGCAGGGAACATTTTTGATTACCAGAACCCTCGTTATTTGTGGGAAAGGTTAAAAGAAAAAAAAGGTGCAGAGGAAATAAGAATTAAATTCATCGGGACTGTAAGCCCTGTTATAAAAAATGAGATTGAAAAGAACGGGCTCACCGGCAAAACTGATTTTGCCGGTTTCCTTCCATATAAAGATATGCTGAGTGAATTAATGAAAGCTGATTATTTGCTTGTTTGTGCAACGGAGAAAAGGCATGTTCCCGGAAAACTATTTGAATACCTAAGAACAGGTAAACCAATAATAGCCTTCGGGGATGATAATGAAGAAGTTAAAAGTATTCTTCAAAATACAAACAGCGGTATGATTTTCGGGTACAATGCAGATCCTGCAGAATTTTTTGAAAAGGCAGGTATATTTAAAACAAATGTGCAGGTTGTGAAAGAATTTGACCGCACAAAAATAACAACCAAGTTCGGACGGATACTTGACCAGCAGGAATAATTGATTACCCAACCGAAGAAGCTAAACTGAAACTTCTCATAAAAAACAAAAACCCCGCCGGTTGACGGGGTTGAAAGTTATTTTGAATCGAAGGGATTATATAAAAGGATAATATTATTTTATGATAACTCCGATCATTGCAGACCAATTTACATCCAGATTTCCTGTATAATATATCCTGTACTGTCCGTTTATTTTCCTTATGAATGGATAAGTAATTCTCGCGCACCAGTCATTATGTACTTCATCTATATCAAAGAACGGATTTCCGGGATCTTTAGTCCAGTTTATCCCGTCTGCGGAATAAGCCATACCTAAATCTGTTCCCGCCTGACTTACACTCACATAAACCATTTTAAATTGACCGTTTTCAAAGATTACTGAAGGAGAGAAAATACCAGTTCCCTCCCAGTTTTCAACCGGGATTAAGAGCGGATTATTACCTGGTTTCGTGAAATTTACTCCATCCTGGGATGTAGCAACCCTTATATCATAATAAGGGTATTGCCTTACCGAATAGTACAAATAATATGTCCCGTTAATTTTAATCACATCCCCTACAATTATTTTTTGTTCAACCGGGTCTGCATAAACAACTGGATTTGGAAGCCGTACCCAGTTGATACCATCGACGGATGTTGCCAACCCTACATGCCAGGCGCCGTATTCATCTGCGAATCCGGTATAGTACATTTTGTATTCGTTTTCATCTTTAAGTACAACAGAGCCGCATACAGTATGCGAGTCCCACGTATATGTATTGCTTGGAGTAAAAACAGGACCATTGTGTCCAAGCTGCCAGTTAATACCATCTGTTGAAACTGCATACCATATATTTGAAACAGCGGAATTATAGAGACTTGTCATCCACATTTTATAAATCCCATTTTCATAAAGGATTTTAGGCTGCGTTATTGCATTAGGATAATCAGGAATAATTGGCTGGGAAATGATGGGATTATATTGATAGTCAATCCAGTTTGTATTTGCGGGTACTCCCCAGTTAACAAAGATATAAATATTTCCATATCCGTTACCTGTTGGTTCAAGTGTAAGGTATACCTGGGTTGTAACATCAGCTAGAATATTCACATCAGATTCTCCGGTATAGACAACAGTATTCTGTTCATCCGCCGCATCAACCTTAAGATGCCATCCCCCTGCTGCCACATCGTTGAATGTTATATCCGCCGTTGTATCGGAAAGCAGGTCAAGTGAACCGCTTAAGGTATCGAAGTTTTCCCTGGTAAGATAAGCC
>Ga0075279_10000011_pt1 | contig 10997 bp, 11 predicted proteins | sample SF_Rice_10C_0N_3_FD_69779 | JGI IMG/M metagenome (GOLD analysis project Ga0075279, IMG submission 69779) | Rice paddy soil microbial communities from Twitchell Island, California, USA - SF_Rice_10C_0N_303 | ecosystem: Environmental > Terrestrial > Soil > Paddy field/soil | place: USA: Twitchell...
ACCTTTAAACGCTTTGGAATCGACGCAGAGTATGACGACACGGATAAAAAAGAATATTTCCAGCCCTGCCCGTCTGGACATCATATCCGGCTAAATTGGTTCAAGCATGTTGTAAGGGAGATAGACGAGGGCCGGTATGTTATCCGCGATCCGGAGTGGACCTGGAACAGCGGCCGGGACATTCGCCCGATTTGCCATAAGTGCAACAAAGCGATTGATCAGCATGGCCGGGGCTTATGGGTGCCTACTGCAGAAAGGCCAAGCCTGAGAAGCGGCTACAGGCTTACAAAGCTATTTACCGGGACTGTCCCTTATGTGGAAATAATGGGCAGGTTTATTAAAGGCATTACTAACCCGGATGTCATGCAGCGCGTTTACAATGGCGATTTTGGGGAAGCTTACACAGCACCAGGGAGCCGGGTTGATCGGGATATGCTTTTTGACTGTGTAGAGGATTACACCTATTGCAAAAGTAACGGGCTGGTCATAGCCGGCGTTGACGTTGGAAAACTGTACAATATATCGATTAAAGAAATATTAGCCGATGGCAGGACTAGGACGCTTTACCTCGGGGAAGTGCAAGACACTATAGAAACGATCGGCGTATTAAGATCCCATAACGTCAAAGTCGTGGTAGTTGATGGAAACCCGGAAACCAGGGAAGCCCGAAAAATAATAAACCGGTTTAAATTAGGCTTTGTCTGTTACTTTGGAGCCGTTAAAGAAGATAATGTCAACCTTAAAGCAAAAACGATAACAGTACAGAGGACACCGGCCTTTGATGCGGTAAAGGAAGCTATATTGACAAAGGCGACCATTTACCCTAAAAATATTTATAACTATAAAAACTTTATTAACCAGATGACAGCCAGTACCAGGACTTTTAATCCGGAAAGATCCTTTTTAGGTAGTAAGGGCTGTTATGAATGGGTCGAGGGTAATAACCCCGATCACTTTATGCTTGCCGAGTGTTACTGCTTAATTGCGCGGCGCTTGGTTGTTTTGTTGCAAAAGAAATGAGGGTGTTAAATGCCGAAGTACATGATCGCTGATAGTAGCTTATACAACCAGCCGGAAGACTATAGGAATTACCGGGGGGTAAATGTTTTCACCCTTAGCGAATTAAGAGGGGTTACCGGTGTAACTAAGCGCGGCGAAACGATGACCGGTAAAATGCAAATGCCCTTGTTCACCCTTTCACCGGATGAACGGATCGGGATCATGCAGTCGGCCGGATACGTGCAAGCGGTCGTCGGTAGCCGGATGAACAGGATCGCGGCGGCACAGTGGGACATCATACATAAAAAAGAGATCGAGGAAGATACTATCCAGCGTTTGCGGGACCTTAAGCAAATCTATGACGAATATGACAACCCAAACGATTTAAAGCACCTGGTATTAAGATTCAAAATAAAAACCCTATTACAAAAAGAACTTCCGGACCTTAGAGACGACCTAGTTAATTTCAGTAATGCCATGCTAAGATATAAAAAGCAGTACGATCGAAAGGTTGTCAGCCGTAAACAAGAGATCGTTGACTGGCTTAATAACTGCAACCCGGAAGACGATTTTTTTGATTTAACTAAAAAATGGGTCGAGTCTTTAATGATTCACGGGGCAACCGCTTTATTTAAAGATTATACGGAAGATTATAGCATAATGGAAAATTTCTACGTGCTTCCGGGCGGTACTACTTACCCGCTGCGCTCTGTGCATGTTGGCGGCCTAACCGGTTATGTTCAAATGGTAGTCGGCCACATGCCTAAAATCTACTTTAAAGATGAAATGACTTTCACTAACTACCTGCCAAGTGCTGCCCGTTCTTATGGATATGTCCCCCTTGATGCGCTTATCAATAAAATATCTGAACAGCTTTTATTTGATCAATTTGCTGCAGAGAGAGCAGACGGCACTAAAGAGCCGGAAAAAATGGTCGTTTGGGGTGATCAGCGCCCGACGGCTTTCGGGGACCTGACCGGGGAATTATCCCTGCCGACGCTTACAGAGGGGGAGCAAAAACGCGTAGAGGAAAAAATTAACATGCTACGCAAAGGGGCCGTCGTTACCCTGCAGGGTGTAGGGCACCCGTTAGTATTAGATATAAGCAAGGCTGATACTTTTCAAGCACAATCAGACAGGCAGGACAAGCTTTTAAGAGACGTAGCCCTTGTGTTTAATATGACCAACATGGAAATAAACCTGGCTGGCGGGGAGTTTACCAGCGGAAAGGAGACCAGCGAAGAGCAGGGGGAAATTGAAGCTGGCAAGGGCACAGGGCCAATTATGCAAAAATGGGAGTCCATCATCTGCCGGGATATTCTGCCTTATCGCTTTGGCACCGATCATATTTTTAAATATAAAAAGACACTTACGGAAACAGAGCAGGTCAAGCTTGACGCTTTACGCTTTGGGAGTGGCACCTGGACGAAAAACGAAATCAGATCGGCCAGGGGCGACGATCCAATATTTGAGGCAGGTAATGACAGCCTTAACCAGCCGGAAGGGGCAAAGCCAGCGGCACCGGATGGGAGCCAGCTTAACCCCTTTAATATGAAAGCGATCTAATAAAATGAATACGGGATTATATGCCAATAAAAAAAGCGGTCTGTATGAAAGGGGGGTCAAATTGGATAGAATAGTCAAACATAATGGGATTACTATTCATTTCGAAAAAATTAAAAAAGGTATGACTGTAGAAATATTTGAAAAGGCAGACGAAAAGGTCGGGACCTTCTACGCAGAAAGTGACGCTTTCTTTGACGGGAAAGAATGGTCTTTCCGGTGTAAGCAAACAGAATTTATTAATTAATGGAAAATAATATTTTAATTGACAAAAAAGTAAATCCTGATTTTATCGATGAACAGATGGGTCCTTTAGAATTGGACCTGATCGCGTTCTTTAATCTGTTACAGAATGACATTTTTTCTTTAATGGAAGACTACCAGGGCACCCCGGACGCGTTTATAAATGATGTTCTTTCCCTGCTTGATGATCAGGGCGGCGGCCAGGAGGTACGAAAAAGCCTTGATGCTATCCATTTAAAGCCAGTCTACAAAGCGGACCGGAAGTTAGAGGGCCGTCTTGACTTCCAGGGACTTAAAATATCAATCGAAAATGCAAAAGGCAGCGTAAGATCAGGCGTCGATCAGGATGGGCACGGCTGGTCTATAAAAATGCTTTACCCTTACGGTTATATCAGGTGCACGGAAGGGGAAGACGGCGATCACTTAGATTGCTACATAGGGGACGCGAAAGAATCTTCCCGGGTTTTTATAATCCATCAAAACGATCCGGTATCCGGATCCTATGATGAAGATAAAGTCATGTTAGGTTTTAATACTGCAGAGCAGGCAAAAAAAGCTTATACGCTGCATTATGACCGGCCGGGCTTCTTTGGGTTTATGGAAGAAATGGAAATCGAAGATTTCAAAGCTATGTTAGCGGATAAATGGGAAGAGTCAAAAAGCCAGGTCAATAAATCCAGATTGTACAGCCTGGCGGCTAACGTTTTAAAGAGCATGGTTAAAAATGGCAAGTAGTTTTTTTAAACGCCTGGAAGAAAAATACGGGACAGAGAATATCAAGGGAAAAAAATATAAGCGGGTCATTAAAGAAATACTTTCCCATAATCAGGAAAAAATCAGTAATGCAATGGGGCGGCTTAGTGCTGAAAATTACCGGATAAGCTTAAAGGGTGTAAGTGAAACAAAAGCCAAGACAATAAAATTACCGGATATTTCCGAGGTACTGCCTAAACGTAGCGTCTTTATAGTGAAGGCTGCAGAGAAAGGCGACCTTATAACAGACACGCTCCGGACTCGCTTAGAGGCAGATTTAAGATCCTCATTAAAAGAATTTGACGGCACAAATGACAAAAGGATGGAATATCAGCGCGGGATTAAGGCTTCACAAATAAACCCTAAGCTGATACAATCATTTAAAGCTAAAATAACCGAAACATTTAAAGATTATACAAAGCGCGATCCTACGACCGGCGTACCTGGAAACATTCGCAATATAGCAGTAACAGAGGTTAGATCGACGGTTGAAATGATTCGCGCAGAATACAAAGATCGGGTATTAGCAAGCAACCCCCAATTAGAAGGGGTTAAAACCTGGATTCATAACCGGAACTTATCAAAGGAGCCCCGGTGGTACCATGAGGAACAACACCTGGTAACTATTCCAGATGATGAAAAGTTTCAGGTATCAAGGGGGGACGGTTCCGGGGTTGATTTAATGGATAGGCCACATGATCCAACGGCTTCGGCCGGGCAGAATATAGGCTGCAGTTGTGGGATAAAATATCAGGTCCGATTCAAAGAAGATCGGGCGGTTAAGGGGTAAAAAAAATATGCCAGATGTAACAACTCTTGAAGAAAAGAGAATCCGCATACCCTTTCATATCCACCCTTACAAATTCGAGCAAGGGTTGCACGCTGTCGAAAAAGCAGACACGTCTAACGGAGGGGTAAAGCGGCGCTACTTGGTGGGCATAACGTCCGGAATGAAAATTGATGGTCATGGGGAACGTATGACTAAGGCTTGCATAGATTACATGCAAGAGCAGGCAAAGTCCGGATCAATCCTTCTTTATGAAGGGCAGCACGGGGTAACATTCACCGAAGACATAGGAAAATTAGTTGATTCTGAGGTAACCCCGACCGGTGAATGGATTACGACTTATAGGCTGTATGATGCTTTAGACGGTTTTCCGGAAGGGTCCGACAAGCTAAATAGAGCCGATACGTTATGGAAGCAGGTCAACGGCTTTCCCCCATACGTTGACGAAAAAACAGGGGCACCGCGACCCTTACAAAAGGGTTTTTCTATCGAAGGCTATATCCCCGATAATGGGATTCTGTCTGTAAGTGAAACCGGGCAGAGGGTAATCAACAGGGTCTTGATTGATGGTTCATTAGTCACACCCCGACCCGCTTACACTGACTCGGTTATCACGGCGGTATACAAAGCCCTTGACGAACTGCAGCCGGACAGGCGGAACTATGTTTCCGATAATATCCGGGGAAAATTCTTAAGAAAGATAGAAACTGAAAAACAAAAAGACAGTTACTATCAACAGAGGTTTAAGCTAGAAGAAGCTTTAAACGATGCGATCGACGAAATCATGGTAAATGGTGTTCAGTCTATTGATAGGCTGAATATCCTTTTTGATGAATACAAAGCCGTGGTTATCCCGTTGATTATGCAACATGGGGCTATTTTTTATAACCCCGCCCAACCCGCACAACCACAGGCCGGAAGTGTGGTGCACATGTCCAAAGCCGGACGCGAACGCCTTAGAGTGCTAAAAAGCATAGAGGGGCAATTGGCCGTTTACCTGGAAACTAGACAAAAAGACCAGGTTAAAAAATCACTTAACAAGGAGGCCCGTAATGACACCGGGAGCAACAGTGCAAAACGCTTTAGATCCACAGGAAAAGCCGATTATAGAAAACATAATTAGCCTTTTCCAACAGCTGCTATCTATGCAGAATGGACAGGCAACAGAGCAAGCGGCCGTCGAGGCTGCTATGGGTGGGGACGGTTCAGCCGATCCCAATAAACCAAACGACGATCCGAACTGCGCGAATAAGGCCATGACTACAGAGGACGGAGAGACAAAGGCAGAGGATAGGATTAATAATTCATCTGAATTAAACGATCAATCACTGCAGGACATTAAAAAGTCTCTTACGGCTCTTATCGGTATTATGGCCCCCAAACAGTCGGCGTTCATCCCACAAGCTGCAGCCGTTACAAAATCAGTAACAGCGGCCAATCCTGCAAATAACCAATTGATAGCGACCCTTAACAGTATGCAGACTGTTCTAAAATCCATTATGGACGAACAGCAAGCACAGAAAGCATTAAATGATCAGTTAATGGGTGCTATGGGCTTTTCTGAGGAAGTAGTCAAAAAATCAATCGCGCAGACTAAAACAAATCAAAATAACAAACCGGTACAAAATACCGATTTACACATTTTTGCAAAAGAATTAGTCGGAGAGATTTTTAAATCTATCGGTAACCAGGGCGGAAGTAATGGCAACATTAACCCGATGCCTATAAATGATCCGCTGTCTGCCTGGAATCAGAAAAGAGACGTACATAAAAACATGAGGGTTATTGCCGAGGCTATCCATAGAGGATGCACAACACAGCCAGGAATCCCCCTCACCGGTCAAAACGAATAAGCTTTTAAAAGATAAGTAAGGATTAACAGGAGGTTAAGATTGAAGACTGTTGAATATGTACAGATGTTCGGGTCCCCGGATGGTAAGAGGCTTTTACAAAAAGCCTTGACAACTTCCATAACCAGCGGCGGGCCTGCTATCGAGGAACATCTAGAAACAATTATCACAAACGAAATGGTACGGCTAGTTCCTGAATTGGCCGTAATCGAAACAAAATACGATCCGCAAGATATACACCGGTTTTCCCGGTTGGTCGACCTGCCGGCCCCTGGCTCTGCTATGGGTCAGAATTCGGTAACCCCGACCACTTCCAGCCAGTTAGAGAAAGCAACTACTACCATGAAAGTAATGAAGCGCAAAGGCAGCGTTACCGGATTGTTAAAGGCTGCAGCAAGCAAAAATTATGACATGGTGGAAATGGAAACGGAAAACCAGATCCAGGCCTTTGCAAACGACCTTGTAACCTATCTTTATCACGGAAACAAGGACGCGGACGCGTACACTTTTGACGGTTGGAATAAGTTCATAGCAACTTACCGTAAAAATGAAACGTGGGGCGGAACCGTACCGGCCAGCCTGGCCGTGCTTGATGGAATGATCGATTCATCCAACAGGCGCAAGGGTCAACCGCATAGGCGCTGCTTTGTAATGTCCCCTGAAATGCTGACTAAGCTTTCCGGTTTTTATACAAATATCAGGGACAACCGCGACGCCAATAATGACGGGACAAACGCCCTTATGATTAACGGCGGATGGAGACTGCAGACCTATAGAGGTATTCCGATCCTGGAATCTTCCTCTACACGGCCACTCGCGCAGATGACAGCGGTTACCGCTGGCCATGCCGGGGCCGGATCTGCTTTGGCTGATAAAACCCGTTATTTCCAGGTCGCTCCGGTTACGTGGGATGGTGAGCAGATTGCAAGCGCACAAGTTTCGGACACTTCTTCTAGCTCCGATACGGTAACGCTTTCTTGGACAGCCTATCCAAAAGCCCTTTTTTATTATATCTATTGTTCTGAGACTACCGGACAGGCTAAATTGACCCGCGTTATAGCTGCTAAAAATTACGATGGTGACGGAACGCCTACGACTGCAGTAACAGGGATTACCTTTGCAACCGATCCTTTGACTGCTAATGATAGCGTACCGACTCATATGCAGGACGACCGGCCGTTTAACTATACAGGCGGTATAGCCCCGGAAACGATCTATTTACTTGATCTTGATACATATCAGGGTATGGGTAAATTTGCGTACACCAACGAAGACGGCGGGCGGCTTGACGGACTGGTAAGCGTTATCCCGTTGGCTAAGGTAGACGATCATGATGACTTCTTACTTAAGTGTTACGGCGCTTTAATTGATGCTTTCGAAGCTACCTGCGGAATGCATAGAGGGTTAAGGGTGGCATAAGATGGCGGATGAATTAGAACAAGGATTACCCCTGACCGGGGGTGCTGTTTTAACCGCCAATGAGCTAGAGGAACAGGGGGGAGAAAATCCCCCCGTTTCCAATGATGGGCCTGAAAACCAGACGGCGGCGGTAAATGATGAGCAAGGATCCTCCGAAGAGGATTTAACAAAAGATCCGGATCTTGAATCGCAAGGCAAAAAGCCCGATAACAGCCCGGACGATAAAGCGAAAAAAAAGCGCGGACCTAAGCCAAAGCAAGGGCCGGACCTGCCCAAAGAAACCAAACCGGCTAAAAATAAACCGGTTGAAAAAATCAAGCCTAATGCTGTTTATGAGTGTAATTTTGCCCCGATGGGTGAATGCAACGTAACAATCATTTATAAACAGGATGGCCGGGAATTCATCAAAGAATTAAGCCTGGTAGATAAGCGCTATAAAATCCCCGAAGAACTTCCAGAGGAAGAAAAGGTCTTTTTTAGAAAAGCCTTGATTGCCAATAATTTTACAGACGTTACTGTCTTAGATGCCGGCACGTCTTACGATAAGGATCAAGCTAAGCTTATTTATAAGGTTGTACACCCCGATCAGGCTGAAAGAAATAATATTAACGGTTCTATATCGTTAGTGCTGCTTGATGATAACGGAGCCCCGATGTACCACAAAAACGGGGAGTCAAAAGGCAAGCAGATTCAAAAGCAGGTAGTTATAACAAACGGCAAGGTATTTACTGACGATAAGTTAGTATACGAGGCTTTGTTACGTGCCGGCTTTAAGCATTCGGGGACGGTTCCAAAGGAGGAATAATCTTATGTATAACACAATGACAAAGGGTGAGGGTGAAGCATTAGAGCAGATCTGCCAGGGGATGCAAAACCATCAAGTCGGGAAAAAGCTAAATTACATTCTTACGCAGATTAACGGGATCGGAACGCAAGTTTTTCTTGACCCTGCTAACGGTGACGATGGCAATGATGGCTTTTCCCCGTTCTCTGCTAAAAAAACCTTTGCGGCTGCTTATGCTCTGCTTACAGCTAACAAAAACGATATTTTGTATCTAATCGGAAATAATGCAAGTCTTACCCTGCCGGCTAAAATCCTGTGGAATAAAGACTATACACACCTGATCGGTGTTTGTGCACCGGTGGCGCTGGGTAAACGGGCCCGTATCTTCCAGGCTGCAGCGTTGACGGGGGTTGACCCTCTGATCGATGTCCAGGCGTCCGGCTGTATGTTTGCCAACTTCCAGGCAATGCAAGGCGTAAACGATGCAACAAGCAAGGTCTGCTTTCGCGTGAAAGACTGCGGAAGAAATTATTTTTATAATGTGCATTTTGCCGGTATCGGACACGCTACAATGGACGTTGCGGGTGCGTCTTCTTTGAAGCTGGATAACGCCGAGGAATGCACCTTCGAAGAGTGTCAGATCGGGCTTGATACAATTTCCAGGGCGCAAAATTCGACCGAGCTATGGATTGATAATACCACACGCAGGATTAAGTTTAAAAACTGCAAAATATACGCTTATATCAGTAATGCCGGTCACGCTCTTGTTACTATTGAAGACGGAACAGCGATCGATCGTACTATTGAGTTTGAAAATCCGGAATTCTTAACGGATTCTTTAAACCAGGGCGTAAGCTGTACATCAATCTTTAATATCAAAGCGGCCATTACACAAGGAAAGATTATTATAAAAAATCCGATCCTTGTGACCGATGGCGCAAGCGGTACCGGTGAATGGGACAGCAATAACCGAGGCATTATTTGGGTATTTGCCCCGGCTTGTGTCGCTGCCGGTGCTGGCGGTGTGGCTACTAAGCAGTAAAATATTTTTACCTGTAATTTATGATTTAAAGGCTCTCGGGGTACCCGGGGGCCTTATGTTTAAAAGGGGTTTTTATGCCTAAGCCTACAGCAACAGCAATAAGAAGCATTATAGAGGGTTACGGGGTTAGCTCCGACGTGATAACTAATGAATGGTTGATTGACTGCATGAATGAAGAAATACTACCACACATCGAAGATCTTACCGGGTTAACTTTTGATGGTCTTAAAACAAAGACAGAATTCTTTAATGGAAATGGAACGTCAACTTTAATCCTTAATAAAAAAAATATTGTATCCGTGGTAAATGTTAGAGACATAGGATCGATCAATTCTTTTCCCCCTGGAAGTGTGGAACTAATATCCGAAGAGGGCATTTTAAAGGCCAAGACGTCCGTCGCTGAAAACAGATTTAGCCCGGTATTCAGAAAAGGGGAAAAAAATATCGAGGTTACTTTTACCTATGATTTAAACGATTACCCCGGTCGCGTAGCCAGGGCGATAAAATTACTAGTTGCTGCCCGGGCGCTGCAGCAAATCGGGGCCCGAACAGGCGGCGGCTCTCTCTCTGCGGATTCATTCAGCCGTAATTATGGGGCGTCCGGTAAGTACGGGGATTTTATAAAGCCTTGTGTTACTATGGCCTATGGGCTATTAAAAAAATATATGCCAACGGTGGTCGGGGGTTAACATGAGTCTTTTTTATAAAAAATCGGCTGTTTCAGATATTGGGGTAATCTTGGAAAAAGAAAACGCCCTGCTCGATGCGCGAGACGTAATCAGGGAAAGAGGCCAGCCGGTTAAAATTGTTATGTATGAAGAAAGAAAAATCGAACGCGACCGGCTTAACACTGTTAAGAAAAACAAAAGAAGCGAAGCCCCGGAAATTATCTTTTATGCTCACCCTGTTATTTATAACCCCACTGCAAAGCAAAGCGAAGAAGCCGGACTGAAAGAGCAAACGCAGGTTTTAATAAAAACGGCCGTTCAAGATTGGATTGATAACGGTTACACTGTCGAAAATCTTAAAATGATTGATTCTCTACACTGTAAAGTCATTATAGCCGGCGCTAAGTATGAAATTAAAGACAAGGCCCTTTCCTCTCAATTTTCAAATACCTACTTGTATATAAATCTTGGTCTTAATGAGGTCTAAGGCGTGATTAACTATAAGCCCTCTAAAAATCTTAAAGCCATACAAAGCAGAATACGGCGCTTGCCTGAGTTGGTTAATGATGCAATGGACGCGCAAGTCAAAAAAGATGTTATTTCCGTAATTGAAGAATTTCAAAAAGGCATAGCCGGAAACGGCTTTGACCTTGAACCATTAAACGAGCAGACGGTCCGGATTAAGCAGGAAGCCGGGCAGCCTAAGCCCTCGACCCCTCTTTATGGTGAGGGAGAAAGTCAAAAAAATAGTTTAATAAATGCTTTAGCTATCAGAAAGATAAAAAACGGTTACCGGCTTTACCGAAGACGGGCCAAGCACTATAAAGCGGATCTACCGCTTAACGTGCTTTTAGCTATTCATGAATACGGGGCCTTAATTCCGGTAACG
>Ga0075279_10000013_pt1 | contig 10488 bp, 10 predicted proteins | sample SF_Rice_10C_0N_3_FD_69779 | JGI IMG/M metagenome (GOLD analysis project Ga0075279, IMG submission 69779) | Rice paddy soil microbial communities from Twitchell Island, California, USA - SF_Rice_10C_0N_303 | ecosystem: Environmental > Terrestrial > Soil > Paddy field/soil | place: USA: Twitchell...
CAAATGAAGAGAGGTTCAACCTGTCAGAAATAAGTAAGGTTTATGAAACCAGGTTTGATTTAGTTTCAACTCTTTTTGCTTCTGCAGGCGTCCTCTTTATTAGTGTGTTGATATTTGGTCTCTTAATGCATTCGTTCTACAGTCCCGGAGGTTAGGGTATATCTTAACTGCTCCGGATATCATCCCGGGAACTATGAAAAAAATTCAGAAAGAGCTTACTTTTTCTTTAGAACAAATCCCGAGGTGGGCTGCACCTCAATTTCTGTTACCACATTTCCCTGAGGTTCGGTGCCTGCATATTCGGGTGATACCAGGACTTCCCACTCGCCTTTAGGGAGATGGAATTCCTCATCGCTATCGGGATGAGCGTTGAAAAGGATGATAAATTCATCGCCGTTATATTTTATATGATATCCCAGCGCGAACTGATTGTCCTTTATATCATAGAAAGTAATATCCTCATACCCAGCTCTTCTAAACGCCTCATATTTGTTCCTGAGTGATATCAGTCCCTTATAATAATTCACCAGCTCGGAATTCATTTCAGCATACTCATAATTGATATAATTGGTTTCATTATCCTTGTTGTAGCTGTTGTGATCTATTCTTCCCATTTCAGGATCATCAACATTTACATCCTTCGGGATCACCTTACTTCGCGCAAATTCCTGTCCCGAGTGTATCATCGTCATTCCCCGGGAGGTGAGAAGGAAAAGAGCTCCAAGCTTATTTAGCTTCAGCTGCTCAGGAGTAAGCTTAGCATTATTATAGACATCAGTTATCACTTCATCCGGCTTCATCTTCCCCAGTACTATGCGGATAAAATCGCCCAGTGTATAGCCGTCGTGCGACTCAAGGTAATTAACCGAATGCTCTTTCTTCTGAAACAAACCAAGCGAATCCCTTATAAGGGTGCCATTAACATAACTTTTAATTCTGCCGGGGTTATTATTCCCGTACCATTTCCCGAATATCCATCCTGATCCATTTACAGGATTTTCACCTTTGATGCCGTTCCTGATCTGGTCGTTCCACGAACCCCATCCTCTCACAGAAAAGCCGGCCGGATCATAACCTCCACCCCATGGTTCACATACAAAGACGACAGCAGGATTTATTTTCTGCGCTTCATGTATAATCGTCTCAATTGTCTCCCAGTCGATCAGTTTGCCGAGATCAAATCTAAAGCCATCAATATGATATTCCTTCATCCAGTAGAGGATACTTTCAACAATCATTCTGCGCATCATAGGACGTTCAGTCCTAATGTCATTCCCCGTGCCGCTCTGAGAAATAAAATGGCCGTTCTCATCAAACCGGAAGTAATAATCCTTATCAATCTCCTTCAGGTTCCCGGTTTCATATTCTGATAAATGATTATAGACTACATCCATCATCACAGCAATACCCTCTTTATGAAATGCCTTCACCATATCCTTAAAATCGTTCACCGGCTTTGCTGTGGTACCGCTCCAGGTATTCCAATTTAACTGATCTGTTCTTTCGCTATAATAAGATTCAGGAGCAAAGAATGCCGCTGTCATATATCCCCAATGATTCCTTTCATAAGGATTCCATGAATTAAAGCGTCCGTTAAGTGTATCTTTATAAGGACTTTCAATATTCGCAAACTCCTGCGAAGGAAGCAATTCAACCGTATTAATACCAAGATCTTTTATATAGCTTAATCCACCGGTTTTGCCTTTCTCTGTTAAACCCAGGTAGGTTCCTCTTTCCGAGACACCCGAGCTTTTATCTTCAGTCATATCCCGGACGTGCATCTCATAAATGATAAGATCACGCCAGTCGTATTTAATCCACTGGTCGTCTTCCCAGTTGTATTCACCTTCCTTCACCACGATCGAATGTCTCGGCGTAAAATAGGTATTATAAGAAGCAACGGCCTTCGAGTATGGATCGATACACAGCACCGGTTCTTCTCCCGGCTGCTGAACTTTATAGTTATAATATTTTCCGTAGAGTTCACTGTCAACCGAAACTTCCCACACACAATTTTCATCCTTCGTCATTGCATATTCGGTTCCCTGTTCATCCGAGGGTTCTTTAAAAACAATAAGAGACATACTTTCAGCCGAAGTTGAAAAAACGCGGAACATAGTTCTGCCGCTCTCAACAAAAGAACCAAGTTTTTTATCAGAATAATATTTGTCAAGCTCCTGCAGATGTTTAAGGAACTCAACCTGCTTTTTACTTCTCTTTATTTTTGTTTTATCAGTGACAAACAATTCACTACCTGTAATTTTATTGCTAATTAGAACGGTTAAAAGCACACAGCTTATGATCGAATATAATTTCATTTTTATTAAATGATTTAATTGTGACCTATTCCCCGGCGAGGATCTTACCATCGACCACTGGAGTAACGCAGATAAGAGGACTCTCTGGCAATTTAAAATTAGAGAAGATCTCTTCGAACAGCCGAAACTGCATACCTCTCTTCTCAAGTTTGGAGAAGCGGTTATAGTTCATAAACTTACCATACTTATCAGTCGGAGCATCGAAGCGGTAGGCTGAATCAAAATCATCCTTTGCCCGGCTCTTAAGAAATTTAATTTTATTATCATCGCCGCCCTCCCTTTCATAAGCAACAGCGCGAAACTCCTCCACAATGTTATTATTGATAATAAGATATATATTCAGGATAATTTCATTCATTACGTATTCTTATTATTTAAGCTAAAAAATCCGAGCACAGCTACATAGCCGAATGCGAACTTGCAGAGGATGCTCTCTATAACACTGAGTAAACCCGGCAAATTTAATAAAAGGAGGATAAAAGATGCTACAACAGGGACAACTAAAAAATAGTGACCAATTATTAATAGCCGTGTCTGTTTTACCGGTATACTCCTGTTATTAAGATTACGGTATAATAAGAAAAATGAAATAAAGATCGGGAGGTAATAAAACGCGCCATATAGAGTCCCGAGCGGATAAGTGTAGGCAGCATAAAGAACCGTGCATTTAACTACTTCAAATTTATCGATTACACCCGCATAATATATGACAAAGAAAATTGCAGGAAGAAAAATGAGCGGTGCAGGCTTGAATTTGATATTGAGGTAAGTTAGTACAAGAAGCAGGCTTAACGGCGGAAGTGAGGATATTACCGCGAAAGCCGTGTAAGCCATGGCGGGTGCTTTAATCCCTATCCCGCATATAAGATATTCTATTACCTGGTAGCCTGCAACCAGCAGCACAATAAAGAACACCAGGAAATTCAGCTTATTCTTATCGGCAAACACGACCAGGTTTACCAGCAATACAATTTCAATGCACGCGATTAAAAGAGAAACAATTCCGTCGAGGTTATTCAAGATAAATTATGGGTATATTTTAAGATCATCCATAAATATATAAAAATGTAATATGCGGAAATATATTAATGTGGACTGCCGCCACTTTCAGCAACTTTCAGAAGAAGGTTTTTCGATATTGATTAACCGGTTAACTGTGCTTACAGGAAAGGTAAGCGCAGTTAACCGGAACGAACTTTAGCACATCCTATTTAAGGCAGGCATATTACTATTGATGAATTTGTCTCAGGTATGAAATTATATCGGATAACTGCTGGTCATTATAGGCCGGGTTTCCGCCTTTCGGAGGCATTGACACACCGGTAGTGTTCAGCGGGTCAGTTGACAGCCGGCCCTGTTTAAGGAATCCAAGGAGCTCAGCATCCGTTTCACTGGCCAGGAAAGCGCTTGTTGTAAGATCCTTACCAAGCTTCGGGAGCCCTTTAGCATCCATTCCATGGCAGGCAGAACAGGTTTGAGCGAAATATTTTTGTCCTTCAGCAGAATTTCCTTTTAAAGCAGAGATCTCCTGCTGTGCCTGACCGGAATCTTCATTTCCTCCGCAATTAAAATAGAGAAAAGCTAAAGAAAGAACCGCAATTGTAACGTACATTTTTTTCAGGAACATTTTTTTACTCCTTGTTTAAATTATTATTGGTTAATTCATTAAAAATTAAGACCTTTGAGTTCTCCCGCCCTGCGAAAGTCTCTGCTGCTGCTTTTTTAGAAAAAGCCAGTAGCCCGCTTCCCATCGGAGTAACTTCCATTGATGATCTGACAAAAAAAGCCTTCTTAGCAGGGACAGGCACACCAGAGAGAAAGTCAAAAACCCAATAACCCATTATGTTTTTTTTATTCTGATCTATATAGGCAAGAGCGCATCCTATATCATCAAATCTTTTTTCTTCCCCGTTATTAAGTGTGACAGCAGCAGCATATTTTTTTTCGTTTATAATCATAAAGCAGTTATCGCATGCGTCCTGTCCCGGTATAATTTCCGGCGGAACATCAGCTGAGGAATTTCTGCAGCCTGTTAAGAAGTATGGTAAGACCAGAAGGACTATGACTAATAACCTCATCATACAGCTCCCCTCCTTTTAAATAATCTTTGAGTGAAATACATAAAAATTACCGTGAGTGTAAGGAGTATCCCTACCAGGAAAAACTGAAGATTGCTCCCGAAATTTCTAACAACATAGTTTCCTACAGGTCCTAAAATTTCAAGGTTATCCCTTAAAGAGAATATGGCACTCAGCTTAAATACCTGAATCGGATTAAAAATTGTTAGAAGGAATACCTGGTTAATATTCAGATTCACAAGGAATGAAGTCCCTATTACTCCAAGATCGCTGAAAATCACAAAAAAGAGCCAGACAAAAATCGAGACCCCCAGCGCAGTATCATATTTTCTGAAATACCCTGAAATGAACATTCCAATGGCAAGGTTAACATTTGCGAGCAGGAAAGTAAGCATGATGAAGAGCATATATCCCTGCAAATCGGCTGTTCCGCCTTTTACACCTATGATCAATCCGCTAAGTCCGAAACCCAATACAAGAGAAACTAGAATTGAAACTCCCAGTCCAAAGAACTTACCCATTATTACTTCCAAATAAGAAACGGGCTGTGCCAGGATATAAAGAAGTGTACCTCTCTCCCGTTCATAAGCAATACTCATTGCTCCTAATGTAAGTCCCATCAGCGGCACAAAAAGAATTATCATATTTATCAGGCTTGCAGTTGTGCGGCCAAATCCGGAAACACCATAATTCTCCAAGCCTGATAAACCGATTAATGACAGACCAAGAGAGAGAATTGCAAATATTATTGTATAGATCAGAAACCATTTATTCCTGAGAGAAAAAAGGATTTCTTTTTGTGCTATTAAACTGATTGTTTTGATATCAACATTCATGACTTCCACCTAAAATAATTCGACTTCATAATCAAAATTTTCTATTTCAAGCCCCGAATTAAGTAAAAGCTTGATAGGTTCTATTTTCAAGTCAGGATCCACCTTAACTTTTATACCTTTACCATTCATTGAGCTGGTAAATCCATGCAGGCTGAGCAGATTAATTGCAGTTTCATATGATTTTGGCTGAATAAATATTTTGAGTATTCCATTCCTCCCGAATTTTTTATATATCGACATTGGGGAAGCATCCGCAATAATTTTTCCATTATCCAGAACTAAAACTCTATCAGCAAATGACATTACTTCCTCCATCCTATGAGATGAGAAGATTATTGTCTTACCCTCCGATTTAAGCAAACCCAGCAGATGGATGAAGTCCTCACGAGATCTGAGGTCGAGATTAGCCGTCGGTTCGTCAAGCAGCAATATTAATGGATTTCCCAGTAATGCTATGGCAAGAGCGAGCTTTTGCCTCATACCGCCGGAGAGCTCTTTTATTAATTTATCCCTGAAGACATCTATACCGAGTATTTCAGTCCATTTACCTATGGAATCTGTAGTAGTTTTCTTTAACTGAGAATAAAAATTCAAAGTTTCAGAAACCAAAAGATTATCGTGAAGACTGATTTCCTGGGGAACGAAGCCGATAGACTTTTTAATTTCCTTATTATCGTTTCTTAAATTTTTATTATTAATGAAGATTTCACCTTCAAAAGGAGTAACACCCAGCAGACATCTGATAAGTGTTGTTTTTCCTGCACCGTTTGAACCCCACAGAGCCGTAGCCTCACAATCATTGATATCGGCGAGGAGGTTATCAAGAGCCTTTAATTTTCCATAACGTTTTGTCACTTCTAAAATTTTAATCATATATCACCGGTGACTGCCATTTCTTTTATTTACAATACTATTCTTGAATCTGAATAACACAAGCGACCCTGCTGACATTAACAAAAGAACTAAAGCGAAAGAGAGGAATTTTATGCTCCCGCCATTCTTTATCTGAATAATTCCGGATGGCAGGATCGAATGAATAGATGGCGCTTTATCGATCAATACAGGTTCAGGTTTAAGGACCGGAAAAGCATCTGCAGCATAGCTGAGCGTACTCACTGCCGGACTATATAATAATATTTTTAGATTTGGTTTTTCCTCTATTAGATTCTCAAATACCTGATCCTGACCATAGGGTATATCGCCTGACCCATCTTTATCCTCATCATAGCCGGAATAATTACTCCAGAAGTTTTGTTCCCAGTAATCATTCTTAGCTTCCTGACCTCTCGTCAATACAGCCTGCTGATAATTTTCAATAAAACTATTTTTTTTGAATTTACTGTTGTGAAGAGAAGAGAGAACATTCACGCCTGTTTCATTATATGCTATAACGTTCCCGGTATACTTCATATAAGTATCATAATTTCTGGGTGAATTATCGATGAATATACCTACCCGGTTGTCAGCAATAACGTTCTCTCTTAATTCGGTATTATCGAGGTCTTTTAATCCAATCCCAAAACCGCTGGCTCCCCTGTTATATGCAATAAGATTTTTCTCTATAGTAAGGTTCTTACTATACATTAAATACATACCTACCGAACTGTAAGTAACGCTATTCTGCAAAATCCGGCTGTCGGCACTATACATAAAATGCAGTCCGTACCTTGCACCCTTTATTTTATTCTTCTTAATAGTTATCCCGTGTGAAAACCAGATAATAAAATCTCTTCCATAGCTTAACGTATTATTTTCAATAAGGAGTCCCTTACAATACCATGCCCTGAAAAGGTCTCCCCTCCTGGGTACATCGAGGTTCTTCTTCCCCTCTATCAGGTTATCCTTAATTCTGCCGTTGTCAGCCTGTCTGAAATAAATTCCGAATAACACCGATATAAGCTTATTTCTTTGAATATTTACATTATCCGTCTTAACCAGTATTCCGGCATCCTCCCTGTCAAGTAGTTTACCGCTGTTTTTAATTATGACATCTAAAATGGCGACTCCCGGAGCCTCGATTGTAATTACTGTACCGTTATTTTCCCCATCGAATACAGGACTATCTTTACCAATGATAGTTACTGATTTATCTATTAGAAAATTTCCTTTATAACTTCCCGGGTAAACATAAATTGTATCCCCGTTTTCAGAGGCTGACAAGGCATCCCGAAAATCAGTATATGCATAACCATTGCCTGTCTTCAGGTTTTTTGAACTAAGAGAACTGTTAGACAGGAAGCAAACTAATATTAACAGTATAGATGTCAGCCCTGTTCTCATCCCTTAAACCCTGTTTCCATTAACGGTTTATATGCTTTCCTGTGAAAATACAACCCGATAATTATAAGAGCGGAAGCTATAAAAGAAATTATAAGACCAGGCTCCCATGATGCAATAGTTTTAAACTGGCCGACAAAACCCTCCCCGATAATGGGGGGCACGAAAGGCTTCACGGCACTGCTTAAAGGAGCATGCGGATTAAGATGCATCCCGAAGTTCTGCATCCAGAAATACAGGTCGCCCAGGAACACCAATGGATACAAGATTGCAGGGATTGTTAAAAACAAGGCGAACGGACTATGAGCATAGATACTTGCGGCGATAAGCAGGATAAGTGCAACAATCATTATTATGCTGAGACTTCTTTCCAGTTCTGCGGCTTCTTTTAATGATCGCATACCTATATAATGATTGAGTTCATCGATTTCATCTACGTCACCGGAAACTCCGTTAACAAAAGCTTCCATCTTAAGACCCCCGGGATATTGAGGAGCCATCAGAGTAAGTTTCCAGTACGGCATAAAGATCGAAAGAAAAAGCATCAATGCTGCAGCGCCGATAATTATTGTCGGCATCAGAAATCTTTTCTTTTCCCTGATTAATAATTCTTTTGGAATTCTTGGTCCAAATATTAATTCTATATCTTTCATAGCGCTTCCAACCTTAAATCAAATTACTTTTCAAATATTAACTTACATTGCCGCGGTTCACTACCTGCATTATGGCTGAACCATGAAATATCCCGCCATTTCAAGATGCAGCGCCGAACAAAATTCAGTACAGTAATACGGGAAAACACCGGCGGTATTAGCCGTAAATTCAATAGTCTGTGTCTCTCCCGGCTCAAGGCTCAGATTGTAATCATAATAGGGAAGACCAAAACCATGAGTTGCATCTTTAGCCCTTTCGATATTTGTAACATGCCAGATTACTTTCTCTCCTTTATTAACAAGGACATGTTCGGGGGTAAAATGACTTCTGATAGCAGTCATCCAGATCTCAACTGTATTCCCGCTTCTCTTAATCCTCTCTTTACCAGCGGTTACCCCAAATTCTGATTTTGTCTGTGTTCCGGGATCCCAGCCGATTTCAGGATAAACCTCCCAGGGTTTTATTTTATCGGCTTTTATGATCTGTGCGTAATGCGGTTCTCCGACACCGATTGGCATATCATAGAGAAGCTGCATTTTCTGATCAGGATGACTTATATCTATTAGCTGAAAGTTTTGCGGGAGAAGCGGACCAACATTCGAAAATCTATCAATAGACCATTTATCCAGTGATACAAGGTATTTGCCATCTGGATGGACATTATCTCCCTCCGCTACTGCAAGATGGCCTACGTTATAGTTTATTGGTATCTTATCGATTAAGGTCCATCCGGCAGAACCGTTTTTTTCCTTCCACTTTCCTCCCAGGGCCCACCGGGCGACAGCACTCTCCAGGAATAAACTTGTATACGCGAAACCTTTATCATCGAACTGTGTATGTAAAGGTCCTAATCCTACCTCAACCTGAGCCTCAAGGACATCATCAAATTTTATTATATTCACCCCGAATTCATCTTTACCCTGAAATCTTGAATTCTCAATTGCATCTTTTATTTTGGAAAAATTGAAAATAGTAACGTGAGGATCGAGCTTACCAGAGATTACAAGGTAATCACCATCAGGAGTTACATCTACACCATGGGGTGATTTAGGTTCAGGCACAAAAGTCAGGACATTTTCTTTGGCCAGTACATCCAGCGGGATAACACTAAAGCCATTCACTATTTTGGTCTTACCCTCCTGAAAGAGTTTTTCTGCCTGTCTGAGATTGATGACGTGCAGATAATCCATGTCGCGTTGTGAAGCTCCTGCTTCGAAAGGAGGATTACCCTCCATATCACCGCCTACTGCCAACTCCGTGTTAAAAGAATTAAGAAATACGTAGCCGTCGCTGATAAGCTTTCCTGCATCGGCCAGATCCTGCCAGTAAGGAGGAAGCTCCAAAGCGAAAGATTTACTCTTATCTATTCTTCCTGCCTTACGATCAAATTTCCAGAAGGTTATCATCCCATGATATTCTTTTTTATATTCCGAAAGAGGAGCATAAGTACCTGCCCAGGGCATTGCATACTGACCGCCTTCAATTACATAATCTGTATTCGGGGTAACGAAAGTTCCTCCATGGTCGCTGTATGACAGCGGATTTTTAATGATCTGTTTTGTTTCAAAATCTTTCAGATCGATAACCGCAACCCTTGCATTTGCTTTGTCATTTATAAAAAGATATTCGCCATCGTAGTCTCCATTTGTTTCCGAGAGTGCAGGATGATGAGAGTCTCCCCAGGTAAGTTTAGTGCCAGAAGGATTACTGTCATCTAATATTTTTTTAGTTTCCTTCGAGAATCCCCATCCCTGCCAGGGCTCCGGGGTAAAAACCCCAATACTTTTTAAAAGTCTCATGGAGGGTATCCCAATAACAAAAACCTGTCCCGAATGCCCTCCTGAGGCAAACATCATATATTCATCCTTCTGACCGCTTGGTAAATAAGTTTTTGCTGCTGCCAGTAGATCCTCCGGAGTTAAACCCCTTGCTCGTGCAACTGCCTGAACATCATCGCCAGTTTCATTGTTTTCTGTTTTATCCTGGCCGCAGGAAGTTAAAACCAACAATGTGAGAATAATAATTGATGAAAGTAACCTGTAAATTTTGGATTTCATGTTCTTGCCTCTGAGATTATAATAAGACCTTTTACTCTGATTATATGGTAAAAAAAAGGAGTTTCATAATACTCCGTTCAATATCAGATTTTTTTATCTGATTAAAGATAAGCACTATAAATGATAGATTCAAATTAATTTTAAAGGATTATTTTAAACGATAACATTATTCTATAAATGATCAAAGTGTGCATAGGTAAGATCCTTTGTAAAGCACATAAATGGAAATAAGGATTTTTTAACTTTGACGGCAATTACCAACACAACC
>Ga0075279_10000014_pt1 | contig 10224 bp, 8 predicted proteins | sample SF_Rice_10C_0N_3_FD_69779 | JGI IMG/M metagenome (GOLD analysis project Ga0075279, IMG submission 69779) | Rice paddy soil microbial communities from Twitchell Island, California, USA - SF_Rice_10C_0N_303 | ecosystem: Environmental > Terrestrial > Soil > Paddy field/soil | place: USA: Twitchell...
CAGGCAGGTTGAACTGACTGAAGATGAATATAATCAAAACCTCACAGATCTTAGCACCAGGCTGCTTGAACTCGAAAATGAGTTCAATTTCCTTGGGGCCAGGTTAAATGATGGGGGGCTGAAAGTAATGACTCTATATGAGGCAACAGGAATTGAGAAATATAAAGAATTTCTGAATTTGCTATTTGCATAGTGAGTGAGAACCTTTAAAGTGTAGATTTATTCAACTATCTGTCTTGATAGTCTTCTTTTTGTTAGTTAGGTTTGGATAATATTTTTTCGGGGAGATTTCGGGGAGATTATGCGTCCCTCATTCATAAATAGGTTAAGTGTTAAACTAACCTTAATAATTTTAAGTATTCTGCTAATTAATTTAGCTGTTTATACTTTTTACACCCTTTCAGTTCTTAAACAAGATCTGAGGGAAGCTTCATCCCAAAATGCATATAATCTCAGCGATGTGATTAAAAAATCAACACGCTATAGTATGCTCCTCAACCGGCGTCAGGATATCTATGAAATAATCAACACTATTGGAAAAGAGGCTGGTGTTGAGAAAATAAGGATATATAATAAACAGGGAAGAATTAGCTATTCAACGGATTCCACTGAGATAAACAAAACAGTTGATACAAACAGCGAAGCATGCTATGTATGCCACTCCCGTCCTACCCTGCCTACCAACCTTCCTCAGAATGAGATGATTAGGGAATTTAAGTTTGATAAAGACCGCAAGGTACTGGGACTAATTAATCCGATAAAAAATGAATCAGATTGTTACAACGGCGCCTGCCATGAGCACCAGGCTGATAAAAATATTCTCGGCGTACTGGACGTTATTGTATCAACGGAAAAAATGAATGAGATAATCGAATCAAATACCAAGAGTATCATTACAAATGCGATAATCCTGACTATTCTTATATCTGCCTTTAGCGGATTATTCATAATTATTCTTGTTAACAAGCCGCTGAAAAAAATATCAAGGGGAATTGAGGAGATATCAAACGGGAATCTTGACTACAAAATTGACATAAATTCCAAAGGCGAGCTTGCACAGGTGGCAAATGAATTCAACCATATGTCAACCAGGTTAAATACAGCCTACAACGAAATTAAGGAATGGTCGGAAACTCTGAATCTGAAAGTTGAAGAAAAAAATGAAGAGCTGAAAAAAATATACGAGCAGATAACACAGATTGAGAAACTTGCATCGCTGGGGAAATTATCGGCGACCGTTGCTCACGAACTTAATAATCCTCTGGAAGGCATACTTACCTATAGTAAACTGATTGCTAAAAAACTGTTAAAGATGAGTAAGGATGGAGAGTATAATGATATTATTGAATTTCTCACTCTGATTTCTGATGAATCCTCACGCTGTGGGAAAATAGTTAAAGATCTGCTCCTTTTTTCGCATAAAGATGAGGGAAAATTTTCAGAGAATGATTTATCAAAAATCATCGATAAGAGCCTCATACTTATAAATCATCACCTTGAAATCAACCGGATTACATTAGTTAGGGAGTATAAAAAAGATAATCTGAATATAGAATGTGATTCGCAAAAAATTGAACAGGCGCTTATTGCAATATTAATCAATGCAATAGAGGCAATGAATGAAGGTCAGACATTAAAGGTTGTCCTGGAGGAAGATGAAGACAATGCCATCATTAGGATAACCGATCAGGGGAAAGGAATTTCCGAAAAAGATCTCCCTTATATTTTTGAACCTTTCTATTCTACGAAGAATGATAATAAAGGCACCGGACTAGGACTTGCGGTAGCCTATGGAATTATAAAGCAGCATCATGGAAAAATTTCAGTAGACAATACATCTGTTGAAGGAACGACCTTCAAAATAACTTTACCTATTAAAAACATTTCCCAAGAAGTGAAAAATGAAACCTAAAGCAAATTTATTAGTAGTAGATGACGAATTAATCGTCCGGCAATCATTGAAACACTGGTTTGAAGAAGACGGTTACCTGGTTGAAACCGCCGATACAGGGGAAATAGCTTTAAAACATTTTGAAAAGGGCAAGTATGATATTTTGCTAGTCGACATGAAAATGCCGGGAATGAGCGGACTCGAGCTTCTTACCAAAGTTAAAGAATATGATCAGTCGGTTATCGTCATTCTTATTACCGCTTTCGCATCTGTGCCCTCAGCAATAAAAGCGCTTAAGGACGGAGCTTACGACTATATAACAAAACCTGTAGACCCCGATGAGCTGTCGCATATACTTGAAAATGCTCTGAATCAAAAATACCTGAAATCGGAAAATGAAGCGCTTAAGGAAAATATTGATGAGATAATAAAACCGGATAACCTGATAGGCGAAAGCACTGAAATGAAGAAAATATTCACCCTGGTCAATACCGTATCGCAGACTGATACAACGGTTATGATAAGGGGCGACAGCGGTACTGGTAAGGAACTTGTTGCAAAGGCAATCCATATCAACAGCAAAAGAAAATATTTTCCGATCATAACAGTAAACTGCGGGGCTTTGGCTGAATCGCTTCTTGAAAGTGAGTTATTTGGTCACGAAAAAGGAGCCTTTACCGGCGCTCATTATAAACGCAAAGGTAAGTTCGAAATGGCTAACGGCGGTACTGTTTTTCTGGATGAAATTGGAACAGTTTCACCTAAAATGCAGGTTGAACTGCTGCGCGTTATTGAAACCAAACAATTTACCCGTGTCGGCGGAAATGAAGTTATTAAAAGTGATTTCAGAGTAATTGCAGCTACAAATGAACCCCTTGAAGATCTTGTTAAACAGGGCAGATTCAGGGAGGATTTATATTACCGGCTTGATGTTTTCACTATCCTCATTCCCCCGCTGCGTGAAAGAATTGAAGATATTCCACTGCTGGCATATTACTTCCTGAAAAAATTCTCAACCTCGATGAATAAAAAGAAAGATAGTATTTCCGTTGAAGCAATGGATTTTCTGGTTAAATACAACTGGCCGGGCAATGTACGCGAACTTGAAAATGCAATTGAAAGGGCTGTGGTGATCAGCAAGACAAATTGTATAGAAGTGCACGATCTTCCCTTCCAGGTAAGCTCCAATAACCATTACGACAAGGATGATAAGAGTATTGCGGCAATGGAAAAAAGACATATTGCTCTTGTTCTGAACGAATTGAAATGGAATATTTCACGGAGCGCTGAAGCTTTGAGAATAGACAGGGTAACTCTTTATAACAAGATTACTAAATACGGGCTGCAAAGAAACGAGTAATGCAGGATATATGCATAGCTCCTGTAAGTATCTCTAATAATGAACTGCTGCAGAGAGTTATAATCGAACTCAGAAATATTCTCCAGGTTGAAATCAAGCTCATTGATCTCAACCTTGATCTTCGTAAAGCTTATTCTGTTGACCGCAGACAATATTATTCGACACAGCTTATAGCAGAAGCAGTCGGTCATACCCTCCATCTTAACAGTAAGATAGTTATACTGGTAGACTTTGATTTGTTCATTCCGGTATTCACGTATGTTTTCGGAGAGGCCCAGCTTAACGGGAAACATTCTATCGTATCACTCTGCAGGCTATATGAGGAATTCTACACCGGCAGAACCGATGATGAGCTTCTGTTCGAAAGGACCATTAAAGAAATCCTGCACGAACTTGGACATAATTTCGGTCTGCTCCACTGCAGCAGCTGGGACTGCGTGATGCATGCCTCTGCAGAAATTGAAGAAGTTGATATTAAAGGAAAAGTATATTGCAAAGCCTGCAGACGTACACTGCAGAGTATATTCGATTTCCGGGTTAATTAGTCTTGGTGGGTTCTGCGTGCGACGGTTGATTTATCCAGGGAGGAATCACCTGATCACGGTGCTTTTCCGATCTGCTTGCTGAAGTTTTAGCTCTCCTCGGTGTGTTCGAACCGGAGCAGAAAGACCCGAACAACCTGCTGTGCCCCATCTCTCCGTCTTAAGATGATCGCGTTTCAGATCCTGTTAATTCAGCATCCTTAATATGATGACGGATATAAATCCGTTTTCTTATATAATGATCAAGCAGCCAGGCCGCTGAGATCCATACAAATCCGATTGCCCACCCTGCTATTATCTCATTGGGAGAGTGGGACCCTTTTATTATCTGTGCAATTCCTATTGAGATGCTTAAAAGAAAGGCTATGACCATTATAAAATGATTTACAGATCTGTCTGGATTTGACCGGTATATCAATCTTGCAAGGGTAAAATAAAAAACCACAGACATCATCGCGTGACCGCTTGGAAAACCTTTTCCGTAAGTTTCGAATAAATTCAGCCAGTTAAACCAGGGTTCTCCGCCGTAATAGTTTTTCAGAAAAACATGCATAATTCCTGCACCAATAACCACAAAGAAATAAGTATAAAGTGTTCTGTATTTCTTCCTTATGAAAAGATAGCCTCCGAAGATTATGGAGAATAGTGAAACAAATAGCTGGCCTGCCAGTGAGGACAGGTCGTTCATAGTTCCAACCAATGATTCCGATCCGTAGGACCCGCTCCATTTATTTGTCTTCCCCAGCCATTCGAACATAAAAGTCTTATAGCCTCCCGTTATGCCGGCTACGAACCCATTTGTACATAAGAAAAAAATGTACAAACTTAATATTATAATAGACCATGCAGTATACTTCTTATATTTCCGGCTTTTTCTGTTTTCCCGCTCCACAGCATCCATATTAAACCTTAAATTCTTATAGCCCTAAAATAAATAAATTATACGTGTTTTTTGAATGATTTGTCCCACTTTCCTTCTCAACTTTTAGAATCTCAAAATTTACGCTTTCTAATTTATGGTAAGTGTACCTGTCTAAACAGGCTAAAAAAGGGGTTGTCAGTAATAAATCTCTTCTGGAATGTTATTTGGTCTGTATAAAAGATTCTGGCATCTGCTCCTAAAGTCGTTAAAATAAAATTGGAAGGGTTTTATGTATAATTCTATAGTGCTGGTTAAACAGGTTCCTGATACGGCTAATATCTCCGGAAAAGTGATGAAGGATGACGGAACTGTTAACCGCTCAAAACTCCCCGCAATATTTAATTACGAAGATAAAGTTGCACTCGAATTCGCCCTGCGGATAAAGGAAAAGTTCGGCGGTAAAGTCACTGCCGTCTCTATGGGCCCTCCCCGGGCTTCTGATACTCTCAGGGAATGTCTGTTTATGGGGGCAGATGAGGTTTATCTTATCACTGACAGAAAGTTTGCCGGTGCCGATACGCTTGCTACTTCTTATGTGCTTGCAGAAGCAATCAAAAAAATCGGTAATTACAGTTTCATATTCGCCGGAAGACAGGCAATTGACGGAGATACAGCACAGGTGGGACCTCAAACAGCAGAAAAGCTTGGTATTCCGCAAATAACTTACACAGAAGAACTGATTGATGTAAAAAGAGACCGTATTATTATCAGGCGTAAAATTGACGGAGGCTATGAGATAGTTGAAGGAAGCATCCCTGTTCTTCTAACTGTTTTAAAAGATGCTGTTGACCCGCGCCCTTTCAGTGCTAAACGTGTAATGGCATTTAAAGGTGCTAAATCGCTGCTTGACCTTGAAAAGTTGACTGAAGAAAACTCACTGTTATATATCGATAAGCTGGTTCATGAATATGAAGAAAAGGGACTCCTTATTAAAACACTGACTACCGATGACCTTGATGTCGATCCCGAAAGATGCGGTGTTAAAGGATCTCCGACAAAAGTATATAAAGTAGAATCTGTCGTCCTTGCTGGTGGAAATCACGCGAGAGTTGAGCCTACAAAGACAGCCTTATCAGGTTTGATAGATCAATTAATGAATGATCATATTTTTGGTTAAAGGAGTGATTAAATGAATTTTTCTAATGAAGTCTGGGTATTTATTGAACAAAGAGACGGCAAACCGGCTGATGTAAGCTTCGAACTCCTTTGCAAGGCACATAAGCTTGCTGAGACAATGGAGGGAAGCGTTAAGGCCGTTGTGATAGGAGATAATGCTGAAGAAATTGCAAAAGCAGCTTTCTGCTACGGCGCTAATGAGGCAATGCTTATTGATCATCCATCTCTAAGGCATTTCAGGACTATACCCTACAGCAGAATCCTCACAAAATTAATAGAAGAATTTACGCCAAGGATTGTACTGTTTGGAGCCACTGTGATCGGCCGTGATCTCGCTCCCCGGGTTGCCTCGCATACAAAGAGCGCTTTGACGGCTGATTGTACTGATCTGCAGATATCCGACGTTACCTACCTTAAAGAAAAATTTCCCAGGCTGCTTCTTCAGATCCGTCCTGCTTTCGGCGGCAATATTATTGCAACTATTATTACTCCCGATGTACCCGTTCAGATGGCAACCGTGCGTGAAGGGGTAATGGAACTTTCGCTCCTGAGTCAACCAAATCCTGTAAAAATTACAAAAATAGATTTTCATCCTGATCCTGCTGACGAACTGGTCAGAATTATCGAGCAGCACCGCGAAGAAAATAAAGTGAACTTAAAAGCTTCTCCGATAATTGTTGCCGGCGGCTACGGTCTTGGAACAAAAGAGAATTTTAGACTTATAGAGGAACTGGCCCATACAATAGGTGCCGAGGTTGCCGGAAGCCGTGCCGCTGTAGATGCAGGCTTCGTTGCACCCGACAGGCAGGTAGGACAAACAGGTGTTACGGTAAGGCCGAAACTATATATCGCTGTAGGTATTTCCGGAGCTATCCAGCACCGTGCAGGTATGCAGGAATCACAGAAAATAATTGCTATAAATACCGACCCGGAAGCTCCCATTTTTGATATCAGCCATTACGGTATTGTTGGAGATGCATCGGAAGTTATTCCTGCGTTCATTGAAGCTTATAAAAATAAATTGAAATAAGGTTTTATTATGCCAAATTTTTTCACCGATAATAATGATATCCTTTTCCATTTCAATCATCTGCATATAGAGGAGATAGTCTCTATTCTTGAGGATGATTACACTCAGGCTAAAGAGTACCGGTACGCTCCTGTTGATTATGAAGATGCAACTGAGAATTATAGGAAGCTGCTTGAAATAACCGGGGATATAGCCGGCAATTTCATAGCAGAACGTGCGGCCGGGGTTGATGAAGACGGCGCCCTGCTGCAGGATGGCAAGGTTAGTTATGCAAAGGGGACACAGGAGAATCTGAAAAGACTGGGCCAGGCTGACCTTATGGGTTTGATATTTCCAAGAAAATACGGCGGATTAAATGCTCCTTTTATGATTTATATTATGTCCATCGAACTCATCTCCCGTGCAGATGCTTCTTTAATGAACCTGTTTGGTCTGCAGGATATTGCCGATACAATCAGGAAGTTTGGAAACGAAGATCAGAGACAGGAATTCCTTCCCGGCTTCTGTTCGGGTGAATACACCGGCGCAATGGCTCTTACAGAACCTGATGCGGGGTCTGACCTTCAGGCTGTTAAACTGCATGCGTACCAGGATGAAAAAGGTAAATGGTTTCTTAAAGGAGTTAAACGATTTATAACTAATGGGAATGGTAATATTCTTCTTGTTCTGGCCAGGTCTGAACAAGGGACAAAGGATGGACGCGGATTAAGCATGTTTGTGTGTTACGGAGATGAGACTGTAAAAGTAAGAAGGATTGAACATAAACTTGGAATTCATGGCTCCCCGACTTGTGAACTCCAGTTTAACGATACCCCGGCACAGCTGATCGGGACGAGAAGATTCGGTTTGATTAAATATGTATTTGAGCTGATGTTCCGTGCAAGGATGGGGGTCTCTGCACAGGCAATGGGAATCTCGCAGGCTGCTTATGAAATGGCTGTTAAATATGCCCGTGAAAGAGAACAATTCGGCAAACCAATTATCAATATTCCGGTTGTTTCCAATATCCTCATCGACATGAGAACCCTTCTTGAAGCAAACCGTTCACTTCTATATGAAGCTGCAAGGAGCGTGGATAAAAAAGAAGCGCTTGAAATGCAGATTGAAAAAAGAAAGGAACACGGTCTGAGCGTTCAGGAGGAAAATTTCAGGCTTAAACAATTGACAAAAGAAACGAACCTTCTTACTCCAATGTGTAAATTAGTCCTGACTGAATCTGCAAATAAAATTACATACGATGCTCTCCAGATACACGGCGGTACAGGGTATATGAAGGAATTCAGGATCGAAAGACTTGCCCGCGATGCCAGGATAACAAATATTTATGAAGGCACTTCACAGTTGCAGGTTGTTGCGGCAATGGGCGGCGTTATCAATGATGTACTGGGCTACAGGTTTGATGAAAAAGAAAAGAAAGAGTATAAAGGCGGGGTAGCTCCTCTTGTCAACCATCTGATTGAAATAAGGGGTATTTATAGAGACTGCCTGAAGTATGTTGCTGATAAAAAGGATCCGGCATTTCAGGACGTAGCCGGGAAAGATCTTCTTGAGTTATATACTTACCTGGTCGTTGGTTACCTTCTGCTTGACGAAGCAGAGATTGAACCTAAAAAAGTGTTTGCGGCTAATCGTTATATCCTTTATTCTCTTGCAAACGCAAGGAAGAATGCTGAATCAATAAAAGATGGATTATTTAACGATATCCTCCATGCAGAAAAAATTTTAGCTTAAATTAGTATCATCAAAAAAAGAGACTTAAAATGACTGATAAACAAACCTTCTACTACAAAATCTTCGATGATAAAGAACGCCTCAACTATATGAAATCTTCCCTTCCTCATAAAGAGCTTGAGGACCTTCTGAAAGAGTACGAGAGAGATCATCAGAAATATTTTAATCCTGAATTCGTTCAGTTCCTGAAAGAAAAAAATATCGAAGCTGAACTAATTGAGGTAAGCGATATTTCATATTAATTTAACCCTGGAGCCCGGTCAGGTAATGCTCTCCTAAAAATCATTGACCGGGCTGCTTCTCCTCCATTCTGCATCATCCTGCGATTCGCTAAATCCGCTAAATCCGTTAATCCGTTAATTCATCAATCAATTCGTTAAGTCCGCTAAATCCGTTAATCCGTTAATTCATCAATCAATTCGTTCAGTCCGCTAAATCCGTTAATCCGTTAATTCATTAATCAATCCGTTAAGTCCGCTAAATCCGTTAATCCGTTAATTCATCAATCAATCCTTTCAGTCCGCTAAATCCGCCCATACGTTAATCCCCTCCCCCTTAACTTTAACTCTATTTTTATCTAATTTTAGTAGTTAAATTTTCTGTACAATATTGTTTTAAGGATACACAATGAAATACTCAGTACTCATTTTAACCTGCCTGATGTTAGCATTCTCTTATATAAATACACCGGCGCAGGTTGAAAAAGACAAGGGAGTTTTTGTAGAACCCAAAAAAGGTTTCTATGATGAAATAAAAGAGGCAGTTAAAAACTATAACAATCCCCCCAAAGAAAAGAAAAATGAATTCAGAGTTGATATGAGCAATATAAATGCTCCTAAGTCAATTGATGAATTCACGAAATACTGGTATAACGATCCGATATCCCAGGGTCAGACAGGTACCTGCTGGTCCTTCTCAACTACCTCATTTTTTGAATCAGAAGTTTACCGCCGGCAGCATATTAAGGTTAAACTTTCTGAAATATTCACTGTTTACTGGGAGTACGTTGAAAAGGCTAAAAGATTTGTAGAGGAAAGAGGCAATTCGCTCTTTGATGAAGGATCTGAAGCCAATGCGGTTAAGAGAATTTACAAGATGTATGGAGCCGTTCCGGAAGCCAGCTATGCGTGTATGTTGTCTGGACAAAAATTTCCCGATCACAGCATTATGATCAAAGAGATGAAAGATTATCTCGATCATGTAAAAGCCACCAATGCATGGGATGAAGATGAAGTAATCAAAGTCATTAAATCTATTCTGAGCCATTATCTTGGTGAACCTCCAACGCAGGTTGAAGTCGACGGCAAAACATACACACCTAAAGAATATCTTTCAGATTATCTGAAGCTGAATCCTGATGATTATGTGGACGTCCTTTCATATATGCAGAAACCGTACTGGCAGCAGGTTGACTACGAAGTACCCGATAACTGGTGGCACAATGCAGATTATTTTAATGTTCCCCTTGATGATTTTATGAATGCACTTAATAAGGCTATTAAAAACGGCTACACGATGTCAATAGGCGGAGACGTATCGGAACCCGGATACGATGCATGGAATAAAATAGCTATTGTCCCATCATTTGATATTCCCGCTCAATATATCGATGAGAATGCAAGAGAGTTTAGG
>Ga0075279_10000015_pt1 | contig 10114 bp, 9 predicted proteins | sample SF_Rice_10C_0N_3_FD_69779 | JGI IMG/M metagenome (GOLD analysis project Ga0075279, IMG submission 69779) | Rice paddy soil microbial communities from Twitchell Island, California, USA - SF_Rice_10C_0N_303 | ecosystem: Environmental > Terrestrial > Soil > Paddy field/soil | place: USA: Twitchell...
CGGATTCAGGTATCATTTAAGCCGGACAACAGATTTAGATTTCAACTTGAAATATAATATTATTACTACCGATGGCGGAAATACAGACTTTCTTGGCGTGAATGGCGGAGTGCAGATAGCACTTTAATTTAGATCATATCCGGAGGCTGGAGCAACATCCAGCCTCTCATTTTTTCTCATGTGTAAATAAACTATCGGGTAGACCCGAATTAACTTTATAATCTGAATAATTAATATACACTTTACCTGTAGTGGTCCGGCTTTTATTCTGTTTATCCTTTTCTTCATTAGTTTCATCTGTCATATCTCCGGTAATTTCCTTAGGCATTTGCATCTTTTGTACATTAAAAGTAAATACCATTGAGGATGGCAGAGGATATTTAAAATCATTATCATATTTCAGATCAATGGTGAACGTCCCGTTTGATTTTGTAGTTGATTCTATTTTCCTGATGACATACTTGTTTTTATCTATCCATAAGGTGGAAAGAATCAAATCTCCTTTATCTCCCAAAGGTATTATCTTTAATAGGTAGCAGGGATTACCCCCAATTACATTTTCTTTGTCGAAGATTGCTGTGTAATCACCTTCCAAAAAACTGTATGGGGAAAAATCAAGTCCTTCTTTCGGCAGAAGTGCGAATCCTTCAGATTTTAATTGGATCTTATCAGGCTTTTTATAGAATATCTTGGCTCGGGTCTCAGGAACTTTAAGAAAATTAACATCAACTTTAATATTTACCCTTACCTCATAATCATTAACTCTTGAAAAATTGTTTTTAACCTTCTCAAGAATATCCTCGGGTTTAACACTTTGCGCCAGACTAACTGAGGTAAATAAAATGAATATTAATATGTTTTTCATTTATGTCTCCGGGCCTGATATTTTTTAGGTAAGAATATCTTTCCTTTTAAATATCCATGCAGTAATTGTAAAAAGTATAATAATATGAAGACTTAAGACAGCGATAGCCTTAATAAATGCCTGATAATCTACGGGGTCCTCAAAAAGATTTCTCCAGGACGACATGTAAGTGGTGAAAAGATATGGCTCTATATTTCTGAAAAAATCTATGGGGAGCGCGGATAGAATAAGAAAAACTATAATTACAGCCATTGTAGAGACTATAGGGCCGATTGCATTTTCAACCAGTGAGGAAAAGAAGAAAGCTAATGCGGTAACAACTGTCATGCTTAAACCTGCAAAACCGTATGCAAAAATAAATCTCCAGATTATATCATTTTTTGCAAATATTATTATCCCGCTGCTCTTTATAACTATTAGTTCACCAACTCCGAAAATCAATATCCCGATCCCGAGGCTCATAACCGCAAGCCAAAGGACAAGAAGATTTGAATAGATCAAACCTGCGATGAATTTTGAAGTGACGATCTTAATTCGTGCGACAGGGCGTGTAATAAGAAGCCGGTACGTCCCTGCAGTAGCTTCACCGGCCAGTAAATCACCTGCAACCAGGGCAATCAAAAATGGGATGTGAACAGCAAGGCTCGTAAGTATAAAGTACGAGATCAGGTAGCCGTTCAGAAGGTTCCCCACAAAAACGAACGATTGCTGCAGGTTTCTTGTCATAAAGTCGAGTGATTTTTCACCTTCAGCCAGCATTGCAAAATTAATTACAGGAACAATTACAGCGATTACCATGAAACCGATATATGTTCTCCACTTTTTGAAGATCTTGTAAAGTTCTATCCGTATCAGAGTAATCATTTAAGAAGCCTTCTCTGTAATGTTGAGGAAATATTCTTCGAGTGATCTTGTCGGGATAACTGCACTTACTTCGATTTTATTTTCAATAAGATATTTATTCAGACCAGCCACTTTATCAGAGGACATAGAAAAGATCATAATATTATTCGCAACAGTTTCGAGGTCCTTTATGTAATCAGTCCCCCCAAGTATCTGCCTTGCCTGTTCCGAATCATTTACTTCAAAAGTTACCTTCAGTTTATTCATATTAAGAAGCGCATCTACTTCTCCTTCTACTATGGCCTTTCCTTTGTTGATTATAGTCATCCTGTTTGCTACTAATTCCACTTCGTATAAAATGTGTGATGAAAGAAATAGTGTTTTCTTTTTATCCCTGCTTAGATGAATTATGAGTTCCCTGATCTCTTTCATTCCCTGAGGATCAAGTCCTGTGGTAGGTTCATCCAGAATTATAAGATCAGGATCATGAAGCAGAACTTGAGCTAGTCCCAGTCTTTGCTTCATACCATGTGAGAAAGTTTTAACTTTACTTCCATATCTCTTTTCTAATCCTACAAGTTCAAGCACTTCCATTATCCTTCTATTTGAAACATCTGTTCCGGATATTCTTCCTAGTATTTCCAGGTTTTTATACGCACTCAGATAACCGTAAAAATCCGGTTTCTCAACTATTGCACCAACTCTTTTTAGTATCGAAGTTCTTTCCTTTTTGAGTGATTTCCCGAAGATTTTTATCTCACCATGATTAGGGTTTATAAGCGACAGCATCATACGGATCGTTGTGCTTTTGCCCGCCCCATTGGGACCAAGAAACCCGAATACATCTCCCCTGTATACATTCAGACTTAGGCTGTTAACAGCTTTAACATCTTTAAAATCCTTGGTTAGTTCCGTTATTTCAATTACCTTCTCGTCTGCCAATTTTTTTCCGGTATTTATGTGATTAAAAACAAACCAAATTGTGCTGTCAAAAATACAACCAGAATCATTAATCCGTCGCTAATATTTTATGGACGGTCAAAAAATCACATTAATGCTTATAGATCAGATTAATGTCTTTAAAAGTTAAATAAAAATAGGTATAAATAATTGATGAAACCTTTGCTTTATAGACTGGTAAAAAAAGTATAGTTAGAAGCAAATAAATTAAAAAAATTTCTTTTTTGTATTTGTAAAAAATTATGATAATGTTTGTAGAGAAAGAAGAGTTTAATAAAAAATATTTTCTCCCGCATATTTTTTTTTAGAAAAAAATTTTTTAGTTTCAGTTTAGTTACGACAAAAAATACAACCCGAATTATCCTTAATGAAACACAATATTTATTTTAAATATTCCCGGAAAACTTGTCCACTCTACAGTAACATTTCTTTTAAAGAACAACTTATTTACAATGCAGATCAGAAAATTAACAATACGATATTCACTTTAAGCGCAGGAGCATTTTAATGCAGATAAAAAGATTGTTTACTTCAGCCGGAGAAGATCCTTTATCTTCATTTAATTTTGTGAAAAGGGTCAGCGAAATAAAGAACCCCGATGGATCAATCGTATTCCATATGGAAGATGTTTACGTACCTGCCCAGTGGTCGCAGGTGGCCACCGATATAATTGCACAAAAATATTTTAGAAAAGCCGGTGTACCTAAACTTCTCAAAAAAAGCAGAGAAAAGGGTGTACCTGCATGGCTGCAGCCCTCCAAGGCTGATACTGAGAAACTTGAACAGCTTCCTGAAAAAGAAAGACAATCTTCTGAAACTGATGCGAGACAGGTGTTCCATCGCCTTGCCGGAAATTGGACCTATTGGGGCTGGCAGGCTAATTACTTCGATACTGAGGATGATGCAAAGGCTTTTTATGATGAAATGATGTACATGCTTGCTAACCAGATGGCTGCACCAAATAGTCCGCAGTGGTTCAATACCGGTCTGAACTGGGCTTATGGCATTACAGGACCTTCACAAGGACATTATTATGTGGATTATAAAACGGGCGAATTGACGGCTTCCCAGGATGCTTATACTCATCCTCAGCCTCATGCTTGTTTCATTCAGTCGGTTAGCGACGATCTTGTAAATGAAGGCGGTATTATGGATCTCTGGGTACGGGAGGCAAGACTTTTTAAGTATGGTTCTGGTACCGGTTCTAATTTTTCCGAATTGAGAGGAGCTAATGAGCCTCTGAGCGGTGGAGGAAAATCGTCAGGCTTAATGTCTTTCCTGAAAATCGGCGATAGATCTGCAGGAGCAATCAAATCCGGCGGAACAACACGTCGGGCAGCAAAGATGGTAACGCTTGACCTTGATCATCCTGATATCGAGGAATATATTAATTGGAAGGTTGTTGAAGAGCAAAAAGTTGCTTCGCTTGTTTCAGGTTCAAAATTATGCAATTACCATCTTAATGCGATTATGAAGGCTTGCTATGATGAACACCCGGAGAATGACCGTTTCAATAAGAATTTTAACAATAAATTAAAAAATGCGGTTCTGGATGCCCGGAGAGCTCAGATTCCTAATAATTATGTTGAAAGAGTTATACAACTTGCAAAACTCGGTTTTAAATCAATAGAATTCCCGGTTTATGATGTCGATTGGAACTCGGATGCTTATGCAACAGTGTCGGGACAGAATTCCAATAACTCAATACGCGTTACAAACCAGTTCATGGAAGCCGTGCAGAATGATGGCGATTGGAATCTTTACTGGAGGACAGAAAAGAAAAAAGCTAAGGAAGATAACCGCACTCCTAAACCTTGTAAAACACTCAAAGCACGGGAATTATTTGAAGAGATCAGTTATGCCGCATGGTCATGTGCCGATCCCGGAACACAGTTTCACACCACAATAAATGAATGGCATACATGTCCGAATGACGGTGAAATCAAAGCTTCAAATCCTTGCAGTGAATATATGTTCCTCGATGATACTGCATGCAATCTTGCATCATTGAATCTTGTTAAATTTTATGAATCAGGTACTAAACAGTTCCAGATTGATTCTTTTCGTCATGCTACAAGGTTATGGACGGTTGTTTTGGAAATCAGTGTCCTGATGGCTCAGTTCCCGAGTAAAGAGATTGCACAGCTGAGCTACGACTTCAGAACTCTGGGTCTAGGTTATGCTAATCTTGGCTCATTACTAATGCTGCAGGGAATTCCTTATGATAGCAATGAAGGTTTTGCTATTTGCGGTGCATTAACTGCTATTATGCATATGACAGCTTATGCTGCTTCTGCAGAAATGGCAAAAGAAACAGGACCTTTCAGCAAATACGAAAAAAATAAAGAGTCTATGCTTAGGGTTATCAGAAATCACCGGAGAGCTGCTTATAATGTTCCGCATGAAGAATATGAAGGATTATCTATTTATCCTGTTGGAATCAATCCCAAATACTGTCCGTCAGATTTATTGAAGGCTGCAAGGGAGGATGCCGATCTCGCCCTTGAAATGGGAAGTCAGTTTGGTTTCAGAAATGCCCAGGTTACGGTTATTGCACCTACCGGGACGATCGGACTGGTTATGGATTGTGATACTACAGGTGTAGAACCCGACTTTGCTCTTGTAAAATTTAAAAAACTGGCTGGCGGTGGATATTTCAAAATCATCAACCAGTCAATACCGCCTGCACTTGAAAGGCTCGGTTATAATAAAGATCAAATAAATGAAATAGTAAGATATGCCAAAGGATCCGGCTCATTGGAGGGTTGCCCTTATATTAATCATGAATCACTAAAGTCTAAGGGATTTACAGATGAAGCACTTACTAAAATTGAGCGTATTCTTCCATCCGTTTTTGAGTTGAGTTTTGCATTCAACAAGTTCACCCTGGGCATAGATTTCCTGACAAAGAAACTGAACATCCCGGAGGATGATATTGACTCATATGATTTTAATCTTCTTACAGCTTTAGGATTTTCAAAACAGGAAATCGCAACTGCCAATGATTATGTTTGCGGTACAATGACAGTTGAAGGGTCCCCTTTCCTAAGGCACGAACACTATCCTGTTTTTGATTGTGCTAATAAATGCGGAAAAAAAGGAACCAGGTTTATTCGTTCCCATGCGCATATCAAAATGATGGCATCTGCACAGCCTTTTATCTCCGGCGCAATTTCCAAGACGATTAATTTACCAAACCAGGCAACTGTGGAAGATATAAAAGATGCTTATTTACAATCATGGAAGCTTGGAATTAAAGCGAATGCACTTTACAGGGACGGTTCTAAATTATCGCAGCCGCTTAACTCGGTCAGCGATGAGGAACTGGAATCTTTACTTGAAGACAAGGAGCATAACGATATTGTAAAAATTGCAGAAAAAATTATTCATAGGTATATAGCGAAAAGGAGAAGGTTGCCTGATAGAAGAACCGGGTATACACAGAAAGCAAAGATAAACGGACAGTCAGTGTATATCAGAACTGGAGAATATGATAACGGACAACTGGGTGAAATATTTATCGATATGCATAGGGAAGGCGCTGCATTCCGAAGCCTGCTTAACTGTTTTGCGATTTCCATCTCTCTTGGTTTACAGCATGGTGTACCCCTTGAAGAGTTTGTTGATGCCTTTGTATTTACCCGCTTCGAGCCCAGCGGGATAGTTTCCGGGAATGAAAAAATTAAAATGGCAACTTCGGTAATTGATTACATCTTCAGGGAACTGGCAGTTACTTATCTCGGTAGAAATGATCTTTCACATGCCGATACGGAAATAAAATCAAAAGCCTCTCATAGTATAGTCAAGAAAATCATTGAGCCTGAGTTTGAGAGCGAAGAAGTTGTAAGTGAAAGATTGATAGATCTGGATAAGAGTAATAATTTCTCTCTGTCTTCAAAGGAAGTTAAGCATACAAATCATCCTGAGGGATTTGCCCAGGTAAATAATAGTATGACTTCAAAAGTCAGAAGAGCAATAGAGGCCGGATACACGGGTGATATCTGCACTGAATGTCAGAGTATGACTATGGTCAGGAATGGCACCTGTCTGAAATGTATGACTTGCGGATCTACCTCGGGCTGCAGTTAAACTCAATATAAAAGAATTAAAAAGGCCTGTCGTTAATCTCACTTCTGTCAGAACGTCAGGCCTTTTTTAGTATAGCAGACTTAAAAACTGAAGTTTAATCCGATACGATAACCTCCCAATGCAGGGTAGACTGAGATATCAGGATTATTATTTTCATATGGGTCACTCTGGCTCATCTCAACTACACTCCTGCTTATAACAATAGCTATAGCTGCCCCCAAAACGGTATCCGAAAACCAGTGATTATCTGAATAGATTCTCTGGTATGCTGTTAAAGTTGCCAGACTATATAAACCAATTGTTGCAAATATATTTTGAATCCTTTCGGCCAGAACTGTTGAAACAGTAAACGCAACTATGGCATGTCCGGAAGGTAGTGAATAATATGCATTGTCAAATACGTAATTCCCAAAATCGGTATTTCCATCGTTATTATACGGCCGGCTTCTCGAAAACAGCACTTTAAGTATAATATTTATTGTTCCGGCATATAGAAGAGATTCAGCAAGCAGTCTCCCTGTAAGTGAAACCGACCTGTCGTTAAAAATTAATCCGGCGGCATATAAGCCTGCCGATAAAGAAGCTGCTGGTATAACCATTCCATAATATTGCCCGGCTTTGGTGATATCATCAAGAGAATTTGACTGATTACTCCTGGCAACTTTTCGTATGCCCTTATCCAGAAGCATTGAAAGTGCAGTGCCCCCCGTAATTGCTCCCGTTACAGCCCAATTTTTTCCTGAAAAATGGGACGGGGCGGTTAAAAGCCTCCAGCCATCCAGAAGGCCTCTGTTGAAATCATATTTTATTAAATCCAGCGGTGCCGGTTGATTAGAATTACTCTTGAGTGTGTCCTCCCCTGAGTGTTCTAAATCTTTTGAAAATGAAAAATTACAAAAGACAAGAAGGAAAATTAGAAGCACTGGAAAATGGCGGATCATTTTCTTCTTTCTATAACAACTGGGATCAAATATATCAGACATATTTATATCTTTAGATTTAATTTAATTAAGTCTTAAGTGAATAAAAATGCGGTATGTTATATTACAGTAGTTTATTAGAGTGGTTAAAAAATATTTTCTTCTTCAATTCTTCTGCCTCCCATGAAGCGTTTGGAATAATAATCCTGATCCAGGGATGAAACAATAACACCGTTCCGTGAGCTGGCGTGCGCAAATAAATCATCTCCAATATAAATACCTACATGCCCGGGTTTTACCCTTCGTCTGGTATTAAAAAAAACAAGATCGCCGAATTTCAGGCTATCCCGGCTTTCTATCTCCACCCCCTGTCTGAATTGTTCTCTCGCTGATCTATCCAGATCTACTGAAAGGACATTGTGATAAACAGTCTGGGTAAATGCAGAACAGTCTATTCCGTTCGTCGAATTTCCGCCGTATTTATACGGAGTATTAAGATATTTAATTATCTCCATCAACAATTTTTCTTTAGTAGTACTGATATCTGCTTCAAGATTGGTTTCATTATCATCCGATTTAAGCTGGTTCATTACTGAGGTAATATCTATTCCCCGGTCATCAGGAATTTCATCCTCGTCTTCATCGACGGCGGCATTCTTGTTTTCTTCATCAGAAAACCTTTGATGAGAACCGGAATTATCAGCCTCATCATGTTTCTCATATCGTGAAGTATAAGTTGAGGAAGAACAGCCAGTATATACCGCAGCAGCTATTATCAGAAAAAGGACGACAATTATATTCTGCATTATCCGCATTAAATCAGCCGAGGTAAGTTTTAAGATTTTTGCTCCTTGAGGCATGCCTTAACCTGCGTATAGCTTTTTCTTTTATTTGCCTTACTCTCTCCCTGGTAAGATTAAAACGTTCTCCTATTTCCTCAAGCGTCATAGAATGTTCTGTATTTAGTCCGAAATAAAGCTTTATAACTTCAGCTTCCCTGTCGGATAATGTAGATAATGCTCTTTGTATCTCGCTTTTTAATGATTCATTCATTAATATATAATCGGGAGCAGGTTGCTGATCATCTTCTATAACGTCGAGCAGCCGGTTTTCCTCTCCCTGCGCAAACGGGGCATCCATCGATACATGCCGTCCGGCAATCTTAAGGTTGTCAGCTACTTCACCCACATCCATATCAAGCTCCTGCGCCAGTTCCATTGCGCTCGGTTCTCTTTCAAATTCCTGTTCAAGGTTGCTGTATGCCTTGCCGATTTTATTAAGAGCTCCTACACGGTTCAGGGGAAGTCTGACAATACGCGACTGTTCAGCAAGAGCCTGTAAAATAGACTGCCGGATCCACCATACAGCATAGGAAATGAACTTAAATCCTCGGGTCTCATCGAATCTTTTGGCTGCTTTTATTAATCCCAGGTTTCCTTCATTAATCAAATCACCTAAAGATAGTCCTTGGTTCTGATATTGCTTCGCTACACTTACCACGAACCTCAGGTTTGCTTTGGTAAGCTGTTCTAGAGCGGTCTGATCCCCTTTCCTGATTTTTATAGCCAGCTCTATTTCCTGATCTGGAGTTAAAAGATCAACCCGTCCGATTTCCTGAAGATATTTATCGAGCGACTGGCTCTCACGGTTTGTAAATTGTTTGGTTATTCTCACAAAAATATCTCCCGATGATTATTGATTTATCGTATCAACAATACCAACAATAGAAGCATCTACCGGAGCCATATCCACGGGCAGTGGGATTACTGCTTCTGATGCGGTTATATAGATTATCGTCTCCCCGGGTCCGGCACCTACTGTATCAACTGCTACAATTGGTTCACCGATATCTTCATAATCTGAGTTTATTGGCTGGACTATCATTAGTTTAAAAGAATTAATAGCACTATACTTTCGTGTAGCCCATATATTTCCTATTACATTTCCCAGAAACAATTATAATACCATTTTTAATATTCGGGATTTTTATTAGAGTTTTATTCAGCTTCCTGTCTGGAAAGATTTTCTTTAAGCGCAACATCAAGTTTATCAACTATTGCCATAATCACTGCGTCAACTGGCTTGTTTTTAGTGAAATCGGTTTGTCTTGATGAGCTGCCAGTAGCAACAAGCACAACCTCTCCTTCACCAGCGCCAACACTGTCAACGGCAACTACAAAATAATCTTTCTCCCTGAGATCAAGATCAAGCTGCTTGACTATAAGGAATTTCGCTCCTACAAGATTCTCATCCTTTCTTGTAGACCATACGGTTCCTATAACTTTTCCTAAAAACATGTAATTCAAGCCTTCTGATTCATTTGTAGCAATGTTCGGCGTTAAATATACTTTTCATTTGTAAAAAATACAATTATCAATTTCCCGTAACAAGTCGATCATGTGATGTAAGATATTCTTTTGCGGACTTTGTAATCATT
>Ga0075279_10000016_pt1 | contig 9803 bp, 6 predicted proteins | sample SF_Rice_10C_0N_3_FD_69779 | JGI IMG/M metagenome (GOLD analysis project Ga0075279, IMG submission 69779) | Rice paddy soil microbial communities from Twitchell Island, California, USA - SF_Rice_10C_0N_303 | ecosystem: Environmental > Terrestrial > Soil > Paddy field/soil | place: USA: Twitchell...
CGCAGGATTCCGCTTTCAAGATTGACTGACGGCAGCGGACTATAATCGGGTTTTGGTACATACTCAAGATTAAATGTCGTGAGGAGATTTTCATTTTGACTAAGTGCTCCAAGCCATTGGGATGAAAAATCCGGATTCCAGGCAGCCATACCATAACTCATTGAGAACACATTCTGAAAGCCGTAGAGACGAAGCAGGCATGTATAAAAAGCTGACGATTGTCCGTTCCGGCTGATTATAACGACCTTAGGATAAAAGGTGTAATCAATACTGTCAAGGAATGTGATTAAACCAGAATGTGATAGATTTATTGCTCCATCAATATGACCTGCTGAAAATTCTTCCGGGGGCCTGATATCCAGAAGGAGGTATGATTCTAAATTGGAATAGACTTCATCGACGTCGGCAAGTGAAGGCATATTATTTGTATTTATGTAATCACCTTCATCTTCAAGATAGTATAGTAATTTAGCATTATCATTCAGGGAAGCACCGGAATCAGGATTGTTTAGTGTATCCTTGAGACATCCTGAAAAAGACAGTGAGAGTAAGAAAATAAAGCAGAATATTCTTTTCACATATTTCATGGATGTGTTAAAGTTCCTTCTGTCATCCCGATAAAGAGACCAATGACATCTTCTCCGTAAACATTCCAAACAACAGGTCCGCCGCCGGAAGTAAAAGTGTTATCAATCTGATTGCTGTTGGTTTTGGTTAGAAAATAATCTTTATAAGCTTTATCAAAAGCATATACCTGTATGAAGAATCTGTCGCTGTAGGTGCTTGTATTGTAGGGAGGAGGAATATTCTGTGTTCTGACCAGCACATCTGAAGGGTAATGATCGGAAGTCTCCACCGAAAAGAAATCATCGGCTTTTTCTGCAGTCTGCCCTCCGCCTCCTGATACTATCCAGGCTGCTCCATATGCCTCTCCAGACTTTGCTGTTACACGGGCTGAGAGGTAATTATTCTGAACATTTGTAACGTTGACTACATTGGGAACATCCGGGACAAGAGTTTTACTATAAATTGTTTTATTATTTATGCTGACAAATAATTCATATTGAGTCTCGGGCAGTATCGCTACAGTCTTTATCGGTTTATATAAACCGTCAGAAAAGTAATGTAAGGGGATTACCCTTGTGCCTGCTTCAAGAATGTAAGCGATTGCATTTGTGATTTCAGCTTTTTTAATATCATAGGAAACATCAAGCGGAAGTGTATGGGTTATATACACGCCGTTAAAAACTTTATAAGCGGAAAGCTGAGCATTTATGACTGTATACTCCTTGTATGGAACTCCGCTGTCTACATCGGTACTCGTTTCGCAGGCAGTAAATAACAGGGAAGTAAAAAGCAATTGTATGTAAATTATTTTGCGCATTGTCCGATCATATAGAAAAAACTTCTTTATAAATTTAATTTCCGGTGACGTAGGGATAATCCCTGATCTTCGATTCGGAAAACGCTTCATTATTCAGACCGGGAGCGGAAGCCAGACGGTCATAAAATATATTATTGGCTCCAAACAAAATTGACTGGGCATCATACCCAAGCACACGAAGATACGCAGCTGCAAAAGCGCTCAGCTGCCCGTCAGTAGAATATATTGCAATCTTCTTCTGAGAAGGAATCGTCTGCAGATAGGATGCACTGCTAAAGTCTGTACCGGAAGGCGGGGGACTATAACGTACTGCTCCTGCCGGGTGCCCTATTCCCGAAATAAAATCTTTATAGAGCGGACCTGAATTGTAACAAATAATGTAATATTGGAGTGAAATTTCGGCTGAAGCAAGGTAGGAGAAATCAACGGTGGCAATTCCGTGACTCCCTGTAAGGTTATCTTCATAATCAGTATCCATTATTTCCCTGATCCTGCTATGTGCAGCATCGGATAGATTGCTGCCTTCAAGTTCAACCTCAGGGAGGGGAGTATAATCAGGTTTTGAAACAATGTCAGCTGTGAAATTGCTGAGATCCTTGTTATCTATTGCATCCAGCCATTCGCCGGCAAAGACCATATTCCACGAGGCCATACCGTAGTTCAGGGAATATGAGTTCTCAATTCCGTAAAGCTGAAGGAGGCATGCATAAAATGAGGACGATTGTCCGTTGCCGCTTATAATAACTATTTTTTGGTATTGGGCATAATTGATACTTTCCAAATATGAAATTAGTTCGGAATGGGGTTTATTTTGTGCGCCGGCAATATGACCCGCTGCAAATTCCTCAGAAGATCTTATATCCAGTAGAAGATAATTCTGCAGGTTGGAATCCACCTCATCTGCATTAACTAATGAGGGCATAAAACTAGAGTTGAAGTAATTCCTTCCATCTTCAAGAAAAAATAATAGTGTCGCTGAATCATTCAAAGAAAATTCAGAGGGAGGAGTAATTTTATCTTTAAGGCATCCTGATAATATTGCAGAAAGCAGCATGCTTATGAAAAACAATATTTTTAATGCTCTTTTCATAATCGGATTGCATTACCTTCCGTGACTCCAATAAAAATTCCTATCACATTTTCTCCATAGACATTCCAGGATACCGGTCCACCGCCCGAAGTAAAAGTATTAGTGATCTGATCACTGTTCTTTTTCGAAATAAAATAGTCTTTATAATCCTTATCAAAGGCGTATACCTGGATAAAGTATTTATCACTATATTCTGTAGAATTAAAAGGAGGGGAAATATCCATGGTTCTGACTAAAAGTGTAGAGGGGAAATGATCTGCCGACTCTACAGAATAAAAATCGGAGGCAATCTCATCAGGCTGCCCATTGCCGATGGCTACCCGCCAGACAGCCGCATAAGCTTCACCCGGTTCTGCATTTACAATTGCTGTAAGATAATTATTCCCTGCATTACTAGTTACGACAATTCCTGGTGATTCAGGAATATAGGTTTTACCATATATTGATTTGCCTTCAAGTTTAATAAACAATTCGAAGTGATTTCCGGGTTCAGGATACAGATCTTCGACAGGATAGTACAATCCTTCTGATGTATAATGCAGAGTTATAACCCTGGTTCCATCCTCCAGCAGATAAGCGAGTGCATTTTTTATCTCAGTTTTTTGAATATCATATTGAACACCAAGAGGCATTGTATGAGTTATCCTGACACCTTTGAATATCTTATAAGCGGAAAGTTCAGCGTTGACAACTGTATATTCTTTGTAAGGAACAGCTGAATCCACATTAGTAATATTTTCGCAGGAGGAAAATAAAAATGAGAGAAATATAATTGCCGTACAACATATCCGGTTCATATTAAAATTCCAGTTTTATACCGGCCATCGGAATGACCGGGAAAAGGCTTATCTGTTTTAGCCTCGGTACGTCGTTCCCTGCAGCATCTTTCTCAAAAGCAATATATTGAGCGAATGCGTTATTCCTGTTATAAACATTATAGATGTTTAAGAACACCTCCCACTTTAAGTCAGCCCACAAAAATTTATATGCGGCGTTAAGATCAAGTTTATGATAAGCAGGAAGCTTATAACCGTTTCTTTCCGTATAATTATATCTTATAGCTGTTGTTTCATCGAGCCCTACCCCGGTAAAAATAAATTGTCCCGTCGGAAAAGAATATCCCTGGCCGGAACCATAAACCCAGGTTGCTCCGAATGTCCAGCTTATGCCTGCATCATATGTAAGAACTACAGATACATCGTGCCTCCTATCGTAGCGGGGATAAAAAATTCTGCCGGCATTAAGTTCGTCGAATTTGCTGCGTGTCCAGGAAAGCGTATAGCCAACCCAGCCAGCCAGGTCGCCGACTGTCCGGTTTATAAAAAATTCAATTCCATACGCTTCTCCTTGACCCTCAGTAAACTGATTATCAATATTCTTGTTGCGTGGATCGAGCGTTGGGTTATTCTTAAATTCATAAAGGTTTCTCATCCTTTTATAATAACTTTCCACTGAAATGAAATATTCCGGAAGAGTGTAGTCTAAACCGAATACATACTGTGTCGAATTACCGGGTTTAATATTTTCAGTTGATGGATACCAGAGATCAGTCGGGAGTGCAATATCATTCCTTACGATCAGGTGCAGGTACTGATGTGCAATTGCAAAAGCTCCTTTTACCCTGAAACGTGAAAAGGGCGAATATTCAGCAGAGACCCTGGGTTCAAGACTTAAGTGTTTTTGTTTGTCGAAGTAATAAACCCGGCCGCCTATATTCATAAAGAGATCATCTGTAATGTGTGCTTCATCCTGCATATATAAAGAGGCTTCAATAGAATTCAGATCGAAACCGGCGAACGGATCGGATTCAATAACGGGATCATAAACGTCGCTGTACAATAAATGGTAATGATGCACAGCCATATCAAAGCCAATCTTGGATGTATTGTTCTGGTTCCAGTGCAGTTCAACATTCTGACGGATGTCGAAATCCTTAAGATCAGAGGAAGAGAAATAGTTTGAAAGCGATCCCGGAGTAAGACTGTCATTTATGATTGAATGAAATTTATAATCGACATAGCTCACCAGGCTGTTCAGGAAAGCGGAACTGGCATTGATCTGAATCCAGTTCAGACCGAAAGCCATATTTTCCCATCCGATATCGTAACCCGTATACTTTGCAGGGGGGCTGTAAATATTATCCTGGTCATACATACCGCTTATGAAGAGGATACTCTGTTCGCTAAGAGTGCGTGTAACTTTAGCATTCAAATCGTAGAAGTTGTAACGGGGGACAGATGAATTACCCGAAAACTTTTTCTGAAAGAAATCATAATACATCTTTCTGCCGGAAACCATGTAAGTAGCATTATCGCCAAGAGGTCCTTCAAGAGTTGCATGCGAGTTTACGGCACCGAGACTGATAATACCCTTATTCTTTTCTTTGGTGCCCGAACGTAATTTAATGTCAAGCACACTTGAGAGTCTTCCCCCGTATTCTGCAGGGAATGCGCCCTTAATCAGCTTAACATCCTTCAATGCATCGGAATTAAAAGTGCTCGCAAAATTTCCAAGGTGTGCCGCATTATATAAAATTATACCATCTACAAGGGTCAGCGTCTGATCCGGCGACCCTCCTCTTATATAAAGACCGTTTGATAATTCAGATGCAGCCGCAACTCCCGGCAGCAGTACGAGTGACTTAAACAAATCAACCTCTCCACTCAGAGAAGGGAGCTTTTTGAGAAGTTCTGGAGATATATCTATTGTACTAACATCGGGATTTTTTTTCTTCTCTCCCTTAACCACAATTTCCTCAAGCTGAAGATTTTCAGGCATCATTTCAATGTTAAGCCTGAAGGAGGACCGGCTGCTGTCAAGTTTAATTTCCCGGACGACAGTTTTATAACCAATGTAGCGGGCAATGATGTAATAATCGGATGCCGGTACTCCGGGAATGATATAAAAGCCGTACTGGTTTGTCACAGTTCCGCGAAAGGGTGAAGATTTTAGGTTAAGGGTATCCTTATAAAGCAAAAGGTTAGTACTTATCAATACTTCCCCTGTTGAAGCATCTGTGACAAGACCTGAAATCTTGACATCCTTATTTTGACACAAGCCTGAATGCGTAAGGAAAAAAATAAGGATACAGGTTAATGCGGTGAAAGTTTTCATCCTCTTCTTTCAAACTGATGTTCTAAAATATAAAAGAAATATTCTTTACTCAATCCATTATCTGTATAAAATAAATTTAACCTGTAAGATTGAACTCATTCTTATTTTATTTAATGGAAATGCATATATTAGCTATGTGAATTTTGCGGAAGATGAGGACAGGGTTCTGAATATTCGCAGCCTGTTCTAATTTTTATAATGTTAAACCGAAAGGGAAATAAGGGAGCTACTTAGACAGCTTAAAAATCTCAATTTAAATGCTCTATTAATCATCTAATAAACAGAGGAGTAAAAAGGTGATGTTACGATTCAGTAAACTTCATGTAATAATTATTTTTTCTTTTATCTTTATTGCAGGATGCAGGGATAAGGGTACAGAGTATATCATTCCGCCTGCAGACGGCCGTGTAGCCGGCAGCGTACACGGTATTGTGACCGATAATTATTCTCAGGAACGGATCGCCGGTGCTACTATTCAATACCTTGTTGGAGGTCAGATAAAAACGGTAACTACAGACAGTCTTGGTTACTATTTTATAAACGGACTTGGAACAGGTGAATATGAAATAACCGTTTATACCGGCGGTAATTATTCAAAAACCAAGGCAATAGCTTCTATACCCTCAATTGAGGAAGTTGCAGGCCCGAACCCTTCTTCCAAAGATTACAGCGTCAGTCTTGTAAGAGATATATATCTTTATAAGCTAAATGCCGGTGCTAAAGGAAAATTGTATGCGAAAGACGGGAGCGGAAATATGAAGCCCGTACCGGGTGCAACTATCATTTTCCACTTTTCTGAGAGCGGTATAGAACCTTCGGTTTATACTACACAGACAGACGGACAGGGGAACTATATATTTGATCAATGTCTTCCTGCATATAATAGCTATTATACAACACTTTATTCACTGCCTTTCAATATGGAAGGTATAGATTACGGGACTGCATCCTCCGGCAGTATAACTCTTATACCTGGTGTAAACATTAACGTTAATTATTTAGCTGCACAACTATCCGGCTCAGAGGCAGCGCTTCTTACCAGCCCTTTAGGTCAGAATAATTATGATCCCTCAGGGAACCTGGATTTCGTTTTTTCAAAAGCAATAAATGTTTCATCAATTCATATCGAACTGAGAAGGAACGATTATTATGGAACCGATGTTTATTTTGAGGCAGCATGGAGCGCTGGTAATACCATGCTCTCAATAAATCCTTATTCAATATTAAGAGATAATACGCAATACTATGTAAGTATAAGCGGTAAAACAGAAGATAACATTAACTTTGAATTTTACGGGTATATCACTACAAGGGGAGATGAACAGTTCAACATGATACATACGAACCTCGAAATAGTGGAAGGTACCTACACCAGCACCTTTCCTGTTGATGCCAATATAGAATTAATGTTTAATTCCCCCGTTGATGCTGCCACATCCAGCTTCACATTACAGGAATATGATTATCCCTATGCTTATGTAACCTGCCAGTATTTCTATTCACAGGATGGAAAAACTCTGACAATAAATCCGGATTCCACTCTAAAATATGATTTCGATTATTATTTAGTTTATACGGTATATTCTTTATCAGGATATTATACTTCAGATAATATTTTCTTTAAAACTGCGGCAGAATAAAACTCAATATTCCGGTACAGGGAGCAGTGCTGCCTGTACCGGGAGTTAATCTACATATCTTTTCCTATCTATCAATCGGCGAAAATTAGCCAGCGTTGGTGAATCTCCGCCAGCAGAGCTCTTCATAAATATGAAATAATAAGACAGATGATGGATAAATGGAATGGCATATACTTTGGATAAGAGTTATGTGCATTTTACCCCTCCGTACTAAGGAAAATAAAGCACAATAGTTGTTGATCGGGAAATAATTTTCGAGGGAGAATTTGAACAAGTCATTCCGGATAAAATATATAGAAAAGTGTGAACTCAAAGAACAGATTTTACAGAACGATTACTGTGGAATCTTTTAACCAATCATATATAATAATGGAGGTCTTATGTCAGAACTAACACATGTTGCGGAGACTAAATCTAGGGTAGATTTGCTCAACTCTTCAACACGAATTACCGATACAACAGCTAATCCTGCTCCCCTGGGGCTGCTTGGATTCGGTATGACAACTATACTCCTTAATATTCACAACGCCGGTTTCATCGGTTTGAGCAGCATGGTATTGGCGATGGGAATCTTTTACGGCGGAATGGCTCAAATATTTGCCGGCTGGATGGAGTGGAAGAAAGGAAATACTTTCGGAACTACAGCCTTCACATCATATGGTTTATTCTGGTTAACCCTTGTTTATCTTATTGTAATGCCGAAGTGGGGAGGAGTTACACCGGCAGAAGAAGGCGGAATGGTTGCTTATCTTTTCCTATGGGGACTCTTTACATTTGTGATGTGGATCGCAACCTTAAAACATAATAAAGCCCTGCAGGTTGTATTCTTTACACTGTTTATATTATTTTGGCTTTTGGCACTTGGTGATGCAACCGGAAGCGCAGCTATAAAGACTTTCGCAGGCTGGGAAGGAATTTTCTGCGGTTTATCAGCTGTATACCTTGCCCTTGCCCAGGTATTAAATGAAACATATGGTAAAACAGTACTTCCCATTGGATAAGACAATTTAATTGAATAAAAAATACAGGAGTTAAAGAATGTCCATAACAAAAAATGATGAAGTATCTGAATCCCAGATTGCGGTTCACTGGAAAGAAGAGGCTTATTTTCCGCCGCCGGCAGATTTTCCAAAACAAGCTAATATAAAAGATGAACAAGTTCTTCAAAGATTTGCTGTGGAAAAATTTCCCGACTGCTATAAGGAATATGCTGATATGCTCGACTGGTATAAACCATATAACCAGGTCCTTGATTCCAATAACCCCCCATTCTTTAAATGGTTCACCGGCGGTAAGATCAATGCTTCCTATAATTGCATAGACAGACACCTCGATAAGTATAAAAATAAAACTGCAATCCATTTTGTTCCCGAACCAGAAGATGAAGCAATACAGCATATAACTTTTCAGGAACTATATATAAAAGTTAATGAGTTTGCAGCTTTACTTAAAGATTTCTGCGGCGTTAAACCGGGAGATACAGTAACTCTGCATATGCCTATGATCCCCGAAATTGCAGTTGCTATGCTTGCATGCGCACGTATTGGTGCAATTCACTCACAGGTTTTCTCCGGTTTTTCAGGTAAAGCATGCGGTGAAAGGGTTGCAGATGCAAAGAGTAAAGTGCTTATCACTGCCGATTCATATTACAGGGCGGGCACTTTGATCGATCATAAAGAAAAAGCAGATATTGCATACGACGAAGCTTTAAAAGAAGGACAGAAAATAGAACATGTTCTTATCTTTGAACGCTACCCTGGTAAATATTCTGCAAAGACACCTCTTGTAGAAGGACGCGACTTCCTGGTTAATGATGTAATAAAAAAATATTATCATCAGAAAGTTAAACCGGAACAGCTTGCTTCCGAAGATACGCTTTTTATTATGTACACCTCGGGCTCAACAGGTAAACCTAAAGGTGCTCAGCATTCAATCGGCGGTTATTTGGCTTATGTTACAGGAACATCAAAATATATTCAGGATATCCACCCCGAAGATGTTTACTGGTGTATGGCCGATATAGGCTGGATTACGGGGCATTCATATATAATATACGGACCTCTTGCACTTGCAGCTTCCTCCGTAATATTTGAAGGCGTGCCTACTCATCCGGATGCCGGCAGACCATGGCGTGTAGCTGAAGAACTTGATGTTAATATTTTCCATACTTCACCGACCGCTATACGTGCATTACGCCGCGTTGGTCCTGATGAACCTGCCAAGTATAATTATCATTTTAAACATATGACTACAGTAGGCGAGCCTATTGAACCTGAAGTATGGAGATGGTATTACAATACAGTGGGTAAAAAAGAAGCTGCCATTGTAGATACATGGTGGCAGACTGAAACAGGAGGTTTCTTATGTTCAACCATTCCGGGAGTTCATAGTATGAAACCCGGCAGTGCGGGTCCCGGTGTGCCGGGAATTTACCCGATCATTTTTGATGAAGAAGGAAAACCACTTCCGGCGGGAAGCAACAAAGCCGGAAACATCTGCATACAGAATCCCTGGCCCGGCAGAATGCTTACAATCTGGGGAGATGATGACAGGTTCGTAAGGCAGTACTATCAGC
>Ga0075279_10000017_pt1 | contig 9542 bp, 6 predicted proteins | sample SF_Rice_10C_0N_3_FD_69779 | JGI IMG/M metagenome (GOLD analysis project Ga0075279, IMG submission 69779) | Rice paddy soil microbial communities from Twitchell Island, California, USA - SF_Rice_10C_0N_303 | ecosystem: Environmental > Terrestrial > Soil > Paddy field/soil | place: USA: Twitchell...
GTATGATGAAATGAACTGGCCGAGCGGTACTGCAGAACGCCAGGTGCCGAAACAATTTCCGCACCTGAAGCAGAAATACCTGGAACTGGTTCCATTAATGGTTGACGGACCGTTATTTACTTTTCTAGAAGCCACCGATGACAGGTATGTTAATACGGGAAATTCAAGACCAATTGCCGCTTTTGCATGTTCAGATGAAGAGTATAAAAACGGGATAAAGAACATGATTGATCTTACTCCTAATCTATCATTCAATGCCGTTATTCCGTGGGAAGCGCCCGCAGGCAAATGGAGACTACTTTATTTTCTTGAAAAAGAGATCGATTACTATATTGATGCTCTGAATCCGGAATCGACTGAAAGATTTTTACAGTTTACTCATGATAAATATAAAAATGCAGTAGGTTCAGACTTCGGTACGGTCGTCCCTGGTTTTTATACCGATGAACCTGCAATGCATTATTATCATATAGGACTCGATAATCTTGTAATTCCCTGGTCCTCACAGATGTTTAAGATATTCCGTAAAAGACGCGGGTATGATCTAAAGCCGTATCTTCCGGCTCTCTATACTTCCATGGGTGATATAACAGCTAAAATCCGTTATGATTTCTGGAAGACATTAACCGAGCAGTATTCCGAAACCTACTATAAAAAAATACACGACTGGTGTGAGGCAAATGGAGTCCTTTTTACGGGACATCTTCTTGGCGAAGAATGGCTTCGAATTCACGCCCGATGTGAAGGCAATATTTTTAAGCACCTTAAACACATGCATATAACCGGTGTTGACCATCTCTATCCAAAAATCGGTACTGAAGATGAACCTGATCAGCACGTTGCTCTTAAGCTTGCAAGTTCTGCTGCTCATCATTTCGGCAGCACCAGGCTTCTCTGTGAATCAATGGGAGGAACATACTGGGACTGTACTCTTGAAAGAATGAAATGGATTGCAAACTGGGAATATGTTCTCGGAGTGACAATCTTCAACAACCATGGTTATCATTATTCAATTGAAGGTGAACGCAAAAGAGACTGGCCTCCGTCCCAGTTCTATCATCATACCTGGTGGAAATATTATGACCGGTTTACGGAATACATGGCAAGGCTGGGTCACATCCTCTCGGGAGGAAGACACGTAGCTAAAGTTTTAATGCTTTACCCGATCAATAGTATATGGACAAATTATATACCGCAGTCGAGAAACGACGTCGGCAATGCAACGGAATTCTCTTTTAATTACATGACGGATACCCTTCTCAAGCTGCATTATGATTTTGACTATGTTGATGAAGATATCCTGAATGAAGCAGAGATTAAGAATGGAAAAATCAGAATTCGTGATGAAGAATATTCACTGCTGATCCTTCCGCCTGTTACTCATATACAAAAAGATACCTTCGATTCCATTCAGAAGTTTCTGCAAAGCGGCGGTAAAATAATAGCTGATTCACTGCTGCCGATCGGTCTGCTTGATTATGATAAAAAAGATTCGGTTAAAAGGGTGGAGAGGCTCTTCGGAGTCAACCCTGAAAAACTGCTGAAAGATTTTTCAAACGGAGCGAAATTCGGCATTAAACATAAAAACTCTCGGGGTGATGTATATTTGCTGAACGGAAAAGGAATGCACAGGGAGAGGAAGAAAAAAGAACTTCAAAAAATTATCGCAAATTGCATTACTCCTGACGTTACTATCAGCAGTGAAGACGTATTTTACCTTCACCGGGTGAAAGATGAATTCGATCTCTACTTCTTCGTCAACACAAAACAAAGTGATCTTGGAGATGTTAAGATTACTTTTGAAAAAACAGGGAAGCCTGAACTATGGGATGCAAATGAAGGTGAGATGAGGCCTGTACTTGTTTATGATATTAAGAATGCCAGACTTCAGCTTAATTTAGATTTTCCTGCAAGCGGGTCACACATAGTTATTATCAACAGCCAGGCTGAGGAAAAGTTCATAAAACAAACTAACCTGGTAATTCAAGAATTTGATGGTCAAACTCTAAAAGGGTACAAGACTGATGATGGTGATGAAAAAGTTTATGCAAAGATAAGAACAGAAGCCGGAATTAAGTCCCTCAATACGGATCCCGGTAAGAATTTCAGACCGATCAGAACTGGTAAGGAATTTGATTTCCGGATTGAAGGCGATAATGCCCTCTGTATTAATAATTGGAAAATGAAGTCTGGAGAACCAGAGTCTGCTGATGATTTCTTCAAAACTGATTTTGATGACTCCGGCTGGCTGGATGTCACAATGGGAGCATGGGAAATGCAGCTGCCGCAGGAAAGGGATGAAGAAAAATATCCTATAATTCTGCTTTACCGGACTTCATTCTTTATAAAGGACATTCCTTCAAGATTGAAACTTCTTGTAGATGGGTTCAGCGGTGGTGATTACACCTTATACATCAACGGATCGGAAATCGAAGACAAAGGCAGAAGGAGCAAGCTTGATGCAGAGATCAAAGAAATAGATATAAGGGAGTTTGCAAAGGGAGGTAAAAACACCATAGCTGTAAAGTTGACTGCGGAAAGAAGAACGGATGGCATTCTGGATCTGCTCAAGATTACCGGAGATTTCGCGCTTGAAAGCGAAGAGAATGGATTTTTTATAGTTAAAGAACCAGGGAAAATCAGAACAGGTGACTGGACCAAGCAGGGTTACCCGTTTTATTCGGGGACAGGTGTCTACTCAACACAAATTAAAATTCCTGAGAAATATACCGGAGGCAAATTATTCCTCGATATTGACTGCGGCGAGGATGTTCTTGAGGTCAGCATAAATAATAGTAAAGGAATCATTGTCCCCTGGCATCCCTATCGGCTTGATATTTCGGGACTGGTAAAACCGGGATCTAATTTAATAGAGTTAAAAGTTACCAATACATTAATAAATATTCTGGAAGCGGTGCAGAAAAAATCGGGACTCTTTAGAGAGCCTGTGATAATTCACTCGCACGTTTATACATTATCAATATAAGGGAGTACAATTTCTAAAATGATCAAGGAAGGCGTTCTTGTAGTAGGCAGCGCGAATATGGATCTTGTCGTTAACTGCAGCCGGTTCCCGCTGCCGGGAGAAACAATTTTCGGGAATAAATTTCAAATGTTTCCCGGCGGTAAAGGTGCTAACCAGGCAGTAAGCTGCGCAAAGCTTGGAATGAAGACTTCTTTTATCGGGAAGATGGGTGAAGATGAACTTGGTAGAAGATTATCCCAAACCATGAAAGATGACGGGGTTGATCTTGGTGACCTTTTTTATGATCCGTCTGAACATACCGGAACCGCTTTAATAACCGTTGATTCAGAAGGACAGAATCAGATCATCGTCATTTCGGGAAGCAATATGAAGCTTACGCCGGCTGATGTGAGAACAAAGAAAAACAATTTCAGCAGGGTAAAGATCGTTCTAACCCAGCTGGAAATACCGATTGATACAGTAATTGAAACAGCACGGCTGTCGAAGGAAAATGATGCCGTCTTTATACTTAATCCTGCCCCTGCTGCAGAAATTCCTGAAGAGATTTATCCGTTAATCGATTACCTTACCCCAAATGAAACAGAACTGCAGATGCTGTCCAATATTATGGTGACTGATACAATCTCCGCGGAAAGAGCAGCAAAAACATTACTTGAAAAAGGAGTGCAGAACATCATTATTACACTTGGTGCAAAAGGCGCTCTCCTGGTAAATAAATACCGTACTGAATTATTTTCAACGCAAAAAGTAACAGTTGTTGATACAACTGCTGCCGGTGATGCATTCAACGGAGCCCTGGCTTATTCACTTGCAAAAGACAGGGAAATAAGTGAAGCAATTTATTTTGCGAATAAAGTTGCTTCAATTTCGGTGACGAGAATGGGTGCCCAGAGTTCAATGCCGAAGTTAACCGAAATAGTGCCGGCTTAAAATATTAAGAGGAGGAAAAAACGAAATGAAAAAGCGTGGAATACTGAATGCTAACCTGTCACGCATTATAGCTTCGATGGGACATACGGATAAGCTCGTCATTTGTGACAGCGGATTACCTATCCCTAAGAATTCGGAAGTCATAGATCTTGCCCTTACAAATAACATCCCAAGGTTTCTTGATACGCTGAAGATTATCCTGGAAGAACTGTATATCGAAGAAGCGATAATCGCAAGTGAGATGCTCGATGGTAAAGACGGACTGTTTGAGAACACTACTAAAATGCTTAACGGAGCAAAGCTGAAAAAAGTTAAGCACGAGAAATTTAAGGAACTGACAAAGGAAAAAGGAAACATTACTTTTGTCAGAACCGGTGAGACAACGCCGTACGCCAATATAATTCTTATATCCGGTGTAACTTTTTAACAGCCAGGGAGAATAATGAAGTACAGAACATTTGGCAATCTTGGCTGGAACTTTTCGGAGATCAGTTTTGGCGCCTGGGCAATCGGCGGCGATATGTGGGGTCCGCAGAATGATGATGAATCCCTCAAAGCTTTGCATAAAGCAATCGACCTTGGCGTAAATTTCATTGATACGGCGCAGGGTTACGGAAGCGGCCATAGTGAAGAAATTATAGGAAGAGTTCTGAAGGAACGGAAAGAGGAGTTGTATGTAGCAACAAAAGTTCCTCCTGTCCCTGGTACGGTGTGGCCTCCTCCGGAGGACCAGGATGTAAATGAATCATTTCCGGCTTCCAGGATTATTAACGAATGTGAGAAATCACTTAGAAGACTTCAGAGAGATTATATCGATATTTACCAGTTCCATACGTGGGCAACAGCATTTAATACCAGAAATGAATGGTATGAAGCAATGATGAGGCTTAAAGAACAAGGAAAGATCAGGGCAGTTGGCGTCTCTGTACCTGATACGACCCCTGATGATGTAATAGGATCTCTTGCTCTTGATAAAGTCGATTCAGTGCAGGTTATATATAATATTTTTGAACAGTATCCTGAATGGAATCTTTTCCCTGCAGCTGAGAAACTCGGCGCTGGTATAATAGTCCGTGTGCCGTTTGATGAAAGTGCCCTGACAGGAAAACTTAAACCGGGGATCACTTTTCCTGAAGGCGATGTCAGAAGCCATTACTTCAGGGGAAATAACCTGAACGTTGTACTCAAAAAGGTTAAGGAACTCGAAGGGTTCAAAAATAAAAGACATCCTCAAATGCCTCTGGCAGAATACGCTTTAAGGTTCTGTTTAAGCAATAAGGCGGTAAATACAGTAATTCCCGGAATAAGAAATATTAATCAGGCAGAATTAAATACAGCAGTAAGTGATGGAAAATTCCTTCCTGATGACGAACTTTTTGAGCTCAAAAAATTTTACTGGAAAAAAGACTTCTGGCATGAAGAAGTTAAAATTTAAATGAATATCAACTTTGGAGTTTTATATGACTAAAAGGCTACCCTTAACAATATTCGTAATAGTATTTGCTGCCGCATTTGTTTTTCCGCAATCAAAAAACCTGATTTACGATCAGCTGGAAAAACCGGGTGAAGCACTTTATTATCATGTCCCGGTGGGATTATGCGAAGATTATCCCGAAGAAACTACCACAATGACAATAATTAAAAATGATTTTGAATTTTTAAAGAGACACAATATTCATCTCCTCAGAATTTCATTCGGATGGGATGCAATTGAAACTGAGAAAGGCAAATTCGATTGGCTTTTCTGGGACGATTTTGTAAAGATGGCAGTTGATGATTACGGAATTACTCTTGTCCCTTATATCTGTTATACTCCAAGGTGGAATTCCAGAGGTGAAAATGATTCTTTATTCTTCTGGAACTATCCTCCTAAGGATTTTAATGAGTTCGGTGTTTTTATGACTCATCTTGTCGACAGGTTTAAGGATCGGATAAAAACCTGGGAGCTATGGAATGAGCCCGATATTGAAATATACTGGCAGGGCTCAGTTAAGGAATTTGCTGAATTCATAAAAATCGGTGCGGACGCTGTAAAAAAGGCTGATCCAACTTCTAAAGTTGTCCTGGGCGGACTGGCATACGACCCTTATTTTCTTCTCCATTTATTCAGAGATTACGGTTTAAGTCCTTACATTGATATCGTCAACTGTCATAATTATTATGAGACCTGGCACCGCCATCCTATCGAAAGTATTACCGAATATATAAATGAAATTAGTGATATCATCTGGAGATATGGGAACAACCAGTCATTATGGATGGCAGAGGTTGGTTACAGTACATTCAGGAAAGGCGCTAAAGTATCCGATAGTTATTCAGCATACTATGAATATGAGCACACTCCTGAATACCAGGCGGTTGATCTTTTCAAAACATTGACGCTTGCAATCTCCACAGAAAAACTTTCAGCAATTACCTGGTATGAATTAAAGGATCTTCCTCCGAGTGAAGGAGTAATAGGAGACAATGATAACAACCGTTTCCTGGGAGTTGCGTACCCCGACTGGAAGGACAAACCTGCAGCTAAGTCGCTTGAATTTTTTAACAGTCTATTCTCACAGAAATATAAATCGATCGATGATAAAGTTTACCTGATTTCCCCGATAGGATTCGACAGCAGGGCACATGCATTTCAGATGGAAGATGGTAATGTAGTTGTTGTTGCCTGGCTGCAGACAAGTGTTCCCGGAAGACAGGGGAATGATAAATCCGGTATGGTAAAAGATTCAAGAACTGAAAAAGTCAATGTTGTAATTCCCTTGGAATTAAAAGGAAAAGCTGTACTCTACGATGAACTTGGGGCTGAGAAAGCATTCACCGGTATAAAGAGCGAAAAAGGCAGCACTACACTTATTGACGTGAAACTGGACGGCGGAAAGATTGCGATAATCAAAATCGGGAAGTAATAATGATTAAGATAGAAACTAAAAAAGTTTCTCCTGAAAAATTTCAAAAATTCGGTAAAGTAGTTAATACACCTTCAGGGTTACCTACTTCCGAATCTTCTGATTATAAATTCTGGTCGGATATAGCCGATTATAAGATTGAAGGTGAGACTGAAATCGGGATATGTACTGTTTACCGGCAGGAAGAAACCACAATTACAGGGATGGAAAGACACCTGAGAACTCCTGAAATACTTATTCCTATTGACGGAGCATTTGTTCTTCCCCTATTGATTGAGGGAGAAGATGAACAGTCAGCTGAATCATTCAGAGTAGAGATAGGGGAGGCTGTAAAGATTAATGATGCAGTATGGCATGGAGCATGCCTCCCGGCAGATAAGGATGAGTCATCCTACTTTGTCATATTCCGAAAAGGTACTCCTCATGAAGATGTTCAAAAGAAAGATATCAGGTCCATCAAGGTAATCCTGTAGAAAAATAAGTGAAAAAATTGCACTCAATAACACACATATATGAACAACCATACCCTTAAATCAAAGAATATTGAAATAACATTTAATGAAAATCCTTTCCGTATAGAAGGGATTTTTATTTTACCTGATCGCACAAAGGTTTGCGCACATGGAATTCAGAATTTTATTATCAGAACTCCGGATGCTTTATCAGATCCCGTATTCCTCAACAGGTATGAAATAATTAATTCTGAGGAAGGTAAATTATCCTTCAGGTTTTCAGATGACCCGGGTGAATATTCGGTTGCATTTAGTATTGCGCCCTGTGAAGTTGGTATACAATTCCGGCTAAATGTTTCAGCACCCGGGCCTATCTGGATGGTGGAATGGAAACTATCAGGATTCTGTTTTGATGAAGTAATTATTCCCGCACTCGGTGGTCAGGTGCTGACAGGCGATATGCCCGAAGGGAATACTTTATCTTATAAATATCCTTTCTGGTGGAGTGCTCAGTTCGTATCAGGAATGATGGAAAGCTGCGGCTTACTAATACACTCCCATGACGGGAAACCGGATTTGAAACTTCTGCGGGTAGGGAGGGAAAATAATAATTTCAGTCTTACTTATGGCTTTGAGGCTGCTGCACCATTAAACTCGAACACGCTTGAAGCTGAATTTTATTTAACGGGATTTCAAGGAGACTGGAAAAACGGAGTTGAATTATACCGTCCCGGGATGGAGAAGACTTTTGACACTGTTCAGTATTTTAATCATCCGGGCTTTCCCGGCTGGGCCGATGAAATAAATTTTGTGCTGGAGCTGTGGGGTGCAAGGAAAAGTTTTACACCGGGTCACACATTTAAAGAGATGACAGACAGACTGGAAAAATGGAGGCAGCTTCATCCGCCTGAAAAAACTCTTGTTTACCTTGCAGGGTTTGCTGAAAACGGGATCGATTCACACGCACCGGATTATAACCCTGCTGTACAATGCGGAGGGGAGAAGGAATTCAAAAAACTTTTGGATGCCGCTCACCGGATGGGTTACAGAGTAATGCTGCATACCAATATCCTGGCATTGACATTTTCGCACCGGTTATACAATGAGTTTAAAAAATTCCAGGTTATAGATCCGTTTGGACGGGAACAGTACTGGGGCATAGATATGGATGGCGACTGGCTTACGGAGCCTTTTTTTGCATATATAAATCCGGGTTATAAAGAATGGGGGGATTTGATGGAAAAAATACTCGGGAGGCTGATAGATGAGTTCAAAGCAGACGGGATTTTTCTGGATCAGACACTGCTTGCCTTTAATGTAAGCAAAGGACCAAATTTTATAGAAGGAATGCGGGATCATATAACCCGGCTGCAGAAGAAATTCCCCGGTGTTCTGTTTGCCGGAGAAGGTCTGCACGAACAAAATGCGGCAGCGCTTCCCTTTGCCCAATTACATGGAATCGATAGTCTGAGCGAAGTCCATGGAATGGAAGGCACGGTTCCATGGCGAAAAGCTCATCCTGTTTCTACTTACCTGTTTGGAAAATACACAAAGTATACAGGACACTTACTAACCAGGCATCCTTCGCACGCGATGTTTGATCTGCAGGAAACCGCTTACTCGCTGCTTAGCGTAATACCGGTTCTATCGCTTTATAATACAGAACAGAAAATGGATATACCGGAAGTACATAAAATGATTGAACGGGCGAATTTATTAAATAAGAAAATTGAAATCTGAAATGAAAAAAATAAAAACTGCAGTAATAGGCAGCGGATTTATGGGAGCCGCACACATTGAGGCTTTGAATAGAATCGGGGGTGTTGAGATCGCTGCCATTGTCTCCAAAGAGATTGAACAGGCTGAGAGCCTGGCAGACCGGTTCTCCATTCCCTCTGTTCTGGAAGACTGGAATGATGTGATCAGAGATGAGAAGATACAGGTTATACATAACTGTACTCCTAACTTCCTTCACTTTGAGATTAACAAGGCGGCAATTGAGAATGGAAAACATATCATTTCTGAAAAACCTCTGACTATAAATACTAAACAGTCAGATGAACTTCTCGGTCTGCTGAAAAAAAATAAAGTTGTTAATGCAATAAATTTCAATTACCGGTTTTATCCTTTGATCCAGCATGCACGTTCAATGCTGAAAAAAGAGGCCGGAGAGGTTTACCTGGTGCATGGTCATTACCTGCAGGACTGGCTGTTCTACGATACCGATTATAACTGGAGACTTGAGACTGAGATCAGCGGTGAATCCCG
>Ga0075279_10000020_pt1 | contig 9324 bp, 7 predicted proteins | sample SF_Rice_10C_0N_3_FD_69779 | JGI IMG/M metagenome (GOLD analysis project Ga0075279, IMG submission 69779) | Rice paddy soil microbial communities from Twitchell Island, California, USA - SF_Rice_10C_0N_303 | ecosystem: Environmental > Terrestrial > Soil > Paddy field/soil | place: USA: Twitchell...
TCACAGCGCTTTCACGCGCGCGATCTCGTTCCCCTTCGGATCGAACGTATGGACCGCGCACGCGAGGCACGGATCGAAGGAATGGATCGTCCGAAGCACCTCGAGCGGGAGCTCGGCGTTGGCGACCGGGTTCCCGACGAGCGAGGCCTCGTACGGTCCCGGCTGATTCTGCGCATCGCGCGGGCCGGCGTTCCACGTCGAGGGGACGACGGCCTGGTAGTTGGCGATCTTCCCGTCCTGGATGACGATCCAGTGCGAGAGCGTGCCGCGGGGCGCCTCGTGAAAGCCGAAGCCGCGCTGCTCCCCCTTCGGAAAGACCGGCGGGTTGAAGATCGTCGTGTCGCCCTTGCCGATGTTGGCGGCGAGGAGTCCCCAGTGCTTCTTGGCGGTTTCGGAGATGACGCACGTGCGGATCATCCGGGCGGCGTGCCGGCCGAGCGTCGAGTGGAGCACCGCGGGCGTGAGCTTCGTCTTCGCGACCGCTCCGGCCGTCTCGAGCGTCTTGTCGGCCCAGCGCTTCGTCGGCTCGTGGCCGATCGCGTAGCCCACGAGGACCTGAGCCAGCGGCCCGACCTGCATCACTTTCCCCTGGAAACGCGGCGACTTGACCCACGAGTACTTCTTGGCATCGTCGTACGTCGTGTACTTCGGCTCGGTCGTCTCCTCGTAGGGATGCTTCGACCAGTCGCCGTCGTACCAGGAGTGCGCGATCGATTCGCTGACGTTCTCCTTGAAGTACGGATCCTCGAACGACTTGATCTCGCGCACGTGCGCGAGGTCGCCGTTGAAGATCGTCCCGCCGGGAAGGTCGAACTTCGTTCCCTTCGTGTCGAGCGGGAGGTCGGGGACGGCGAGGTAATTCGTGACGCCGGCGCCGTAGCCCAGCCACTCCGGATACATCCCGGCGACCGCGCAGACGTCCACGAAATACACCTGCTCGATGAACTTCGAGATGTCGTCGAGGATGTCCTTGGCCATGAACAGCTTGTTCATGTTGAGCGCGGAGTCGCTGTCGAGGTTGATCGCGTTGGCGACGCCCCCCACGGCGAGGTTCTGGATGTTCGGGGTCTTGCCCCCGAGCAGCGCGACGATCTGGTTGACCTTGCGCTGGTACTCGAGCGCCTGGAGGTAGTGCGCGACCGCGAGGAGGTTCACTTCCGGCGGGAGCTTCATCGCGGGGTGGCCCCAGTAGCCGTTCGTGAAGATGCCGAGCTGGCCGGCCTCGACGAACCCCTTGACCTTGTCCTGCACGGCTTTCATCTGCTGCTTGCTGTTGCCCGGCCACGGCGAGAGGGATTCGGCCAGGGCCGAGGTCTTCGCCGGGTCGGCCTTCAGCGCCGAGACGACGTCCACCCAGTCGAGCGCGGAGAGATGGTAGAAGTGGACGATGTGATCGTGCATCGCGTGGGCCATCACGATCAGGTTCCGGATGTACTGGGCGTTCAACGGCACTTCCATCCCGAGCGCGTTCTCGACCGTGCGCACCGACGCGATCGCGTGGACGGTCGTGCACACGCCGCAGAAGCGCTGCGTGAACATCCAGGCGTCGCGCGGGTCGCGCCCCTGGAGGATCGTCTCGATTCCGCGGAACATCTGCCCCGAGGACCAGGCTTTCTGAACCTTTCCCCCGTCGACCTCGCAGTCGATGCGGAGGTGACCCTCGATGCGAGTGACCGGATCCACCACGATTCGTTGCGACATTGCTGACCTCTATCCCTGAGCGGCGGGCCGCGGCGCGCCGCTCAAAATCGGAAAACGCTTCACGATCACGATGTAGGCGAGAACCTCGAACGCGACGATCCCGACCGTCGTGAGCGTCTCGAGAACGCTCGGGAAGTACGCGTATTGGACCCCCGGATGGAAGGCCAGCAGGAACGTGTCGAACCGGTAGAGGCCCCCCGCCGTCATCATGAGCATCGCGGCGCGGAAGAGGTTGCCCGGGTCGAGCCGCTGCGTCTCGCGGCGCAGCATGAAGACCGGCGCGAGGAAGAAGATCGTCTCGAGCCAGAAGAGGAGGGCGTGACGGTCGGGAGTGAAGACGAGGCCGAGCCGCCCGCGCAGCGCCAGGTCGAGGACGCGGAGAACCGTGAACACGAGGAGGATCGGGATCATCGCCTTCGCGAGCCCGGCGAGCATCCGCGAATCGCGCGGCCGGTGGAACGCGCGGGACGAGAGCGTAGACTCGAAGACGACGGCCGCGAATCCCATCCCGACGCAGGAGATCAGGAACAGGAGCGGCAGGAGCGGCGTGGACCAGAGCGCATGGAGCTTCTTCCCCGTGAGCAGCATCAGGCTCCCGAGCGACGACTGGTGCATCGTCGGCAGGAGCAGCCCGAGCGCGATGATCCACGGCATCGCCTTCTTGAGCGGCGGAAGGATCGCCTTCGACGCGCGCTGCAGGAAGCTCGGCGGGCCCTCCTCGAATTTCTCGAGGAAGGCGGGCGAGACCTCGATCCAGCAGACGAGGACGTACGCCATCACGCAGAGTGCAACCTCGAAGAGCACCGAGTGGAGGTTCCAGTGCCGGAACCAGAGCGGCACGCGGTAGAGGAGCCAGCCCCGCCCCACGTCGACAAAGATCGAGAGGCCCGCCATGCTGTAGCCGAGCGCGCTCGTGAGCAGCGCCGGCCGGATCATCGGGTGGTACTGCCCGCGGTTGACGATGTAGATCAGGATTGCCAGCGCGTAGCCGCCGCAGGCGAGCGCCGTGCCGGTGACGACGTCGAACGCGATCCAGATCCCCCACGGGTAGCCATTGGAGAGCGCGGTCGAGGCGCCGAGGCCGACCGCGAAGCGGTAGACGACCGCGAGGGCTCCGATCGCGGCGAAGATCGCCATGAGCTTGACCGTCGGAGTGAGAAGGGGGCCGCCGACGGGCTCCGGCCGGGAAACGGTTCCGGCGCTCATGCGTCACCTCGCGGAGTCTTGTCCGACTCCCCGCCGCCCGCGCGCCGGTTCCGGAAGACCGCGAGGCCGAGGAGCCCGTAGAGGGCGACCGGGCCGATGAAGCCCTTGTAGAGGCCCTGCTGGATCGACTGCTGCGTCTCGGGGACCGGCTGCGTCCCGAGGTCCGGAAGCCCGAGCTTCTCGAGCGGGACGTGCGAGAGGTACAGCACCTGCGTCCCTCCCGCGTCGACCTCGCCGAACACCCGCGGAGAATCGCCTTCGTGGTAGCCCTTGTAGCGGTCGGGGTGCGCCGCGATCCGGCGCTTCGCCTCGGCGAGCAGCTCGTCGCGACGCCCGGAGATCACCGCGGCGCGGGGGCAGACCTCGGCGCAGGCGGCGCCTTCACCCTTCGGGAAACGGGTGAACCCGTCGGCGCCGCGGACGGGCGCGCTCTTGGCGCGGTGGGCGCACATCTCGCACTTGACCATCAGCGGTGCGAGCGACGTCCATTCGAACTTCGGGACGTTGAAGGGACAGGCCATCTGGCAGTAGCGGCAGCCGGAGCAGAGCTCGGGCTTGTACGTGACCATCCCGTACTCGCGCTTGCCGAGCGCGCCGATCATGCAGGCATTGACGCACGCGGGGTCGACGCAATGCATGCACTGCGCCTTGAAATACGAGCGCTCGAATCCGTCCTCGCTCTTGTAGAGCTTGATGACGTTCTTCGTCTGGCCGTTCAGATCGCTCGGGGCGTCCCACAGCGGCGAATAGGTCGTGTCCGGTTTCTTTCCGTTGGCCTCGCGGCAGGCGACGACGCACGTCTTGCATCCGATGCAGAGCGTCGTGTCGTAGAGGAGGCCCATCGCGTCGGCGGGAAGAGCGGGACGCACGCGCGCCTCGGAGACCCCCTCCGTGGCGGCGACGGCCGCGCCCGCCGCGGCGAGGCCCTTGAACAGGGATCGTCGATCGACGGACATCTCAGGCCTCCTTTCCGGGGCCCTTCTCCTCGGGGGGCGCCTCGCCGAGCCGGCGGGAAGCCATGAGCCCCGCGCCGACGAGCGCGCCGCCGATGACGCCGGCGACGCCGGTCGCGACCGGGCTCACTCGCCCTTCCTTCGCATGGATCGGCGGATACGTGTCGGGCGGCGTCGGCCGCTCGATGTCGACCGTCGTATGCATCGGCACGCGGAACGCGAGCGTCTGCTCCGTGCACCCGTAGCAGGGATGGCCGATGCCGATCGGCCAAGCGTCGGCGACTTCGCCGAAATGGAGCACCGAACAGTTGGCGTGCGTCTCGGGGCCTTTGCAGCCGAGCTTGTACAGGCACCAGCCCTGCCGGTGGCCGTTGTCGCCGTATTGTTCGGCGAAGCGTCCGGCGTCGAAGTGAGCGCGGCGGGGGCAGTGCTCGTGGATCGTGCGGGCGTAGGCGAACTTCGGGCGCCCTTTCGCGTCGAGCTCCGGGAGGGTCCCGAACGTCGCGAACTGGAGCACCGTTCCGAGGAGGTTGTACGGGTTGGCCGGGCAGCCGGGGATCGTGACGACCGTCTTCCCCTTCAGGATCTCGGGCGCGCCCGTCGCGCCGGTCGGGTTCGGGTCCGCCGACGGGATGCCGCCCCACGACGCGCACGAGCCGATCGCGATGATCGCGCCCGCTTTGGCGGAGACCTCGCGAACGATATCGAGCGCGGTGCGTCCGCCGATCTGGCAGTAGATCCCGTTTTCCTTGACCGGAATCGCGCCCTCGATGACGACGACGTACTTGCCCGCGTTGTCCTTCATCGCCTTGCGCAGCGCGGCCTCGGCCTGGTGGCCCGCCGCGGCGAACAGCGTCTCGTGATAGTCGAGCGAGACGAGATCCAGGATCAGGTCCGCGACCGCCGGGTGCGAGGTGCGCAGGAGCGACTCGGTGCATCCCGTGCATTCCTGGAAGTGCAGCCAGATCACGGAGGGTTTCAGCTTCTTCGCCTGGATCGCTTTGGCGACCTTCGCCGCCGCCGCGTAGGGCATCCCGACGGCCGCCAGGGCCATCGTGCACACGCGGATGAAATCGCGGCGGTCCACGCGGGCCTTCCGCTCGGTCCTGAGCTCCACGTCCGTCGACGACATACCGACCTCCTGCGAGCGGATCGTTCGAAAGTTCCGCTTCGTTTGCTGTCGTTGAACGATGGTCCCGTGCGCGCTTTGCTCCAAAATGCAAATTCATCATTTCCAATCGGCGCAAACGAAGCATTCGGATCACGGACGCAATGCGCTCGAACGAAGCATTTGCATCACGCCGGTGAGACGGCGGGCTCGCATACTTCTCCGGAATGCGGCGCGCGGGGGGAAAGAGCTGATGCACGAGACCGGCCTCGCCATCGAGGCCCACAAGATCGCCCGCGCCGCGGCGGACGCCCGGCGAGGCGGCGCAATCGAATCGGTCACGCTCGTCGTCGGAGAGCTCTCGGCGGTCGAGCCGGAGCTCCTCGCGTTCGCGTGGGAGGCGGTCGTCTCCGGAACCCCGGACGCCGGCGCGCGCCTCGTCGTCGAGTGGCGGCGGGCGTCGCAGCATTGCGCCGCGTGCGGCGACATCGCCGAGCGCGCCGCCGGGAGCTGGCTGCGCCTCTGCCCGCGCTGCGACGGTCCGCTCGCGGTGACGGGAGGCGACGAGCTCGACGTGCGGAGCGTCGTGTTTTGCGAAGGAGGAGACGCATGACCGAGATCGACGTCCGCCAGAAGGTGCTCGCCGCCAACGCGGCGGCCGCCGCGGGACTGCGCAGCGCGTTCCGCGATACCGGCACGCTCGTCGTCAACCTGATCTCCTCTCCCGGGTCGGGCAAGACGACGCTTCTCGAGGCGACGGCGGGCGCGCTCCGCGGCCGCTTCCGCCTCGGAGCGCTCGACGGCGACATCGCGACGGAACGCGATGCGGAGCGTCTGCGCCGGCAGGGCATCCCCGCCCGGCAGATCCTGACGGGCGGCGCCTGCCACCTCGACGCGCGCCAGATCGAGAAGGCGCTCTCGGACGAAGACGGGCGGCTTTCGGCGCTCGACATCCTCTTCATCGAGAACGTCGGGAACCTGATCTGCCCGACGTCCTACGACCTCGGCGAGGACTTCAAGGTCGCGCTCCTTTCCGTCGCCGAGGGAGACGACAAGCCGTTCAAGTACCCCGCGATCTTCGCGCGCGCGGCGGTCACGGTCGTCACGAAGGCCGACCTCCTCGCGCACGTCGATTTCGACCTCGACGCCGTCCGCAGCCAGGTAGCCGCATTGAATCCCTCCGGGAAGCTCCTCGTCACGTCCTCGCGGACGGGCGCGGGCCTGGAAGCGTGGTACGCGCTCCTGGCCAACGCGCTCGCCGACAAGCGCGCCGCGCAAGTTCTCGCTTTGCGATGAAGGACGGCGGCCGCGCCGCCCGGGGCACACCCATCGACCGCCCGGGAGGCCTGGGCCGCCGCGAGGTCCTCGGCGCGGCGGCCGCCCTGATCGCGGCCGGGCTCCTCCCGGCCGGATGCACGCGGGGCGCGGCGGCGCTGCTCGAGTCCGGGCAAGTGTCGGTCCCGTTGGGCGATCTCGCCGGCGGGCGGCGCGTCACGATCACGGTCCGGAACAACCCGGTCGAGGTCTTCCGCGACGCGAGCGGCGTGACCGCGCGGCTCCTGCGCTGCACACACTCGGGATGCGTCGTGAAGTGGAAGCCGGAATCGCGGACGTACTCATGCCCCTGCCACGACGGCCATTTCGACGAGGACGGGAAGGTTCTGGCCGGGCCGCCCCCCGGTCCGCTTCGCGGGGTGCCGGTCAGGGTTCAACCCGATCGCATCATCGTCGGCTGACGGCCGGCGCGGACCATAGGGGTCGTTATACAGGTCCGTGCGACCCGCCCGCGGTCTTAACGTACGTTCTCAGTACGCCTCGCCCGCGGGCGGGTCGCACGGACCCGTCTTCCAACCCCTCTGGCCGCGCCTGATCGCTTGGGCAACTGAAACTCGCAAACCTCCATTGCGCATGCTTCGGGCCATGCCCAGCCGGTCTCGAAATGCTCGCGTTTTGCGTGAGCGATTTGCGCAGATTGATGCATTCACACCTCCCCGCCGGAGGCCCCCGCCGCCTACCGTGAGACCACCGTGAGCGAGTCCGGAATTCGCATCGAGATCCGGGGAACCGTCCAGGGCGTCGGCTTCCGTCCCTGGGTCTGGAGGCTCGCCCGGGAGAACGGCATCGCGGGGCGCGTCTCCAACGATTCGCGCGGCGTGACGATCGACGCCTTCGGAGGCGAGTCGGCGCTCGAGAGCTTCCTGCGCGGGCTGCGCGTCGCGCCGCCCCCGGCCGCCGAGATCCGCGAGCTCGAATCGCGGCCGATCCCGGTCGAGACGGTCCGGGACTTCGTCATCGTCGCGAGCCGCGCGACGGAAGGGCTCCGCGTCTCGATTCCGCCGGACCTCGCGACCTGCAACGACTGCCTCCGGGAGATCTTCGATCCGGGCAACCGCCGCTTTCGGTATGCGTTCACGAACTGCACCCACTGCGGGCCGCGCTTCACGATCGCGCGCGAAGTTCCCTACGACCGGCCCGCCACGACGATGGCCGCGTTCCCGATGTGCCCGGACTGCCGGCGCGAATACGAGGACCCCGCGGACCGCCGCTTTCACGCGCAGCCCAACGCCTGTCCCGCCTGCGGGCCGAAGCTCCGGCTCGTCTCTCACGACGGAGGCCGCGTACGCGGGACGGACCCGATCGACGGCGCGGTCTCGATCCTGCGCGCCGGCGGCACCGTCGCCGTCAAAGGCCTCGGAGGGTTCCACCTCGCATGCGACGCGCGGTCCTCCGAAGCGGTCGAGCGCCTGCGCCGCCGCAAACGCCGCGAGGAGAAGCCGTTCGCGGTGATGGTGCGGACGCTTGCCGACGCCGAGTCGCTCGCGGTCCTCTCCGACGAAGAACGGGCGCTCCTTTCCTCGGTCGAGCGGCCGATCGTCCTCGTCGAGCGGCGCGCGGGCGCGCGGCTCGCGCCCGAGGTCTCGCCCGACAATCCGCTCGTCGGCCTGATCCTCGCGTACACGCCGCTCCACCATCTGCTCCTCGACGCCGCCGCCACCCCGCTCGTGATGACGTCGGGAAACCTGTCGGAGGAGCCGATCGCGTGCGGAAACGAGGAGGCGCTCGCGCGTCTCTCGCGCATCGCCGACGCGTTCCTCCTCCACGACCGCGACATCGCCTCCCGATGCGACGACTCGGTCGCGCGCATCGTCGGCGGCGGCCCCGTGCTGCTGCGCCGGTCGCGCGGATGGGTCCCGCGCGCGGTTCCCGTTTCCGTCCCCTTCCCCGAGCCGGTGCTCGCCTGCGGCGGGCACCTCAAGAACACGTTCTGCATCGGCCTCGGCGAATCGGCGTATCTGGGCCCTCACATCGGCGACCTCGAGAACCTGGAGACGCTCGCCGCGTTCGAGGAGGCGATCGCTCGCATGGAGCGATTCCTTCGCGTCGAGCCGGCGATCGTCGCGCACGACCTTCATCCGGAATACGTCTCGACGGCGTACGCGCGGGAGCGGAAGGGGCGAAAGATCGCCGTCCAGCACCACCACGCGCACGTCGCGAGCGCGATGGCCGAGCACGGCCTCGATCGCGCGATCGGAATCGCGTACGACGGAACGGGCTACGGGACCGACGGAACCGCCTGGGGCGGCGAGCTGCTCGTCGCGACCCCCGCCGGCTACGACCGCGTCGCGACGTGGCGCCCCGTCGCGCTCGCCGGGGGCGAGGCGGCGATCCGCGAGCCCTGGCGGGTCGCGCTCGCGCTGCTCGAGGACGCCTTCCCGGAGGGCGCGCCGATCGACCGTCTTCCGCTCTTCCAGCGCCTCGGCTCGCGCTCGGTCGACACGGTCCGGAAGATGCTCGGCGCGAAGATCCACACGCCGCTCGCGCGGGGCGTCGGAAGGTATTTCGACGGGTTCGGCGCGCTCTTCCTGGCCCGTCCGGCCGCGCGGCACGAGGGACAGGTCGCGCTCGCGTGGAACTTCGCCGCCGACCCGGCCGAGAGACGCGCTTATCCGTTCGCCATCGCCCGCGCCTCGACGCCGTGGGAGCTCGACTTCCGACCGGCCGTCCGTGCGGCGGTCGCGGAATTCCTCGCGGGCGCGGATGCTTCGGCGATCTCCGGACGCTTCCACGAGACGGTCGCCTCCGCGACCGCGGCGCTCGTTCGTCACGCCGTCGAGATCGCGAAGGACCTTCCGGTCGTCGCCACCGGAGGATGCTTCCAGAACGCGCTGCTCGCCGAGCGAGTCGCCGAGCACGTCGGCCGCCTCGGGCTCCGCGTCCTTCTCCAGCGCCGCGTGCCGCCGGGCGACGGCGGTCTCGCGCTCGGCCAGGCCGTCGTGGCGGCGGCCCAGTGCGCGAAAGGCGCGGCCGCCGCAAGCGGCGCAAGAACAGCCGCCGCGCCAAGCGGCGCAAGAACAG
>Ga0075279_10000021_pt1 | contig 9284 bp, 10 predicted proteins | sample SF_Rice_10C_0N_3_FD_69779 | JGI IMG/M metagenome (GOLD analysis project Ga0075279, IMG submission 69779) | Rice paddy soil microbial communities from Twitchell Island, California, USA - SF_Rice_10C_0N_303 | ecosystem: Environmental > Terrestrial > Soil > Paddy field/soil | place: USA: Twitchell...
CAACGGGCAGGATTGGACAAGTTACCAGGGCATAGCTTCAAACGATCATTCGAGTTACAGTGGAATATTTTTAACAGGCAATACAATTTTTTGCGTTGGCTCAAATAACAGCCAGGCAACAATTATTATAGGCAAAGTTAATTAAAGGAGGTTTTAAATGAAGGCGACTATTCGAATCTTTTTGTTTATTTTTCTAAGTACTTAAGCGGCGTCTACATATACCAGCTCCGGGTAAATGATTATGTAAGCCCGAAGAAGATGTTATTGCTCAAGTGATTTAAGGGAGCAGAAGCTCCATTATTGATGAAAAAAGTTGGGGAGCCACATTAAAAAAGGGGAAGAAATATCAGATTTCTTCCCCGGACACTAGTGAGTACACGAGAAAATATTTTATGCGGAAACTACTTCCAGCGACGGATGAATGTCCCTTTTAAGTAGTCCTTCAATAGCTCTTAAGGTTCCGCTGATGGAGCTTGGACAGCTTCCGCAGGCTCCCTGGTAACGGATTTTAACCGTGTATCCTTCCAGCCCCAGAACCTGTAATCCGCCCCCGTCACCAGCTAGAGCGGGTCTCACTCTCATATCAAGAAGCGAGTTAATCTGTTTGAGGAGTTCATTATCACTTCCGTTAAAGGGTTCTGTCTCTTTCTCAGCGGGAACAGTGCTTTTATCAAAATTTCTTATAAACTCTATTAAGGGTTTTTGTATTTGTCCCCAGCTGGCTTTCGGTGACTTTTCAATAGTAACGAATTTATCCATATAAAAAACAGAGACTACACCTTCTATTCCAAATATTCCGGCCGCTAGTGTGTCATCCTTTGCCGATTGCATATCGGGAAACTGCCTGGTTTCAAGATTTAATAATTTCTCATTTAATATAAACTTCAAAGCTTGAGGATTTGGCGTCAATTCAACATCTTCAATCGTCAACATAGGGTTCTCCTTTCAATTGCAAAAATAATATATAATGCCAATTACCACAAGTCTAAAATGATATGATAAACAGAGTACACCTTTTTACAAAGTCTGGCTGCAGAATAAATAAAGATTCCTCTATATGGAATAGATTCTCATTCTTCCGCCACTGCATCCCTCCATCGGATGACTAGCCAAATGGATAAAATGTTCCAGTGATCCTATTGTTATACCGTAAATAGGACGTATATGAGACGTATGTGGAACGTATGTGAGACGTATATGAGACGTATGTGGAACGGTTTAAGGCCGTAGAATGCAGGAATAAGTCAGAAGGATGTACGGGGATTTTTGATGGATGAAGAATGAATAATTATATGTTGAATTTTTTAATATAAGCAGCTATATCAAATTTTCTTTTTGCTCCATTCCTGTTCATATATCTGATTTTCCCAAGAATTTCTCTTTCAGGCCAGGGGCGGTCATGTACTCCGCCTATCGACCAGGCACATCCTGTGTAACCATTAGGATCCCTGCCATCAAGTTCATATTTATCATTCAAATGAATTGCAACATTCAGAGCATACCGGGGAGTGTTTGTCCACTCAAGAATTTTTTTTGCCCAGTACATTCTCATATATCCGTGCATTTTCCCGGTTGTGATTAATTCTTTTTGTGCGGCGTTCCAGAGGTCTTCGTGAGTTAAAGCGTTTTCAAATTCCCGGTTAGTATAGATGAACCCGCGTTTATCTACTTTATGCTGAGTCAAAGTATTTTTAGACCATTCCGGGAACCCTTCGAATGAGTCATAATACGCATTATAAAAACAAAAATTATCCGAGAGTTCCCTACGGATAATCAGCTCATCGAGGAATGTTCTCTCTGATGCAGGATTACCGCCGTAATTCTTGACTTCCAGAGCAACGCGCTGTGCTGATATCTGACCAAAATGCAGATATGGAGATAAACCGGATTGAGCATCCATTACGGGATCGTTTCTTTCTTCAGCATACCTATCAAATTTATTTTCAAGAAATAGTCTAAGCGTTTCAAGAGCATTTTGTTCACCAGGATTGATCCAACCGACGGGTTTGACTTCTTTATTTACAACCAGCTTTCCGTATGTATTTTGCCAATCGACCGGTGAGGCCGAAAATATTTCCTGTTTTTTCATCTGTTTTAATTCGGGCAATTCAGTTAGAAATTCCGGCAGATGTTTATGAATTTTAGGACGTATCGTATATGCTGCAAACTCCTGTTTATCCGAAACATACCTGCAGGGGACAATATTATGAGCATCTACTTCATAAAAAGGGATATTGATCTTATTGCTGACATTCTTCTTCCATTTTAACTTGATTTTCAAAGGATCAAAGTCAGTGACCAGGATGCTGACAGCATTAGATTTTATGAATTCGGGCAATTCTTTATGCGGTTCACCCGCAAGGAGAAAAAAAGGAATATTAAATCGAGCGAGTTCTTTTTCGGTTTGTTCAAGTCCTTTGAGCATAAAATCATATTGACGAATTGAGGCTTCGAGGAATGCCGGTACAAGCGTAAAGACAACCCCGAGAGGTTTGTTTTTTGTAAGTGCCAGGTGCTGAGCGTACAATAATGCATAATTATCATGTACACGCTGATCCCTGCTCATCCAGTAGATGACAGGACCCCTGGTTTCCCGTCCATCCTTCAAGAGAGTGATTCTCTGTTGTAAATCATTCATTAAATTTCCCATCTTATTTATAACAGATTACAAGGGTTTAAAGTTCAGCAGGTTAACTGGTTTTATTTGGATTTTTGCAATGAATGCAGGAGGGCATCGGCAGTTAATGGAGACAATTAAATAACAACAGGATAATTAACTGATACTAATCTCAATACCGATAGGACAATGATCTGACCCCATAACATCGGGCAATATAAATGCTGATTTTATATTCCGGCTGTATTCTTCGTTTACGAAAAAATAATCGATACGCCAGCCGACATTTCTTTCGCGCGCACGTGTAATTACATGCCACCAGGTATACTGTTCAGGTTCATTATTAAACATACGGAAAGTATCAACATAACCGCAGCCGCAGAATTTATCCATCCATTCCCTTTCAACCGGAAGAAAGCCCGATATATTTTCATTTTGTTTAGGATGTGCAAGGTCGATTTCTTTATGCGCAGTATTTATATCACCGCAGATTACAAGATTTTTACCTGCTGCCCTCAATGCTTCCGCATATTTAAGGAATGCATCATAGAACTCAAGCTTGTATTTCAGTCTTTCAGGAGAAGCCTTTCCATTAGGATAATAAATATTCACCAAAACAAACTCATCAAAATCGGAAACAAGAATTCTGCCTTCACTATCAAACTTCTTTATCCCGAATCCTTTTTTGATTTCAGAAGGTTCTTTTTTAGTATAGAGAGCCACACCGCTATACCCCTTCTTTTCTGCGCTGGCAAAATATGATTTATATCCGGGGGGATTTCTAAGACCATCAGGGAGCTGTTCCTCAGAGGCCTTGGTTTCCTGGAGACAAAGGATATCCGGATTTTCTTTAGTTACCCAATTGAGAAAACCTTTTTTATGAACAGCTCTTATTCCGTTGACATTCCAGGATAATAATTTCAATGAATTCATAATAGCGGATAATTATTGTTCGACAGGAATTGCAAGGACAGGAATCCTGACCTTATGTCTAAGTTCGTCAACAGTTGAACCATAAATAATATCTTTCAGCATTTTATGCCCGTGACTTCCTACAATCAGCAATTCCAGTTCCTCTTTTTTAGATATACGTGCAATCTCATTTTCAGGCTCACCGCCGCCGATAATAGTATGAGTTTTGATATTTTCCTTTTTAAGTTCAACAGCAAAACCCTGAAGATATTCCTCCATTTCCACTGCATTTTTATCCGCCACAAGATCGCCGATAAACCTTCCCGTGGCTGATTCAACGCAATGGATCAGATAAATAACAGGATTCAATGACCTTATCAAAGGCAGAGCTCCCTGCATGATTTCCTTATCTCTTTCGGGTTTACCTTCAAGAGCAATTCCCACTTTTTTATACATTGACGGGACAGTCCTTCTGTTTTCGAAGAATGAAAAAAGAGTCAGTTTTTTGCCGATAACTTTTTTAATTTTTTCTCTCTTGAGGTACGGCTCAAAACTAACCCAGAATAATAATATAATCAGAAAGAACAACAAAGGCAGCATTGTATATCTGGTTAAAAACCCCGTGATTCCCGGGACATAAAAATTCGTTTCAAGGAAATCATAAACCAGTTTAAAGTTAAGGATTATAATCAACACGGCTGACAGCCATGCAACTATTCTTACAAGGTATCTCGATGCAAACTCCTTCATTTTTATTTTGCTGTTGGTAAAATGAAGAAGAGGAATAAGAGCAAAGGGAAGCTGGAGAGATAATATAACCTGGGAAAGCACAAGAAGTTCATCTACAGCATTAGAACCCGAAATTTTTATTACAATTACTGCGGGAATAATTGCCAGGAGGCGGGTAATTAGTCTTCTCAGCCAGGGCCTGAGTTTAATACCAGTAAAGCCTTCCATGACAATCTGTCCTGCAAAAGTACCGGTTATCGTGGACGATTGTCCCGCTGCAAGTAATGCTATTCCGAAAGCAATTGGAGCAAAGTTATTTCCCAGCAACGGTGCAAGGAGTGCGTGAGCATCTATAATTGAAGCAATTTCCGAGTGTCCTGTAGTAAAGAAGACTGCAGCGGCAAGTATCAGAATTGAAGCATTTACAAGGAAGGCGGCATTCAGAGCTACAACTGAATCGATAAGATTAAATTTATTTGCTTCCTTCAGGCCTATATCTGTTCTCTCGATACTCCGCGACTGAACGAGTGCCGAATGAAGATAAAGATTATGGGGCATTACGGTAGCCCCGATAATTCCCAGCGAAATGAATAAAGATTCGCCGTTTAATGCACCGGGAATAAATCCACCTGCAATACCTGCCAGATCAGGATGCGATAGAAACATTTCAAAAGCGAAACAAATTCCTATTGTAGCCACCAGGGCAAGGATGAAGGCCTCCATTTTGCGTATTCCCAGGGACATCAGCACCATAAGGATCAGTACATCGAATGCAGTTATTACAACGCCCCACAAAAGAGGTATATTAAAAAGAAGATACATTCCTACTGCCGAACCAAGCACTTCCGCCAGGTCCGTTGCAGCTATAGCGATCTCGGTCAATATCCATAGCACATAGTTTACGCCTTTAGGATAATGATCGCGGCACATCTGCGCAAGATCTCTTCCGGTTACAATTCCAAGTCTTGCCGACAATGTCTGAAATACAATTGCCATAACATTGGCAAGGAGTATCACCCATATCAGCGAATATCCAAACTTAGCACCGCCTGCAAGGTCAGTTGCCCAGTTGCCAGGATCCATATATCCGACAGAAACCATGAATGCCGGACCGGTAAAGAAAAGCAGTCTTTTCCAGAAGCTGGTTGTTGGTTTAATTTTAACCGATGAATGTACTTCAGAAAGAGATTTATCCATAAAAGTTCAGATTATTCTTACCTGTTATTTCTTAACCACTTCAACAAAAACATTTTCAGCAAGTTTACGGCTGATATTCCGGTCTTTCTTACCTACCTGAATCAGCATTGATTTATCAAAGTTTCTTACCGCTTTCATTTCAATTAATTCATTCAGAGTTATTCCTATTTCCGCTATATACACGAGGAAACCCTCATCAAAATCGTTCACCCTTATTACTTTACCTTTTTCACCTTCTTTAAGCAAAGTAAGCGGAATATTTTTTTTCAGTTTAGGAACTTTACCTTCCTTTGAAGGAATAGGATCGCCATGAGGATCATACTCAGGGAATTCCAGCATTTCCTCCATTCGGTTTATTAGTTCATCCGATGACGAATGTTCTAATCTATGCGCCTCATCGTGCACCTTATCCCAGGGCATACCGACGACCTGATTCAGGAATACTTCCCATATTCTATGGCGTCTTACCATATTCCTGGCATAGGCTCTGCCTTTTTCAGTAAGTGTTACGCTCCTGTATTTTTCATAGTTCACATAATCTTCTCTCGAAAGTTTTCGAAGCATATCGGTAACGGCAGCATTGGAGATACCAAGCTTTTCGGCAATAATATTTGGTTTTATTTTGCCAGACTCATCCCGGTACTTGTAAATAGCACTCAGGTAGTCTTCTATTGATATATTCGGCATAAGCTGAGAGTTTAAGTAATTATGGGAATAAATTTAAGGAAGCTTAAATTTAAAAGCAAGATTACTTTATATTATATATTCTAATGGAACGCGGATGACACAGATTAAATTGATTTCCACCGATATACCTTTACTAAATATTATCTGACTTATTATCTCTCCTGAGTGTCAGAGAAAATGCTGAAGCGGTTAATAGGCGGGTTTTGTATGATCGTCAACCGGATAAATCCGGTTTGAGAATTATATGAATTTACCGAGTAAAATGGGGCACACTCAATTTGATGATGAATAAACCTGTTTTAAAATAAAATGCCGGGAAAGTTTTATTTTACCGGCATTAATAATTCCAAAAAAGAGTATTATATCAGCTAATAAGCATACCGGATACCTGGTTAGCTACTTTCTGGTTGTACTCACCGGCAAGCCGTTTATGATTAACGATGTCAACAATAGTACCTATCAAACAAAGTCCTCCCGTAAAAAGGTACAGCAGGCCCATGCCCATCTGATCAATAACAAACCTTTGGACGCCTGAAACTCCCAGGAAACCGATAAGCGTCAGCAGAAGAATTGTCTGGGGATCTTTTCTTCTCGAATTATAGATATTTGCAAACTGCCTTATCTGATCATCGCTGAAATCTTTTACCATACCCTGAATATAGTTCAACTCTTCCGGTTCAAGGTTAGGCATTAGTTGTAAAAGATTGATCATATTTATACTCCATCTTTGGTGAGAAAAATGTTTTTTGATTATTAAATGAATTTCTCAGGAGTTCATAGATCCTGCGGACCAATACTGCAAATGCTACAATTCCCAGAGGGTGTGCATTCAGCGACTGTTCAATCTGAAGATGCAAAAAATAATGAATGGATTTCCCCAAACCGCAGCCGGGACAAAAATCTATACCAAGGTTCCTAAAAGGACAAACGGTAAAGTGAGAGGAATTACCAACATTTATAAAGGCAAGCAACAGGATTCCTGAAATCCAGATTAACGCTTCAGGATTAACTATTCTGAAAAACCTGAGAAAATAATTTTTCATTTGAGATTAACATAAGAGATTCAGGAGGTAAGTTCAATAAAAATCTGTTAAACGGCAGATTCTCTCTGCAGGAAGTCATTCAAAGAGGTGACTGTATTAATATAGAATACATTTTCGAATTTTGTAAGGATTTCTGCATGACCGTTGAGCTCAGCTCTTCCGCCAAGCACTATTTTTTGGGAAGGAAAATTACTCTTGATTTCCCTTACTACATCTAAAAGCTTAATGACGTTTATATAAAAACTGAACGAGAGTCCGACTATATCCGGTTTTTTCAAATCGACATACTTCAGAATTTCCTTTGTGGGCGTGGATGCTCCGAGGAAATAAGTTTCCCACCCATTTATAACAAATACATCGGCTGCCATCCTGGCCCCAAGTTTATGGTGTTCTTTATTTATGCAGGAGACCAGTGCTTTTTTGCCGGTGTGTCTCCCGGGGACAATCTTCGAAGAGCAATAATAAAGGAGTTCTTCAGTAATCTGTGTCCCAAGGTGTTCATCCCCTATTGAAAGTTTGTTCTGATCCCACATTTTACCGACCTGATAGAGGGATTTCTGAAACAGACCGGTATAAATTTCAATAATACCTGTTTTTTCCTGAAAGAGTTTATCGACTACTTCACGGCACCTGCTTTTGTCTCCTTCAAGAAGCCCATTAAAATAGTCAAGATAATATACTTCTCTGATCATAAGTCACCGGTTTATATGGATAACCAATTTAAGGTCTTTAAAGTTCAAAAGTAAAAATAATAATTTTCAAATTATAAGGGATACACTGCTGAAGCAGGCATAATGCAAGGGGACGCAGATTAGGCAGATTGAAGTTCTAAATTTTCACACAACCTTTAAAGCTGCGGCAAGTCATTTTTCTCAACTCATATCTGTTAATCCAGCCCCGATCTCGGTCTTTTATATCAGACGCCCCAGAGCAAGATTTTCAGGATTCGATTCCTTTACGTGATAAAATGCCTTTTGTGTAATAATGTTTGATTTCCTTCATTTCCGTAACTAAATCAGCGAGTTCAATAATTTCTTCCGGGCAGTACCTTCCAGTCAGGATCAATTCAACTTCAGGCGGTTTTTTCTTAATCACTGAGATTATCTCATCTGCTGCGAGTAATTTAAAATAAACCGTAACAAGTACTTCATCAAGAATAATTAAATCCAGATTTCCGCTGAGCATAAGCCCGGCAGCTTTTTTAAGAGCATCCCTTGCTTTCATTTTTTCTTCTTCGGAAGGCAGCTCTTTTTTATAAACAAAGTCGTCGCCTCCCTTTTGTTCAATTGTTATCCGATCCGAAAGAGCCCTGAGAGCAATTAATTCACTATAAGGATATTCTTTCATAAACTGAATTATATATGAATTCAATCCTGCACCGGCTGCCCGTACTGCCTGTCCGATTGCAGCTGTAGTTTTTCCTTTCCCGTTACCTGTATATACCTGTATAAAACCCTTGTTAAGTTTTCGCATAATCTCCTTTCATCATTTGAAATATCAATTTACAAGGCTGAATGCAAATCAAATTGCAAGTTTTTAAGAACTTCATAAACCCCGCCTTATGTTGGGGAGGTGAAAGTTCCTACATGACGTCAGCAGCAGTCAATTAAGCGAATAATCTTAATATGAAACATAATTACAATTTTAGATCATTATTATTCTGCAAAATGCTGTAAAAGTCTGTTTTTTGCAATTTTAGATCAAATTAATTCTGGTACGAATTTTAATCTATTATACCTGACTCTATCTACGGTAAATGAATTCAATTTATTAATTAAGGGCTGATAATATGCAGATTATTTCTGATGCAATGACAATCATCTTTTCCATTACTCTTCTTGTTATTTTCCTTCTTGTAGGTCTAAGCTTTACCAGGGAAAAATCAAATAAGTAGATAAGTATTTTCTCTTATCTGCCGGTTTTTCATAAACCGTTAATAAGACAGGGTGACAGGTCTAACACTTTCACATCATCTGAAGATGTTATCTTAGTATAAAAACTACAGGTGAAAAATGTCTTTTCTTGAAATCATAATTTTACTAATCATTGCGGGGATTTCAGGTTCTATAGGACAGGCATTAGTTGGATTTTCCAGCGGA
>Ga0075279_10000022_pt1 | contig 9248 bp, 7 predicted proteins | sample SF_Rice_10C_0N_3_FD_69779 | JGI IMG/M metagenome (GOLD analysis project Ga0075279, IMG submission 69779) | Rice paddy soil microbial communities from Twitchell Island, California, USA - SF_Rice_10C_0N_303 | ecosystem: Environmental > Terrestrial > Soil > Paddy field/soil | place: USA: Twitchell...
TGCTTATGAAGGTAAATCAGGACTAAATAAAGCGATTTCAGAACAGCCCGATCTGATTTTACTTGATATTATGATGCCGGATATTACCGGTCTCGAAGTGTGTAAAAAACTTGTAACCAACGAAGAAAGTTCTCATATACCAATAATTCTCGTTACCGCTAAGATAGAAGCCGAAGATATAAAAGAAGGACTTGAAGCAGGCGCTTTTGATTATATCAAGAAACCTTTCAACAGGATTGAACTCCTCGCAAGGGTTAAGTCGGCACTGAAACTATCCGATGCCAGGAAACAACTGATTGAAGTGGAAAGAAGTAAATTATTTGCAGCTACAGTTGTTACGGCAAACCACAAAATCAAACAGCCGCTGACCCTTATGAGTCTATCAGCTGCAGCTATTAAAAGAGAAATCGGGAAAGAAATTATTTCTACTGAAGCAATAACCAAGCGTCTGGATTATATAACTACAGCCATCAAGGAAATCAATAATATTCTTAACCAGCTGCATACTATTAAGAAACCAGTGCTTTCGGATTATGTTAAGAATATAAAAATGATAGATGTAGACACAAAAGAAGAGCAGGCGCCCTGATCAGATGAGCTTTTGAATTGTAGAAAACATAGTATCAAACTCATATGGTTTTGTGAGGGTAGCTGTAATACCGGCTTCCTCCAGATTTAGTTTGTCCTCCAAACCCATACTTCCGGAAGATAATATTATAGGCATCTTAAATTTTAATTCCCTTATTTTCTGAATTGTCTCAAGTCCATTCATTTCCGGCATATTAAAATCAACAATAACCATATCTGCTTTTATTTCTTCAGTTAGTATCCTCAGCGCTTCTGAACCGGAACCGACTTTAATTACATTATAGCCATTTGATTCAAGCATTTCAGCGAGTAGATCCCTGAGCATTACTTCATCATCAATCAATAAAATAATTTTATCGGTTGGCGTCAGCTTCTCGGTTACTGCTGGTTCGAAAGAAGGCAGATAAACGTCGAACGTAGTTCCCTTTCCTATGGTGCTTGAAACCTCTATATGACCGCTGTGCGCCTTAATTATTCCATAAGTGACATAAAGACCTAACCCCGAACCGGTTTCCTTTACTTTTGTTGAAAAATAGGGGTCAAATATTTTCTGCAGATGATTTTCTTCTATACCGGAACCATTATCGCTCACTGAGAAATGTACATAGTTTCCTTTATTAAGCAGAGGATATTTAAATATGTTTTCTTCATCGATTTTGAGATTTGAAGCTTCCAGTTTTATTTTACCATTCACTTCAATAGCTTCTTTTGCATTTACACATAAGTTTAAAAGAACCTGGTAAATTTCAGTGCCGTTGCCCAAAACATCATGCAGATTTTCTTCTACCCGGTTTTCATAATTTATCTTTCGGGGAAATGTTTGTGATATTACTTTTGCGATCTCATTCATTAAAATATTAGGCTTAATAAGTTCTTTCCTCCTGGGCGTCGGCTTGCCGAAAGAAAGAAGGCCTTTAGTAAGATCCCTTGCCCTCACAGAGCAATTTTCAATGTTATCAATTAATCTGAAAATGTTCTCATTTTCCGGCACTCTTTTTTTAAGCAGATTCAGACTACCGAAGATGCTGGACAAAAGATTGCTGAAATCGTGAGCCATTCCGCTTGATAGTTTTCCAATGGTCTCAAGTTTCTGTGCCTGCAGAAGCCTGTTTTCTAAAGTTGTATTTAATTCCCTTGTCCTTATGCTGCTGATTGAAAATGCAAGAAGTACTGCAAGCTGCTCGCTGTTATTTATTTCGAGGGTTGTATAAACTTCTTTCTTTTTCCCGACGATAACAGAGGCTATAAGTTTATCATCAAAAAAAGCAGGAGAAATAATCAATGACTCACACTGGAAATACCTGGTAAGATTGAACCCGATATTATTTGGATAATTAAGCGCAAGGAGGGAATGCTTATTAACATTAAGCCATTTAGTAATAAACGCGAAGTTGGCTCCCACCTCCCTTTCCATTTCTTTCTGATTTTTTATTATTTCTTTATTATCGTTAACCAGATATTCATATTTTCTTCCTTCATCAATAATTACCACGACACCAAAATCGCTTTTAGTAAGTTCCACACTTTTTTTAAGTATCTCTCCAGCTAAAGTATGTAGAGACTTTTCTTTAATTACCAGAGCCAGAATACCCTGCTGCTCTTCCTGGAACTTCAGATTCTTTTGAATCAGGTCGGAATCTGAGAATTCCTGTTTAGTATCCTGGTGAATATTATGTACCTTAATAAAATATCCTTCAGGTTTTCCTTTAGCAATGAGCGGAGTAATTAAGATCAATCTTTTATCGTTATTGATCTGCAGAGGTTTTGATATTCCGGGCAGGTTTTCCTTAAGCTCATTTTCTTCAATTTCCAGAATTGCAAATAATGATTTCCCCTTTATCCGTGTTAACCCGATTGATGATTTGAACTGAGGATTATACCATAGAACCTTGTAGGCAGTGTCTGTAATAGCATAAGCGGAATCATCTGTTTCCAGAATATCAGTTAATGAATATTTAGAAAACAGGGATTTAGACATATTTGGAATAACTCAATCTTGTTTGATTTCGTATTTTTTAATTTTGGTATAAAGAGTTTTAGGACTGATCCCAAGCTGATTGGCTGTTTGAGTTCTGTCCCATCGATTTCTCTTCAATACTTTAGCTATATGTCGTTTTTCAATCTCTTCCATACTTAGAACAGCAAGATCCTCGTCAGATTCAGTTATGTTTGACATCTCTTTAAAAGAAGATGTATGAGGAAGATTTAAATCATCCGGTTTGATACTTTCCCCCTCCGCAAAGATAATTGCTCTTTCGATTATATGTTCAAGCTCTCTGACGTTCCCCGGAAAACTATAACTGAGAAGTACTCTTTCGGCTTCGGAAGATAACCTTTTGGGAGATCTGATTGGTGATTTTGTAGATAGAAAATGACTGGAAAGTAAAGCAATGTCTTCCTTCCTATCCCTTAAAGGGGGGATGGTCAGAGTAATTACATTCAATCGGAAAAGAAGATCCCGTCTGAAATTTTTATTGTCAGCTTCTTCCAGCAAATTCCTGTTTGTTGCTCCAACTACCCGGACATTCGAGGTCAAATTTGTTACCCCGCCGATCCTTCTGTATTCTCCATTCTCCAGAAATCTTAATAATTTAGGCTGCAGAGTAAGGCTGAGTTCACCTATTTCATCAAGAAAAAGTGTTCCTCCATGGGCTATTTCAACCAGCCCCTGCTTGGTGCTTTTTGCATCGGTAAATGCACCTTTTTCGTGTCCGAATAATTCACTTTCAATAAGTTGATCCGGCAGTGAAGCGCAATTAATTACAACAAAAGGTTTATCATTTCTTGCAGAATGTTTATGAATATATTCTGCAAACAATTCTTTACCGGTTCCGGTTTCTCCTTCAATAAGAATATTTGAGTCCGACATCGCCGACTTATTTGCAAGGTTGATAACCCTTTGCAGTTCTGAACTATCCCCAATTATGGTATTCGAAAGTTTTTTATTTACCTGGCTGGAGAGAATGGCATTTTTAACGATCAGTTCTTTGTGTTCAACAGATCGGTTTATTGTAATCAGAAGTTCATCGAAATTATAAGGCTTGGTTATGAAATCGTATGCCCCGAGTTTTATACACTCGATTGCCTTTCGTATCTCTGATTGTGCAGAAAGTATAATTACCTGTAAAGAAGCATTATACTCAGAAACAAATTTTAATACTTCCTCACCGGATACTTCTTTCATATTGAGATCAAGCAAAAGGATGTCATAATTTTTCCTTTTGATTGCTTCGATTGCATATTGACCATCGTAAACTGTATCTACAGAAAAGCCTTCCTCAAGAAGCTGCTCTTTTAATAAATAACAAAGAGTTTCATCGTCGTCACATACTAAAATCTTAGAATTTTTTGTCATTAGTACCCTATTTAAAAATGAAGCGAAATAGCCAATTTGGAATAAAAATCTCTATTTTTTATATTTGTAGCTCTCAATTTTTAGATGGGCGCGTAGCTCAGGGGTAGAGCATCTGCCTTTTAAGCAGAGGGTCGGTGGTTCGAGCCCACCCGCGCTCACTAAATCTTTCAAAAACCATCTTCCAGCCTCCGCATTTGCGGGGGCTTTATTACAAAAATAATCAAAAACTACAATATTTAATATTAATATATTAATTAAATAACAGCAAGTAACTGTGCAGGTCCGGAACTATCCGAATTAAACTTGAACCCGATGCCGCAGGCATCCTGGTCTTGCATGCCCGTATTTATAGCAAAAACTCCAAAATCTTCCAATGCACGGCCTTCCTGCCGACTTTCAGGTCGTTCAGGTTGGAACTCACGATCATCTACGAATAGGTAGAGACAAGTTTGCCAATTCGATAATTCCTAAAAAGGTATTGAAACTCCGGGTTGAAATCTATGACTATTTACGTTATTATTATAGAGGTTACGTGATTTTTTTTATTTCTTTGAGGAATGGCTTTGGGAGAAATAGTTTTCTGGACAATTTTACGAATTGCAGTATTAATCCCGGTATTGTGGATTACCAGGAGCTATATTGATTTCCAATTCTGGTGGACTATTGTTCTTATGTCAGTTTACGGAGTTGTTATTCATCCAGCTGTAATACATTACAGACTTTTTGAAGAAAAGAATAAGGAGATAATTAATGGGACTCTTTGTTCTTCCTGTAAACACTTTGACCGTTCTGCCGTACTATGCATGAAGTATGATAAACATCCAACTAAAACATTTCTTCCCTGCGAAGGTGACGATTGGACCCCAAGGGTTCCCAATAGAGGAACAGAAGATATCTATAATCGGTAGCAGGGTTTTAAGATAATCCCTTTTCAATTTTTACGCTCTTTAATTGCTTCTTTATTTTATTTCAGAAGTCAATTAAATAATATATTGTCAACTGAGGGTTGCTACTTTAATATGAAATGAAAAAAGACAAGACTCGTTTCATTTATATGGATTTGCTGAGGGGCTGGGCATTAATTATTATGATAGAAGTTCATATTTTTAATGCCTTCCTTAACCCGGCCTTAAAAGAGTCCGGTTGGTTCCTTATACTCAACTTTATTAATGGACTTGTAGCTCCGGCATTTCTATTCGTCAGCGGATTTGCTTTTGTTATTTCTTCCGAAAGAAGAATTGATGATTTAAGAAAATTTGGTAAATACTTTTGGAATAAATTAAGTCGAATCGGGCTGATTTTTCTGGCAGGGTATTCACTGCATCTTCCTTTTTTTTCATTCTCCAAAATAATCAATCAGTCATCCCATTCACACCTGACGACATGGTTTAATGTGGACATTCTTCAATGCATAGCAGCCGGATTATTATTGCTTCTTATTCTAAGGATCCTGATAAAAAAAGAAATTGTATTTTATGTAGTATTATTATTCTTAGCAATCTTCATAAGCCTTATCTCCCCGGTTTTCTGGAAAATTAATTTTGGAAATATACTGCCTCTTTTTTTCGCAAACTATCTGACCCCAAAACAAGGATCATATTTTCCTTTGTTTCCCTGGCTGTTCTATCTTTTAGCAGGCGCGGTGTACTCTAAATTTTTTATTAATTCAAGAAGTGATAACAGAGAGGTGGTTTTTATTAAAAAACTGGCTCTCTACAGTATAATCCCGGTTATTTTGGGGCACTTGTTTCTTTCAGGTTTATTTAATTCTCCATTATTTACCATCCGTCCCAATACTTTGTTTATATATCAGCGCTTAGGATATGTTCTCCTTCTCGCTTCACTATTTTGGTATTTCGCTGATAAGAGACAAACAAAAAAATCATTTGTGCTTGATATAAGCCGGGAGTCTCTCCTGATCTACTGGCTTCATCTGGAAATAATTTATTCGAAAGTATGGAATGGGAAAAGCCTTGAAGAATTTATTGGGCAAGGGCTCACTGTAATTGAATGTCTTGGAGCAACATTTTTGCTGATCGTTCTGATGATAATTGTCGCTAAACTTTGGGGCTTATTCAAACTTAAACATCCTGTTTATGCCTCAACAATCACTTCAGCAGTAATAATATTAACTGTAATAATATTCGTGATTCGATAATTTAATTCATTCTAAAAAAGAAAGCTGCAATGCAAAGAATAACTTCCATCGGAGAAATATTATATGATGTGTATCCCACTAGAAAAACCCCTGGAGGAGCATCTTTCAACTTCATCTATCACATTATTAAACTTACAGGTGAAGGCCATTTCGTAAGCCGCGTTGGGCAAGATGGTGAAGGTGCTGATATTATAAATTTTTTAAAAACGAATAATATACCTACAGATTTCATACAGGTTGATAACCAGCACCCAACAGGGGAATCAAAAGCCACCCTGAATGACATGAAAATCCCTTCCTGGAAGATTAAGACAGGCACAGCATACGATTATGTTGAATTAAATAATGAGGTGGAATCACTTATAAGGGATGATACAGGATGTATTTATTATGGAACTCTTGCTCAAAGGAATTCCATAACAAGGAATACTATTCAGCACTTTTTTAACAGAGAGCTGAAATATTTTTGTGATTTGAATATTCGTCAGAACTTCTATACCAGAGAATTAATTTATGATTGTATCACAGCTGCTAATGTTCTGAAACTAAATATTGAAGAACTCCATCTGGTCAGCCAATTGCTGCTGAGTCGAAGTTACGATACCGAAGAAACTCCTGGGAGATTGCTGGATATGTTTAAGATTGATCAATTATGTGTAACATATGGAGAAAAAGGTGCCATAATTTATGAGGGAGATAAAAAAAATAATTTCAGGGTTAAAGTAGAAAATGTGGTTGATACAGTTGGTGCAGGCGATGCATATGCATCAATTCTGTGCCTTGGGTATTTAAAGGGATGGAACATTGAAAAGACCAATGAAACCGCTTCAAAATTTGCCGGGGAAATTGTAAGGATAAATGGGGCACTGCCCGAAGGCTCTGCTATATATGATAAATATATAGAGTTGATTAATGAATAATAGATCATTCGTATAATAAATCTGCATCATACTTCCTTTATAGGTAAGTTTGTTCACATTCTTCCATCAGTTTATTTCTGAGATATTTCTTACCGCAGGAAACGATTTCCAATAAAACCAGGCGCAATTAACTTCGAATTATGTAGATTGTCTTCGGGTTATCTCTTATCTTTTATTTCCAAATTTTAAGTAATTATAATTCATTGAAGGATCATGAATACCAGTAAAAGTCAGCATTTATTTGAAGAAGCGAAGAAGGTTATCCCGGGTGGAGTTAATTCACCGGTAAGAGCCTTTAAATCAGTCGGTGGATCTCCCCTGTTTATAACAAAAGGGAAAGGGTCAAGTATATACGATGTGGACGGTAATAGTTTTATAGATTACATAGGAAGTTGGGGTCCTCATCTTTTCGGACATAATCCGCCTTTTATTATAGAAGCGATAGAGACGGCTTTAAAAAACGGAACCAGTTTTGGTGCTCCGACTGCCCTGGAAGTAGAAATGGCAAAGTTGATTACCGAACTCGTCCCTTCTATCGAAATGGTGAGAATGGTGAATAGCGGGACCGAAGCAACTATGAGTGCTGTAAGAGCTGCCCGGGGTTATACGAAAAGAGAAAAGTTCATTAAGTTTGAAGGATGCTATCATGGACACGCCGATTATTTTTTGATTAAGGCCGGATCAGGGGCACTGACGCTTGGAATACCCACCAGTCCTGGTGTAACAAAAGGAAATGCTGCAGACACCTTACTTGCTGATTATAATGATATTGAATCTGTTAATAGGTTAATAAAAGCAAATAAAAATGAAATCTCAGCTATTATCATTGAACCAATAGCCGGGAATATGGGGGTGGTAAAAGCTTCGGTTGACTTTTTAGGAGCATTAAGAAAAATATGCGATGACGAAAACATTATTTTAATCTTTGATGAAGTGATGACCGGCTTTCGGGTTGCTAAAGGCGGGGCACAGGAGATTCTTGGGATTCAACCTGATATAACGACTTTTGGAAAAATTATTGGCGGCGGTCTGCCCGTTGGAGGATTCGGAGGGAGAAAAGCAATTATGGAAATGGTTGCCCCCGCAGGACCGGTTTATCAGGCTGGAACTTTGAGCGGGAATCCTCTTGCTATGGCAGCCGGATATGCTGCATTAAGATATATCAAAGATAATCCCGGTATTTATCCTGAACTTGAACGAAAGGGAAATTTGCTGGAAAACGGATTGAGAGAAAATATGAAAAAGCTCGGGAAGAAATTTGCTTTAAACCGTATAGGGTCGATGTTGTGCATGTTCTTTACAGAACGAGCTGTATCTGATTTTAAAACGGCAATTACTTCTGATACGGAACTTTATGGAAAATACTTCCATGGCATGCTGGAGAGAGGCGTGTATCTTGCTCCGGCACAATTTGAAGCTGTATTTATTTCAACAGCACATTCAGACGAAGACCTGGAAAAAACTATTATAGCAAACTATGAAACTTTGAAATCGATACTTTGAAGAAAGGCTAATTGATTATCTAAAAAATGCAATATAGTCAGTTAAAGGAGGTTCAATATTTTCAGCTCTTAAAAGGGATGCAATTTGTGCCCGATGGTAAGTGGAATGGTTGATTACATGGGTTATTATCTGAGCTAAAGTATTTTTATACCCTATTCCCTTTGAATTAATATAGGAACAGGATTCCTGTAAATCATTTTCTTGTATTTTATTAAGGTAATTTCTCCAATAATCCGAGCTCCTTCTAAACAAAACTTCCATTTCCCGGAGCGTAAGCATTTGCCAGAAATCTTTGAATTCATACTTTTCATTTTTAACTCTGTTAAACCAGAGTATTTCTGCAATGATTAAGTGGGAAAAAAGAGAAAATATTTTGGGATCGGTTATCTGGTTTTCAGTCAAAGAATGATAGATTAAATTGTTGGCCCATTGGTTGTAGTCGATTAGATTCAGATAATAATCTTTCATTTAACCTCCTTCTTGACAACGGGCGGCCACACAAACATCGATGCACCTGGAAAATCCTTTTCTATCAAACTTTTAATTCGTCCGGCGTCTATAATAAGATTTAGAGTTTCATTTTTAAGTGACTCTGTCCAGCCGAGGATTACGCCCAGAGCAACCAATGATTTAAGAACGGACTTGAAAGCAACAAAAGCACTACCATTAGCATCCTCCATTGAATATTCAAATTCCTCATCTCCGGGATCGTATTGTGCTGCAG
>Ga0075279_10000023_pt1 | contig 9174 bp, 7 predicted proteins | sample SF_Rice_10C_0N_3_FD_69779 | JGI IMG/M metagenome (GOLD analysis project Ga0075279, IMG submission 69779) | Rice paddy soil microbial communities from Twitchell Island, California, USA - SF_Rice_10C_0N_303 | ecosystem: Environmental > Terrestrial > Soil > Paddy field/soil | place: USA: Twitchell...
GCGATTCATTTATTTTGGACGAATATGATGCAAATAATAGAAATATTTTAAAAAGTGATTGCTAATTAGCTGCTTTTATAATAATTTCTTATCAGATCATTTCTTTAGCTAATGGTTCTCTTTAAATTTATTATTAGGAGGCTGGTGCTATGAAACAATTATACTCTTTTCTTTTTCTCATTCTTCTCCTCACTATCTCGTTGAAAGCTCAGGATGGATTAGGCGTTTGGACAACCACTACAACCGGTGTTGGTCCTGTTTATGCAATTGTAGTTGATCCATCCAACACAAATATCATGTATTCCGGAAGTTTAACCTTAGGTGTATACAAAACTACTGACGCAGGAGGCACCTGGAACCCTATGAATACAGGATTAACAAATTCCGCAGTATTATCGCTTGCAATATCGGCATCGAACCCGCAGGTATTGTATGCAGGTATAAACGTCGGCTCGAATGATGGAGTTTATAAAACTACCAATGGCGGTGGGAGCTGGACAAGGATGGTAACTGGCATCCAGGAAACCGGAAAAGGCATCCAGGGAGTTGCTGTCGATCCGACAAATTCAAACGTAGCTTATATTGCTGTTTTTGATGGCGTTACCGATTCACCTGTTGGATTGTATAAAACTTCTGACGGCGGAAATAACTGGAATCCATCGGTAACCGGAGTAGGATCAATTAAGAACTTCCTTTCTGTTGCAGTTGACCCGGTAAATCCGAATAATGTATATGCCGGCACCTCATTTACTGTTGCTACTAGCACCGGACCTTCCACTATTTATAAAAGTACTGATGCCGGAGCAAGCTGGACAGAAATTAATAATGGACTTCCCCTTGACCCAACTGATATAAATCCGGTTAGAACGATAAGCGTTAGCCCGGATGATCCAAATGTTGTAATAGCCGGATTGTTTGTGAATAGTGCCGACCTTCTTGGCGGACTTTATGTTACTACTGACGGCGGCGGAACATGGGCAAGAAAGTGGGACGGAGCTCCTCAGACAGTCGGAACTTTATTAAGATCCTCTGCTATTAAACCGGGATCACCCCAGGAATTCTATATAGGTCTTGATAATGCCAGCTTAACAGATATAGGTGTTTGGGGAACTACAGACGGCGGCGATACGTGGTTCTCATTTAATGGCGGTACAATGCTTAATACATACCAGATCAGAGCGCTGGCATTCAAAGGAACATCCCAGCCTACCTTGTATGCAGGTGCTGCAGCAAACGGAGCCGGTATTTTTGAATACACCTTCCAGATTATCCCGGTTGAATTTACATCTTTCACAGCCAATACCAGCGGGAACAATGTTTCTCTGAATTGGAGTACAGCTACAGAAACTAACAACGCCGGATTTACCGTTGAAAGAAAAGGAATTGACGGTAACTGGCAAACACTGGGCTTTATTACTGGTAATGGAAACTCAACGCTTATAAACCGCTATTCATTTACAGACCAGAATGTTGCTTATGGAAAGTATACCTATAGACTGAAACAAACAGACTATAACGGCTCGTTTAATTACAGCAGCGAGGTAAGTATCGAAATCCTTGCGGTTAATACATTTTCTCTGAGCCAGAATTACCCGAACCCGTTTAATCCTGCAACAATGATAAAATACTCAATACCTTCAGATGAATATGTTACATTAAAGGTATTCGATGTACTGGGAAGGGAAGCAGCTACCCTTGTTAATGAAAGACAGGGAAGCGGCGAGCATATGATTAGTTTTAATGCATCGCAGCTTTCCAGCGGGGTCTATTTTTATTCAATATCTGCGGGTACCTATAAAGAAACCCGGAAGATGATTCTCGCCAAATAATCTTTAAAATGCCGGCTTGAGTTTCTCCCGGCATTTATACTGATACCTGAGCTAATGTTAGATGCCGGCTGTGTAACAACAGCCGGCATTTTTTTATTAATCTTTTACCGGTCATATCCATCTGAAATGCGTCCCAAATCCGATTCACATACGTCTCACATACGTCTCACATACGTTCCACATACGTCCCACATACGTTCTACACATATTTTAATTGCGGCTTAATGCCGCTTATCTAACCAATCGCTGACCCGTTAACACCAGGTTTTATTTCTACTTTGTTTTTCATCAATTTGTTTGGTTACCAAACTTTTTATGTTTGGAGGAATAAATACAGAGGAAATAATGAAGATAGGATTCATCGGCACAGGCATAATGGGAAGCCGGATGGCACACAACCTTTTGGCGGGTGGTTATGAGCTGATTGTTCATAACCGGACAAAAGAAAAAGCCGATTCACTTACCCGAGCAGGAGCTGAATGGGCTGATTCCCCCAGGAAGGCGGCTGAAAAAGCTGATATTATTTTCACAATGCTCAGCAAACCCGAAGCAGTTAAAGATGTGGCACTCAGTGGGAACGGATTATTGCAGGGGGCCAAAAAAGATGCGTTATGGGTTGACTGCAGTACAGTTGATCCCGCCTTCTCAAAAGAAATGCATGCAAAAGCTTCTGAAAAAGGAATAAGATTTATGGATGCTCCTGTTGCCGGAACCAAACAACCGGCAGAAAAGGGAGAGCTTGTTTTCTTTGCAGGGGGAAGCAATAAAGATTTTGAAGAAGTGAAACCGCTTCTGGAAAAAATGGGAAAGAAAATCCTTCACCTGGGGGAGACTGGTAAAGGCACCTCAATGAAAATGGTTGTAAACCTGATGCTGGCAGCTGCAATGGCATCGTTTTCAGAAGCTTTGGTTCTTGGCGAATCGCTTGGATTCGACAAAGAGACGCTTTTTAATACTCTGCTGGGAGGACCGGTAACGGCACCCTATCTCACTGCAAAAAAAGAAAAGTTTGCAAAGGGCAAATATGAAACAGACTTCCCTCTTCAATGGATGCTTAAAGATCTTTCTCTTGTGATCAGGACTGCAGGAGAAAATAATATAAGTCTTTCGACAGCAAACACCGTAAAAGAAGAGTTTGCCGGAGCGGAGAAAAAGGGACTCGGAGAGCTTGACTTCTCGGCACTCTATAAATTTTTAAGTAACGGGTACTGATACTTTAGAGCGAAACACCGTTTCGCATTAGTAAAGCGATTCGCTGAATCGCTTATTCTAGAACGATTCGCTGAATCGCTTATTTTAGAACGGTTCGCTGAATCGCTTAATAAGAACGTTTCGCCGAATCACCCATACGTGTTGAAACTTCTGCCTGTAACTTTTAACTTAGTTTATCTAAAAATTAATAAATAGGAATTGATAATGGCAGACCAACTGATATCGCACATAGAGATCCCCTCTTCAAACATGGATCAGACAAAGGATTTTTTTAGTAAAGTTTTCGAATGGGAGTTTAAACCCTTCGGAAAAGGTTATATGCTTTTCAACAACCATAAGGGAATAATGGTCGGTGTAAGACAGGTTGAGAAAGTAAATAGCGGCGATACTACTGTATTCCACATCAATGTATCAAATATTGATGAAACACTGGATAAGGCTAAATCCGGCGGTGGAAGTGTTTTCAAAGAAAAAACTGTTATCCCTGCTATGGGCTGGTACGCATTGATCAAAGATCCGCAGGGAAATATAATAGGGCTTTACCAGAAACATTAAGGAATTGGCCAATTGCCGATTGGCGGATTATGAATTAATTAACGAATTGGGGAGCCAATTGCAATTGGTTAGGCAATTTATCAACATATAATAATTCATCAGTCTAACAAAATGTCTTACTGCGAAAGACGATTTGTTTGCGTGTCAGAAGACTCCTAAAAATCAGCTGCTCTAAAGTCTCAGACTTCCACAGGTTCTGTCTTGACAATCTTATATGAATGGGTAATCTCTGCTGCCTTCTCAAGCATCTTCGTTACGCCGCAATATTTCGTTGTGGATAATTCGATTGCTCTTTCGACATCCTTTTCTGCAATTTCATTCCCGTAAAACACATACTCAATATGCATTTTGGTGAAGACTTGCGGAAACTCCTCACTAACATCCGAATCCACGTTTATTTCAAATCCTTCAATCTTCACTCTTTTTTTTGCCAGAATACTTACAACATCGCTTCCGGTACATCCGCCAAGACCAAGGAGGATAAGTTCTTTCGGTCTTATTCCCGCATTGCTTCCGCCGAATTCTTCCGGTCCGTCCATTACAACCCAATGATTTGAATCCGTCTTACCGGCGAATGTTATACCTTTAAGCTGTTTAATATAAGCTGATTTTTTCGACATGTTTCTTCCCTGAAATTTTTCAAATGATATGGGGTTTGATGCTCTGAAATTATTTCAGATTCTTTTGCAAAAAATGAATGCATAAAGCCTGAAAAATCTTTATTTTGGCAGGCACCAATTCCACTTAAAATTAAAGGATAATATTATTATGAGTGATCATGTATATAAGATGATTGAACTAACCGGCTCTTCAGAGAAAGGTATTGAAGATGCAATTCAAAAAGCTGTTTCAAAAGCATCACAGACAGTAAGGAATATGAGGTGGTTCCAGGTTATGGATACGAGAGGTCATATTGACAACAACCAGATTCAGCACTGGCAGGTTACTATAAAAATAGGTTTTACGATGGAGGACTGAGTTTACTCTCGGATATAACCTTTGAGGAGGCATGATTTACAGAATCAAAAATAATTGAAAATGTCGTGCCTCTGTCCTTCTCACTTTCCACACTTATTTCAGCTTTTAACAGATCAAGATAATTTTTTACGAGGGCAAGTCCGAGACCATTTCCTTCAAATTTTCTCGTATATCCCGTCTCCTCCTGTGTAAAAGGAAGGAATAATTTCGGCAGATACTTTTTCGAAATGCCTATCCCCGTATCCCGGATATCTATTTTAACTCTTCCGTCGTTTGTGATTTCTGCCCGGATGTCGATACCTCCTTCCCTCGTATACTTCAATGCATTATTCAAAAGATTCTGAAAAATTTCACTGAGCAGATAATCGTCACCCGGAATTATTATTTTCCCCGGGGGAAGTTCAAGTTTGAGGTATAGTTTTTTCTCCCTGGCCTGGAATTCGAATTCTCTGCTTAGACCGGTTAAAATGGCTCCAACGTCAACAGGATCAAGTTCTATATCAATTTTGCCCTTCTGGATGGCAGCAAGGTTAAGTATCATATCGATTGTTCTGAGTAATCGCTTACCGGCAGAATCTATTGAATCAAATGAAAGTTTTATATCTTCGTTTATTGTATCGGATAGCTCATCTTTCAGAAATGAATTATAACTCAAAATGACATTCAAAGGTGTACGGATCTCGTGAGACATCTGTGAGAGGAATTCCGATTTCATCTTATCGGATTCCTCTGCTTTTTCTTTTGCAACTAAAAGTTCCTGCTGCATCCGTTTTTTTTCAGTAATATCCTCTTTTATAGCTATATAGTGAGTTATTATTCCTTTTTCATCGCGGACAGGTGAAATAGATGCCTGCTCCCAGTAAAGCTCGCCATTCTTTTTCCGGTTGTGAAATTCTCCCCGCCATTCTTTTCCCTTAGTAATCGTTTTCCACATATCTTTGTATTCATTATCCGATGTGCTGCCTGACTTTAATATCCTCGGGTTCTTACCTATTACTTCCTGAATGCTATAGCCGGTAACTTTGCAAAAATAAGGGTTTACATATTCTATTTCTCCCTGCATACCTGTAATCATTATTGCGGAAGGACTCTGCTCTACTGCCCTCGACAGCTTACGGATCTCTTCTTCAACTTTTTTTCTTTCACTAAGGTCCCTGAAAATACCCTGAATAACATCTCTGCCGGAGAGAGTATACTTACTATTGCTGATTTCGACAGGGATTCTGTCGCCATTCTTATGCTGAACATAAACATCGCCGGGAGATATTTTTTGTTTCCGCTGAACAACATTCCCGAAAATTAAGGAATAATGTTCCCATTCTTCTTTCGGATGGAGAAAGAGATGAGATTTTCCAAGCAGCTCATTCCTGGAATGACCGGTTAATCTTTCTGTTTGCTTATTAACATCGATAATTTTACCTGATTCAATATCGACGGTTATTATAGCATCATTTGCAGCTTCAATAATTGTTCTGTACTTTTTTTCAGATTCCTTCAGCGCTCTGTCAGCTAACTTTTTCTCTGTAGTATCCAGAAGAGTTCCTATTACTGCCGGTTTATTACCTATGGTGCTATTAGCACCGAAAACATCAACATCAATTACAGTATTATCTTTCTTTACTCCCCTGAATGAATATGCAATTGAATCAACTATGCCGGATAATCTGTAATCAATATTTTCGCTGACAGTTTTCCTGTCGTCAGGATAAGTCAGATCGGAAGGGCTTTTTATGTTTATTATTTCATCCGGTGAATAGCCGAAAATTTCCGCAAGTTTGGGATTAACATATCTGAAAACTCCGTCCTGGATTATATAGACGCCTACCAGGGATTTCTCTGCGAGTTTTCTGAATTTCTCTTCGGATTCCCGGATAGCTATTTCTGTTTTCTTTTTTTCTGTAATATCCCGGTAGATTCCCTGGTTAACTTCCTCGTCATTCCAGAGAATTTTGCTCACTTTTACTTCAAGGTCTATTTCCCGGTTATCCCGGGTGAGACCTTTCAGCTCGTATGTTGAAACCTCAATTCTTTCGGAGTGATTTTTTGAAAACTTATGCAGTATTAACTCTTTGCTCGCGGGAGCAACGATCTTCATTATATCAAAATCGTCCGAAAGAGCCTCCTCTCTTGAATAACCGAAAAGGCTGCACCAGGCCGGATTAACGAGCAGCAGTTTTTTATCTTTAAGCACATAGATTGCATCAGCAGAAGACTCTATAAGTGCCTTGTACATCAGGTCCTTTTCCTGCATCTTCCGCTCTGCCTGTCTTCTCAGTGTGATATCTTTGATAATTACAACGAAGGCAATGTGAATTCCTGAAGAATCCCTGAAAGGAAATACTGAGGTTTCCGCTATACCCTGATATCCATTCTTCCTGATTATTTTGGTTTCCCCGTTCCAATAAAGGGTCTGCTGTATCTTCTGGCTTATTTTATCGAAGTACAGGTCAAATTCTGTCCGGCCAAAAAGTATATTTATAAAATTATCCGTTACCTCTTCTTTTTTATACCCGAATATCTTTTCCGCAGCTTTATTCCAGCTTTGTATATATCCTTCGAGGTCTGTGATAAGAACAGCATCATTAAGGTTTTCAAAAATGAATGCCTCTCTTCTGAGTGCTTCTTCAGTTTGCCTGACATCCGAAATATCCCTTGCGATAAGCAGGATCATGTTGTTTTGAATTTTTTTTATGCTTACGGTAACGGGGATCTTTCTAGAGTCTTTTGAAATGAATTCGCTCTCAATAAAGGTTCCATCAAATGCCGGCTGGTTTTTTAAATACTCAAAGCGGAGGCGGGAATATTCAGCCTCAGAAAATATATTCTTTGCAGCCAGGCTGAACATTTCTTTTTTTTCATAATTCAGGAGGCTCAGAGCTCCCTGGTTTGCTTTTACTATCTTTCCGTTTTCTGAAGATACTATTATAAAAGCGTCTACCGAGTTTCTGAATATTGCTTCATAATCAATATGTATTGCCGGTTCTTTTTTGCCGTTTTCTGTATCAGGTTTATCCAAATTTTTCTTTTATTTCTTCAGTAATTAATGTTATTCTTAGAAATTAATTAAATCAATCCACATATATATCAATTACCAGACCACAGTAAAAGGCCTGATTTTTTCAATCATAAAGCTTTAACGGAAATTTTTTCTCAAGCTATATTGAAAATATCTCTAATGATGGGCTTTAATCCGCTGAAAAGGAATTCCACAGCAATAACCATAACAATCAATCCCATAATCCTCATAAGCACTTTATTGCCGCTGTCGCCAAGGAGTTTCATTATCTGCCTGGCACCCACAAGAAAGAAAAGGGTAATCAATAAGACAAGTAAAATAGCAATAAGGAGTAAAACCTTCTCTGTAATAAGATCCGCATCATTCATAAGCACGATTGAAGCAGTAATTGCTCCGGGACCGCAAATCAGGGGTATTCCCAGGGGCGTTATGGCAATATCATTTCCGTAATCAGAATCCGGCTTTGAACTCTCTTTGGTTCTGATCAGTCTTGCCTGCAGCATATCAAAACCAGCCATAAAGAAAATTATGCCGCCTACAACTCTGAGACTATTCACAGAAATGTGAAAAAAATCAAAAATAAATTTTCCTGAGACTGCAAATAATACCATGGTGAACAATGCTGTAATTACGGCTTTAACAGCTACTTGTTTTGCTTCGTGTGAATTCATTCCAGATGTAAGAGAAGTAAATACCGGCATTACACCCAGAGGGTTGATCATCGTAAAAATTGAAGTGAATGCCAACAGTCCGAATTCGAAAATCTTATCCATAATTTTAATGAGTACTTACGTTTTCGAAAAGATTTCTACTGAAGCTAATTCTCCTGAAGCTATTCCGAAAGATAGATATAAATTCACAAAATCTTTCCTTTCAGTGAATTTCTCATAGACGGGTTTAACCGGATAGTCGGCAACAACATAATCCGGATTGTACTTATTAATAATACCGGCATAATCTTTATTTTGCAAATAATTGATTATTCTTTGTTGTCATCTGAAGATTTGAGGTTAATCATTAAAATCCGGGGGTTGTCAAGCTGTTCATCAGGGAAAATTCTGCCGGATTTATCAAACCTTCCCCATTGACTGTTCGAAATAAAATAGAAATTGTCTTTATCAATTACTCCAAGGGTAGGTTCATCGAAGAGCGGATTATTTGACTCCAGTATTTTATAATTCACAACCTTGGTTATTTCATCGTCGGGTTTGAGGGATAAAATTCTCTGAGGATTTACCCCGTTTTGAGTGGCAATAAGTTTACCTTTATAAAAATACAGTCCATCAATTCCGAGCAGAGTTGTTGAGGTTTTATTTTCAAGGAGATTGACCGATCCATTTGGTGTATTTATCTTAAAAATACCCTGCGAGTAATCAGCAGCATATAGAAGGGAATCATCATCACTGAACGCAATTCCCTGGAGGGATAAAAAATATCCGGACGGAATAAATATTTCCAGCCTGCTGCCGTCCGCAGACATTCTGTAAATGGCATTGTCGCGCGAATCAGATACATATACATCTCCTCGTGAATTAATTGTCAGATCGCCGAATAAATGATCGCCGCCGGTTTCAGGAGGTGGAT
>Ga0075279_10000026_pt1 | contig 8891 bp, 8 predicted proteins | sample SF_Rice_10C_0N_3_FD_69779 | JGI IMG/M metagenome (GOLD analysis project Ga0075279, IMG submission 69779) | Rice paddy soil microbial communities from Twitchell Island, California, USA - SF_Rice_10C_0N_303 | ecosystem: Environmental > Terrestrial > Soil > Paddy field/soil | place: USA: Twitchell...
TTTTCCCCGTTAATGCTTTTTAGATAGATCCCTTCATTATTATACTGATGAACATAATTCGAACCATATCCATCAGTTAACCATATATCTCCGTTCCCGCCGAATCTTTCCTCAAAAACAGCTATCCAGGTGGGAGAGTATCCCTTGTCAATATAAATGTTAAGGTTCGGCTTTTTAATCAGAAGGATTTCCTCCCCAGATAAAGTAGTTTTGATAACTTCACCGGAATATTGATCAGTAAGCCAGAGGAATTCAATTCCATCCTCTTCAGTCAATGTTAAACCGTGCGCGCCTCCGAACCTGCTGCCCCAGCCGTTAATAAGTTTACCGGAAGAATCGTACACCAATACAGCAGGATCCGCCTGGTTGAATATTATTATATTTCCTGTTTTAGAAATTACTATGCCGTGAGTTCTGCCGTTTGCCTCTAAGCTTTCTGTTACGGGTATTTTTGCCCAGTCTTCTATCCATTCATATTTATAGTTATCTGTTCCTATTATCATATCATAATCAGATTAATTATTAATAAATAGTCTTCTCTGTTTCAAAATCAAAGAAGTGCAGTTTATTTGTGTCGAATAATAATTCCTTCATTTTCCCCGCTTCCGGGATTTCTCTCGCAGGAATCCGTGCAACGAATTGTTCATTATCAAAATTAAAATAGAGCAGTATCTCATTCCCCATCGGTTCTACCACTTCGAGATTTACGGTTACAGGACTATAATACGATTCATTCTTAGTAATAGACGAATCATAAATATCTTCAGGACGAATCCCAAGCCATATATTTTTGTTTCTGTAACTCTCGAGCTTTTCAGAATAATCAGTGCCGAGGTTAAGATTAATACTGTTATCAATGCTCTGAAATTTTAATATACCGTTTTCAGATATTTTCCCCTTTATAAAATTCATGGATGGGCTTCCTATAAATCCTGCGACAAATTTGTTTGCCGGCTTGTTATAAAGATTCAAAGGAGTATCAACCTGGTGAACGATGCCGTCCTTCATTATGACGATCCTGTCACCCATCGTCATTGCTTCAGTCTGGTCGTGAGTAACATAAACCATCGTTGCATTCAGCTTCTGATGGAGCTTTGAAATCTCAGTCCTCATCTGAACTCTCAATTTTGCATCAAGGTTGCTGAGCGGTTCATCAAAGAGAAAAACCTTCGGCTTTCTTACGATTGCCCTGCCTACAGCAACTCTCTGCCGTTGTCCTCCCGACAGAGCTTTAGGTTTCCGTTCGAGATATTCCTCAAGTCCCAGAATCCTCGCTGCATCGTTTACCCTTTCCTTAATTTCCGCTTTAGGGAATTTCCTGAGTTTAAGACCAAAAGCCATATTCTCATAAACACTCATATGCGGATAAAGCGCATAATTCTGAAATACCATCGCTATATCCCTGTCCTTAGGCGACACATCATTCACTTTTTTGCCGTCAATAAACATTTCTCCTTCCGTTACCTCTTCGAGTCCGGCAATCATTCTTAAAGTTGTTGATTTCCCGCACCCGGAGGGTCCGACAAGCACTACAAACTCCTTATCATGAATCTCTATATTTACATCATCTACAGCTTTATTTCCACCATCGTAGATCTTGGTCACATTTTTCAATATTACTTCAGCCATGATACCACCGCCTATATTTCTTTTTATTTATTAACCGTTGAGAGTAGTCTATTTGATTTCTCTGCTGCTTCATTAAGCGCAGCGCCGGAACCTACATTTCCAAGTATTGCATTCTCTACTGCTTCAGCAATATTCTGATTTATTTCTACCCGGAAAAAATCAATCGGCGCCCTTGCCTGACTGATTGCAATCTGATCGACAAAAGCTTTCATGGCAGGATCGCCATCAAGATATTTTTTGTACCCGGGCAGATCAAGCACCGATTTTCTGACCGGGAGATAACCCGACTCTTCAGAAAACATTGCCTGGTTCTCAGGTTCCAATATCCATTTGACAAACGCCCATGTTTCATCCGGATGCATGCTTTGTTTAAAAATTGCGAGGTGTTCACCAGCCATATAAGTTGCCCTCTTAACGGGTCCTGCAGGAAGATAAGTAACACCCCATTCAAAATTTTTAATTTCTCTGAACTCGGGTAAATCCCACGGACCATCCATTATCATTGCAATAGTATTTGATATGAATCCAAGGTCGTGTGTTAATGTAAAGTTTTTGAAATTTTCCATATTGAAAATTTTCTTCCAGTATGAAAGTGCCTGAACACCCGCATCACTATTAAACAATACTGCTGTCTGACCGGTATTTATCTCTTCTCCACCGGCCTGCCACAGAAAAGGCGTCCACTGAAGTACCATCCATATACTCAAAGGACCTGATGCCGGGAAAGCGGGAATATAAAATCCGTACTGATCGGTTTTACCATCACCGTTTTTATCTTTTGTCAGTTTCATAGCGTAATCGTAAAGTTCATCCCAATTCTGAGGAGGTTTATCAGGATCAATCCCTGCTTCCTTAAATTTTGTTTTATTATAAATAAGGGCAAGGGTTGTTGCTTCCATCGGCATCGCATAAAGAGTATCTCTCCATTTTGCTGACTGCAATGACTGGGGAAAAATATCATCCATTTCTTCTTTACTTAACCCGTTTTTGCCTGAAATAAAATGATCCATCTTATAGATAGCATCAGCTTCAACCAGTTTATTCAGGAAATCACTGTGTATCCATGAAACATCGGGGGCGGTATTGCTCTGGATCGCTGTTACAAGCTTCTGTACCAGCGGATCACCGCTTGGAACATACTGTGCATTTATATGGATGCCGGGATGTTCTTTTTCATATTTGGCGATTAGGCTGTTAAGTGCAGGGATTGTACGCGAGACAAAACTATGCCAGAAATTTATGGTTATTACTCCGGAATTGTCTTTAGAATTATCTCCGCACCCGTTAAAAATAAGGATCAGGACTATGAGTGCGGCTAATATCTTTTTCATAATGCTGCTATCATTTAAAGACTGAAAAATATTTCTTAAAGAACTGCTCCGGATTTACATGGACAGCAACCCGATGTTTTCCGCTATTTGAAGGATTCCACTTCGTTAATCCCTGCTTATTCTTTTCAGTCATTTCTATCTCGACTGTTCCTTTTTCAAATCCGCACACAGATCTATCGAAGATTGTAACAGCAGCGAGAGGATCATGGAACGTAACAGTATTCCATTTTGTGAAAAACTCCTTCGAAAAATCAAGGACAGGTTCCAGAAGTTTATGAGAAGAGAATCTTTCTTTGAATTCCGAAGGATTCATAGTAACGCGGGAAGTTACGTCGAGGCCGACTGATTTATGCATTTTCAGTTCAGCATTATATACGATCGACGAAGCATGATAATCTCCCATAGCATTCCATTCGGTTTCAGGATAACCGGGTGCAGTTCTGAGAAAGTTGCCGCACATAGAAACCATTCCTTTGAGAAGCGAAGGGATCTCCGGATCAACAGAAAATAACAGCCCGATATTTGTCAATGGTGCAATCGTTAAAAGAATTATCTCACCCGGATATTTTCTAACCGTCTTTCTCAAAAATTCGACTGCCTCACCTTGAGGGAATTCTTTTTGATGAGGATACTTCTTTAAGGATTTAGCCTGCCCGGCCTTTAACTGGAGCTGTGGAATCAACAGAGGATCAGCAGCGCCGGGGTAGACAGGAATATTCTTTCCCGCTATCCTGCATAATGCACTCGCAAGCATAGCACGCTTAACAGGCTCACCTGTCACCGTAGTTATCCCAAGAAGTTCACAATCAGGATTTGCAAGAAGATACGCAAGGCAAACTGCATCATCAATATCGGTTCCGATATCAGTATCAAGTAATATTTTTACAGGCATCTATTGTCTAATTATTTTTGAAATTTCTTTTATAAAATCGGGGTTGGTTCCGCAGCATCCCCCGATAAAGTCAGCCCCGGAATCAAGAAGTTCAATAACATACTCTGCAAATTCTTCTGCTGAAGTATTATAAACAGTTTGATTATCCTGAAGTTCAGGCAGCCCGGCATTAGGTTTTATCCAGAGAGGAAGAGTAGTGGATGCTTTAAGTCTTTTACATATATTTACAAATCCTTCAATACCCTGGCCGCAGTTGGCCCCAATGGCATCTGCCCCTTCTTTTGTTAATTCTTCGGCCACCTCTTCAGGCGTGTGTCCCATAAATGTAAACTCTTTATTTTTCCCTGAATCAAAAGCCATAGAAACAATGACCGGGAGTCCGGTTTCTTTTGCAGCCTTTAAAGCAATTTTTGCTTCAGCAAGATCTGACATTGTCTCAATTATAATACCATCGGCGCCTGCATCTTTGATTGCATCAGCCTGCTCCTTAAATACTTCATAAAGCTGTTCTTCCGATACATCCCCCGTCATCAGTACCTTACCGGAGGGACCGACAGACGCGAACACATAAGCTTTTTCACCTCCGGCACGTTTTGATATTTCAACTCCGGCCGTATTTATTTCCGTTACTTTATCCTCAAGCCCGAAGCCTTCCAGGGCGATCCTGTTGCTTCTGAAGGTATTGGTGAGAATTATGCTGCTGCCGGCGTTAACGTAGGATTCAGCAACTTCCTGTACCTTCCCGGGGTGGGTAAGGTTCCATGAGTCGGGACATTCATTAAGTCCAAGCCCCTTCTCCTGAAGCTGCGTTCCCCAGGAACCATCTGTAACTACCGGACCCTTGCTCAACAATTCTTCTATAATTTTCTTCATTCTTTATTTTCTTTCAGCGTTAATCCCATAATTCCCGAAGTGGATTTTTCGGGAAGCATAATATGCGAATCTGTCAGCTTTACTCCTATGTATTTTTCAGGCGTCAGCAGACTGAATATTTTTGTCTGATCCGATACATTCCAATCACCGTAGCCGGGAGACAATCTCTTATACTCGTAATCCTTATCTGTGTTCTCATCATTCATATATCTGTTCAGATCATTTGCAACCATTTCAGCAGCACCTGCACCAATGCCATTAAGCAGGTAGGCATCGAACATTTCTCCTTTTTCCATCATAGTTTTAACCTCATTGTCTATCCCGGGTCCTATTGTGACAATATAAACTATTACACTTTTGCTCAGCATTTCCCACGGATTTATTTCTTTACTTTGATTAAAGGAGGAATGGCTGCTGAAAATCCTGAGCTTTTTATTATTGAAATGAATGCTGGTTCCTGCCACGCCCAGACCTTCAGCTCCGGGAATTGTTTCTATGTATTTGAAAAGGACCTTAGGAGTGATAAGAGTGATGAAGGTGTCAAGCAGGAAAAGTAATTTCTCAAGAACATGCTTTCCTGCATCGGAACCTGAAAGCGGGTTAAATTTCAAGCTGGCTCCAACCTCTTTATAAAAATATCTGTATGTTTCAAAATCCTTTAATATTTCGATAAAGTAATCATCGGAATGCTGCGATGAGTCATTTTTTCCAAAGCGTTTAAGAAGGGATGAGTATTGCAGCAGCAGGTCTTTTTGTATAGCGTTTAAGGTCTGACCGGAACCGCCGTGTTTAAGAATACTAGCGATCTTATTAAAAAGCATCCGGCTGTTAACCAGTTCTTTAGTAAGCTGAATATAATCGTGCGGATTTACGCGGTAAATAAACCCATCGCCGAGGAAAAGATCATTTTCTTTTTTATCGAGTATAACTGTGTTCAACGGCCTGTGTTATATTATTAAAAGAATGTTTCAATGAAGGATAAAGGTCAGTGTATATTTTATAATATTCTTCGTAAACAGGGAGGTTCTTTTTCAGGGGAGCGGTTATTTCTTTTTTAAGAATACACTGCCCGCAGGCCTCCTCAACAGTACTAAAATATCCTGCTGCAACGGCAGCAAGCAGGGCGGCACCGTAAGGAGCGCCTTCAGTTGAATTCAAGGTTACGAGTTCAATGTTAAAGACATCGGCAAGTATCTGTTTCCAAAGTTTGCTTTTTGCCCCTCCCCCCGAGATTCTTATCTCTTTTATATCCACACCAATATTGCTTATCAGGCTGAGACAATCCTTAAGACTATATGCCACACCTTCCAGTACGGACCTTATGAAATGATCCTTATTGTGTCTCACTGAAATCCCGGTAAACGTACCTTTGGCATTGGGATCGGGATAAGGAGTTCTTTCGCCGCTCAGGTAAGGCAGAAAGATCAGTCCTTCGCTCCCTGCCGGCACTTCATCTGCTTTACGGGTTAGAATTTTATAAATATCCGATTTAAGTTTATGAGCTTCTTCAATTTCAGATTCACAGAATGTATCCCTGAACCACCTGAGCGAGCCCGCAGCAGAAAGTGTAACTCCCATAACATGCCAGGTTCCGGTTGAAGCATGACAGAATGAATGAAGCCTGCCCTGAGGTTCAATAGTCAGCTTATCAGTATGTGCAAATACCACTCCGGATGTTCCAAGCACCACCGAAGCGATACCATTTTTAATTGTTCCTGTTCCGATACCTCCGGCTGCCTGGTCGCCTGCGCCGGCTGCTACAGGTGTACCGGCTTTAAGGCCGGTTAAATGAGCAGCCTTCTTTGAAAGTTTTCCTGTTATTGCAGTCGATTCAAATACCGGTGGAAGCCAGCTTCGCGGAATATCAAGCTTAGAGAGAATTAAGTCCGACCAATCTCTTTTATTGACATCGAGCAAAGAAGTTCCCGAAGCATCGGATACATCCATTGCAAATTCCCCGGTGAGACAGAAGCGGATATAATCTTTAGGAAGGAGAATATGTTGAGCCTTTTCATATACAGCTTTTTCATATTTCCTCACCCAGATTATTTTCGGAGCTGTGAATCCGGGCAGGACAGCATTGCCGGTTATCTTAAGTAAATTTTCAAATCCAATCTTTGAGGTTATTTCCTCGCATTCACCGGAAGTTCTTTGGTCATTCCACATTATACAGGGGCGAAGCACTTTTCCTTCTTTATCAAGCAGAACCAGGCCGTGCATCTGTCCTGTTAGCCCTATCCCCTTTATCTGACCAGGCTCTATACCGCCGGCAATAATATTTTTAAAACTAGTCTGCACTGCTTTCCACCAATCTTCCGGATTTTGTTCAGACCATAGCGGTTTCGGATTAAACATAGAATAGCCGGCGGAAGCTGTTGCGGCAGCTTTTCCTGATTCATTTACCAGAATTGCCTTAGCTCCGGTTGTTCCTACATCAAGTCCAAGGAAATAATTCATTTCTCAATATCTTCTTTTAGTAAGTGAAATGAGTCTTTCTCAGAATATTTACTTACCCACAGAACGAGCCTTTGTCCTAGTCTCCGGCATGCATCCCGGGCTTTTTCATCCCTGGGCTCTCCCACTGCAACCGCGCCATAATGCAGGGTATATCCGTCAGCGACATAATCCGTAGCACCAAAGACAAGAAACCCGTAATTCATTAAAACTGTCAGGATTGACAGACAGGTAAGCTCTGCACCTCCGCCCCATCCTCCCTGGGAAGAAAAAGCACATCCTATTTTACCGTCGATTTTTCCCCAGAGATCGTTACAGGTTTCATCCCAGAACTTTTTCATCTTCCAGGAAATTATTCCCATATTAGTAGGGGTCCCTACCGCTATTCCATCGCACCAGGATATGTCCTCTTTCCCGGCCTCATCCACACTTTTTAATCTCAGCTTAACATCATCAGATCCTCTTATTCCCTCAGCAACAAACTCAGCCATCTTTTTCGTATTACCGGATGCTGAATCATACAGAACTAAAATATTGTTCATTTAATTTTCCCCAATAAATTAATGCCAGTTATACTTATAAGGACCAAAATCTGCGTCATAAAAAGACAGCACATAATCACCGGGTTTTGAAACTTCATCAAGCCTCCGGTTATCTTCCTCATCCAGTGTTACTTCTACCGCTTTGATATTATCATCCAGCTGTTCAAGGTTTCTGGGACCAATAATAGCACTCGTGACTGCAGGTTTCTGAATCACCCAGGCAAGGCTCAATTGAGCGGGTGTGCATCCTTTTTCTTCCGCTATTTTTTGAACGGTTTCCACCACATCAAAAGCTTTATCATTGAACTGCCGGGTACTCCAGAACTGATCGTTCTTAAACCTGGTGTTTTCCGGCCTCTCTTCATTTCTTTTATACTTTCCGGTCAAAAATCCACCGGCCAGGGGCGACCAGGGTAATATTGCCATACCGTAGTTCTGAGCTGCCGGTAAGAGTTCTCTTTCTATCCTTCTATCCAGCAGGTGATAAGGCGGCTGTTCAGAAATAAACCTGTTTAACCCCAGTTCTTTTGATACCCACAGTGATTCAACTACCTGCCATGCCCCGAAAGTGCTTGTGCCAATATAACGCACCTTGCCGGAGCTTATAAGATCATCGAGTGCTCTCAGGGTCTCATCAATTGGAATATCCGCCTGAGGACGATGCACCTGGTAAAGATCAATATGGTCTGTCTGAAGCCGCTTTAATGAAGCTTCACATTGTTCAATTATATGTCTCCTGCTGTTGCCCATTGCATTGGGATCCTCATCGTTCATTTTACCATGCACTTTTGTGGCTAAGACAATCTGCTTCCGTTTTCCGTTCTTCTTGAGGGCTTTACCGGTATATGTCTCGCTGACACCCCGCTGATACACATTTGCAGTATCTATAAAATTTATGCCCGAGTCAATTGCTTTATCAACTAATTGAGATGATAAATTCTCATCAGCTCTTCTTCCGAACATCATACAGCCAAGGCAAATGCTGCTTACTTTAACACCTGTTCTTCCGAGGTTTCTATACTCCATCCTTGTTTTCCCTTCTGTACATATCCTTAAAATAATTTTCCATCTTATCTTTTTTAAATATATCAAAATACCAGTAAGGATAAATTCTCGGCGGCAGACTCACATCATCTAGTTCCTTCATTTCCTCCGGCGTAAGCTTCCAGC
>Ga0075279_10000027_pt1 | contig 8736 bp, 6 predicted proteins | sample SF_Rice_10C_0N_3_FD_69779 | JGI IMG/M metagenome (GOLD analysis project Ga0075279, IMG submission 69779) | Rice paddy soil microbial communities from Twitchell Island, California, USA - SF_Rice_10C_0N_303 | ecosystem: Environmental > Terrestrial > Soil > Paddy field/soil | place: USA: Twitchell...
GGTAATCCATCAGACTACGAAGAAATTGTATTCTGCGGTTATGGAGAACCCACTATACGCTGGGATATAGTAAAAAAAATTGCAAGGTATGTTAAGGATAATGGAGGGAAGACAAGACTCAATACGAACGGACACGGCAGCTTTATTAATAAAAGAGATATTACTCCCGAATTTAACGGCCTGATTGACACCGTTTCAATAAGCATAAATACTGTCGACCCGAGACAGTATGCAAAGATTATGAAGCTTGATACAAGGTTCTTCAATGAAATGGTAACCTTTGCCAAAAGCGTTAAACAATATGTTAATCACCTTGTAATGTCTGTTGTTTCCATCGATGAAGTTGAGATCGGTAAAGCCAGGGATGTTGTTGAAAATAAATTTGGTGCGGAATTCAGGGTACGGCCATATTTCTGATATGAAGCTCATATATTTATTCATATTAGAGTTCTTATTTTTTTCTCCTGGAGTCTTTCCCCAGCTGAATAAGGAACAGCTTAAAAATGGATTAGATGAAATTCTGAAAGATAATTTCTTCAATTCTTCTTCAATTGCTGTGGATGTTTATGACCTGACTGCAGGGGAATACCTTTATAAAGCAAATGAGAACAAGCTTCTTAACCCTGCCTCAAATATGAAATTGCTGACATCAGCTGCAGGACTTGTATTTCTTGGTCCCAGGTATAATTTTATTACTTCGGTTCAGTATACCGGTGAGATTGTTAATAATACTCTTCTGGGTGATTTATATGTTGTAGGCGGATTCGATCCTGACTTCAGAACGTCGGATCTGAACAAATTCATCAGTGATATTAAGAAAGCCGGAATAAAGGAAGTATCAGGCAATATATACGGGGATGTCTCTAAAAAGGACTCAGTATTCTGGGGATGGGGCTGGATGTGGGATGATGATCCTTCCACTGATGCACCATATCTATCTGCTTTAAATATTAATAGTAATTCGATCGATGTCTATGTTACAGGTTCCGGGCAGGGAGAAAAACCAACTGTAACAACCGATCCAGAAACCGGGTATATCAGAATTATTAATAACGCTATAACTTCGTCCGTTGAGCAGCAGAGAATCCGGATAACAAGAGACTGGCGCAGCAGGAAAAATGATATTCATGTTTCAGGATATATATTGCCTCCTGAATTTGCGGCTGATACCATTAAGAACAGTCTTAATATTTTCCGGCCTGATTTATATTTTCTTACTTTGTTTAAGGAGAAACTTGAGAAGAGCGGAATCAAAATAGGCGGTAATATCAGCCTGCTCAGAAAACCCTCATCGGCAAAATGGGTCTCTGTATTCAGCCGGCAATATGATTCAGTAATGGTATATATGAATAAACATAGCGACAATCTGAGTGCTGAAATGACGCTGTATTCTCTCGCGGCATCGTTCAACACTTATCCTGTCTCAGCAGCAGAGGGACTTACAGTAATCGATTCACTCCTGTCGCTCTGCGGGATAAATGAGCAGAACGATGTTCTAGCAGATGGTTCAGGTGTTTCCAGGTATAATCTCTTAAGTGCTGAACAGATATTGAGTGTATTGAAATATATGTATGTAAATGTGCCCGATTTATTCCAGATTTACTACAGATCACTGCCTGTTGCAGGTATTGACGGCACCCTGGGAAAAAGAATGATCGGGACAGCGGCCCAGGGAAAGGTTCACGCTAAGACAGGAACTCTTCGCGGTATCAGTTGTCTCTCAGGTTATGCATCCGGAAAAAATAATCATATGATTGCATTTACAATTCTGGAACAGAATTTTATAGACCAGACAGATTATGCAAGGGCTATTCAGAACAGAATTTGTGAACTGCTTTGCGAATATGAATAAGAGACGTAAATTATTTCCTGAATTCAATTAAACTATTCTTAATATTATGAAATTTAAAAATTTATTTCTTCTTCTTATTGTTCTTATCATGATTGCCGGATGTGAAAAAAAAGAGGAATATGAAATATCTAAACCAGCATTCGATATTCAGCAGAATGACAGCATTCCTGTCTTTAACGGGGAAGATGCATATGCATTTACAAAAGCGCAGGTAGATTTTGGACCTAGAAACCCGGGTTCAAACGGTCATACTCTTGCTTTGACATATCTTCAGAATGAACTTAATAAGTATGCTGACGAGATGATATTGCAGTCATTTACTTATCCCGGTTATAATGAAGACTTAAATCTTACAAATATTGTTGCCAGGTTTAATCCAGGTAATAAAAACAGGATTTTAATTTGTGCTCACTGGGATACACGTCCCCGCTCAGAACATTCCAGCGACAGCACCAAACGGGATCTTCCTATACCGGGAGCAAATGACGGTGCCAGCGGATGCGGTGTTATTTTGGAGCTTGCCAATATTCTGCATAAGGAAAAACCGGGTATCGGGGTTGATCTTGTTTTACTCGACGGGGAAGACTACGGGAAAGAAAGCGACCTGGACAATTACTGTCTCGGATCAAAATATTTTTCAGTTCATATTCCGGATGGATTATATCCCGGGTTTGCTATTCTTCTGGATATGGTTGGTGACAAAGAGGCAGTTTTTATGAAAGAAGCCAACTCAGTAGAGTATGCTCCTGATATTGTGAATTTAATATGGAGTACCGCAGTGCAGTTGAATGCGTCTGCATTCATCCCCAGGACGGGGGGAGCAATCTATGATGATCATATCCCGCTAAACCAGGCAGGTATTAAAACTATTGATATTATCGACGCTGATCTGGTAGGAGCTGATACTCCTGTAGAAAGAAGGAATTACTGGCATTCAGATAAAGATACTATGGAAAACATAGGGAAGAATACCCTGCAGCAGGTGGGTACGGTATTAACTTATATCCTTTACTCAATTCATTTCAATTCATAATGAAAAAGTATAAAGAATATATAATCACAGCAGATCCTTTTAACCCTGAAATACTAAATAGTATTTTATGGGAGCTCGAGATAACAGGGACTAATGAAGATGTGAACTGTCTTCGGGTTTTTGCCGATATGGAAAGCAATCTGAACCAGGAGAAGATAAGTGAACAGCTTCAAAAACTAAAGCAGGAAGGTCTGCTCAGGAATTTTAATGTTGAGGAATCAGTTCTTGAAGAAAAGAATTGGAATGAAGAGTGGGAAAAATCTCTGAATGTAATAAAGGTAAGCGATAGAATAGTTATAAAACCATCATTTAAAGACTACGATATAAAAGCAGATGAAATTGTAATAACGATTGATCCCAAAATGTCTTTCGGAACGGGTGAGCATCAGACAACAAAACTTATACTCCGGCTGCTTGAAAAATACATCAGACAGGGGATGAGTGTTCTCGATGCAGGAACAGGCTCCGGTATACTGTCTATTGCAGCCGTAAAACTTGGGGCTGCGAAAGCCCTGGGATTCGATACCGATGAATGGTGTTATGAAAATGCACTGGAAAATTGTATGCTGAATAATGTTTCGGATCAAATTGAAATTAAGACCGGTGATATTAAAATAGTGCCCCGTGACGAATATGATTTTATCCTGGCAAATATTCAGAAAAATATTTTGATGGAACTAACGGCTGAATTTTCAAAGAGGTTAAAAAATAAGGGGATTATCCTATTGTCAGGTTTGCTTGAGGAAGATGAAAAGGATATCCTGGAAAAGTACACATCAGAAGGATTCACTCATCTTGAAACTATTCAAATGGATGAATGGATAGCTTTAAGTTTAACAAAAAATACTTGACTTACCTCTGATATACTATTTCCCCGCCGATAATCGTCATATCAGCCTTAACATCTTTAATTTTAATGGGATCTACACTAATCAGGTTATCGCTAAGCACGACGAAATCTGCAAACTTGCCCTGTTCTATACTTCCTTTATCCTTTTCTGTAAACTCTGCAATTGCGCTGTTCAAAGTATAACACTTTATCGCCTCGCGGATCGATATTTTTTGTTCAGGTATCCAGCCGCCGGGATTTTTACCGTCTACAGTTCTGCGAGTAACTGCAGCGTACAAAGTTAAAAAAGGGTCAACTGTGACCACAGGCCAATCGGTACCAAAACAGACTATCGCATTATTATCCAGGTATGATCTGTACGGGTGTGTATATTTTATTCTATCCTTTCCGATCCTTTTAACTGCCCATACACCGTCTTCAATTGCGTGTGTGGGCTGAACGCTGGCAATGACGCCGATCTCGGAGAATCGGGGAATATCAGATGGACGTACATGCTGAGCATGCTCTATCCTGAATCTTCTGTCCCATGCAGGGTTCTCATTCTTTATCTCTTCATAAAGATCAAGCATATATGAATTGGCCCTGTCACCGATAGCATGTGTAGAGACCTGGATATGATTAAGATCTGCGTCGGAGACCCATTTCTTTATTTTACCGTCAATGATGATATCGTTCGGCAGTCCGGTGTTTGATGTGTCACCTTCATAAGGCTCCCAGAACCAGGCAGAGCTTGATCCGAGAGAGCCGTCAGCAAATGCTTTTACAGCATCTGTCTTCAGAAAGTCATCTCCGGCACCTGCGGTCAGATTATTTTCCACCAGGAATTTATAGTCATCGATAGGCCATCTTAATGAAATCCTGCAGGTTAATTTATTCTCTGATTCAAGCTTCTTATATGTTTCCAGAGCCGGTCTTTCCTCCATCGAATAAATATCCTGTACACTGGTTATTCCAAACCTTCTTGCTTCGTTCAATGCAGTTTGTGCTGCGGCATAAAAATCATCGGCTTTATGATCGGGTATAACATCAAACACAAGGTTCATTGCATTATCTTTTAATATTCCAGTCGGTTCGCCGGTTTCCCGATCCTTAATAATTAAACCGCCTTCAGGACTCGGGGTATCTTTTGTAATTCCTGCAAGCTCAAGAGCTCTTGAATTCGCCAGACCTAAATGACCATCCATCCTGCTGACAAAAACAGGCGTTGACGATGTAATATCGTCTATATCTTCTTTTGAGGGGAGATTCTGCACGTCCCAGTTCTCGTGGTCCCATCTTCCGCCGGTAACCCATTTGCCGGGATAGTTCTTAATGTAATCTCCAAGTATTTTTCTAAACTCTTTGATTGATTTTGCGGGGCGAAGATCAATTCCCATCAGGTAAAAACCTCCGCTTAAAAAATGAAGGTGAGCGTCATTGAAACCCGGCATCATAAACTTTCCGCCAAGATCAATCACCTCTGTCGAATTATCTATCCTGCTTTTAACTTCGTCATTGGTTCCAACAAATACTATACGGTCTCCTTCAACAAGGACAGCCTCTGCCTCAGGCTGTTTTTCATTAACAGTATAAATGCTGCCGTTTATGAATGCTTTCTTTTGCTGTGCGAAGTTTGTAGTCATTGCAATTATTGTGCAGATTATTAATAAAAAAATTCTATGCCGCATATACTCTCCCTGGTGAATTGGATAACACAACTGCTAATATAAAAAAGTGAGAAGTGAAAGAAAATAAAGAGCAGTCCGGAAATTCCGGACTGCAGAAAAGAGGATTTACTTTAGCAGCAGCAGCTTCTTTGAAGCCGAAAAATTCCCTGTGGTAAGTCTGTATATGTACATTCCGCTTGAAAGCAAGGATGCATTAAAATTTATCGAATGGCTGCCGGCGTTCTGATTCTCATTCACAAGAACGGCAGCTTCTTTTCCCGTTAAATCATAGACTTTCAAAATAACTTTTCCCGGACTGGCAGTATAATATTTAATCGTGGTCGTTGGATTAAAAGGGTTCGGATAGTTCTGTTCAAGTAAATAGCTTAGTACAGCCATATTAACCTCTACGGTATTTGAGTATGTATAGCTGCCGTTAAAATCGACTTGTTTCAGCCTGTAGTAAGCAGTTCCGGAAACGGGTTGATTATCAGAAAATGCATAAAAAGATTTTTTTGAGGATGTGCCTTTCCCCTCTACAAACCCGATCTGGTTCCATTCACCGGTAAGATTTTCTCTCCTCTCGATCTGAAATCCTTTATTATTTGTTTCTGTTGCAGTCAGCCAGTTCAAATTGACGATACCATCTGAAGGCATTGCATTGAAAGAAATAAATTCAACAGGAACAATATCAAGGAGTCGTACGGGAAAATTACTTCCGAAATTCCAGTGATCTAAGGTTGACGGAATTCCATCGCCGTTTACACTGTTTGCTGTTGAGTACAGCGTATCCCATTCAACTGAATCGGCAGCTGTATAATTAAAGTACCAGGAGACTGTATCTCCTGCAAAAACTCTCGGCTGGTTATGAGTAAGTTCGTCCGCAAGTATCTGAGTTCCGGGATCGGTTGCTGTTAAAGTGCTGAATCTTGAAGCGACATTAAACCCGCCTTTTACCATTGGGCCGCCGGTAAGAAAAATATGATATTCAGCGGTTTCACCTTTCATCAGAGAATCAGGTCCTTCAATCCACACCTGCACTGATGCATCAGGAGTTACGTTATGACAGACGCAACCCTGTCCGTTAAGGTGAGTAGTTCCGACGATACCCGTCTGAAAGTCAACTCCCGCGTATATAATTACAGAAATAAAAACCAGGACTAATAAGTAATTTATTTTCATATGAGATCCTGTTTATTGAATATTAAGGTATGAGCGTACTTAAAAAGTACCGCTCTATTAAAGAGCGGTACATCAAGAAGGAATTATTTCATTAACATCATTTTACGAGTAGTGACAAAGGAAGAACCATCATTTCCCCGGGCTTCTATAACATAAAAGTATAAGCCGCTGGATAGATTGCCTGCAAGGAAGTTGACATCATATCTTCCTGCTGCATACTGACGGTTTACTAAATCCGTTATCTTTTGTCCCAAAGCATTATAAACTGTGATTTTAACTTTCGCATCAGCCGGAACTTCAAAGTCTATCCTCGTTGCCGGGTTAAACGGGTTCGGATAGTTCTGTGAAATACTATATGAGGAAGGAAGGGGAGAAGAAACTTCTACTACATTAGAATATTCATACTCTCCGCTGAAATCAACTTGTTTTAATCTAAAATACTGTTTATCGGAATTTGTCATATCCAAACTGTATGAATAGCTATGACTTTGCGTCGAGGTACCGTACCCCGGTGTAAAACCGATTTTTTGGAAGGATTTATTATCTGTACTGCTCTCAACATCAAATCCCTGGTTATTTGTCTCAGTAGCTGTACGCCAGTTCAGCATGATCTTACCGTTAACAACCTTGCCTGTAAAGGATGTCAGCTCAACCGGAATAAACCAGGGTGAGTAGAGTTTATACAAACCGCTTCCGAAAGCCGCAAATACAGTTGTAGTATCAACTACATGATAAGCATAATTGCTTGATGGGTTGCCGACTACCGTCCATGAAGCGCCGCCATTATGAGTAATATAACTGCTGCCGGAATATTCTCCGCAGATCAGGTAATCAGGAAGCTGGGGAGCAATAGATAATCCCCACATATTTTTTCCGGTGAAGTAAGCGATAGGCTGCCAGCTGGCACCATAGTCCGTCGATTTAAGAAAACCGCCGCCGCCTGACCATTTTGTTGCCCATGCCAGACCCGGGATGTTCTTATCAATAGAGATGATGGGTGTTTCACCACCGGTTGAAAATGGGTGAGTCCATGTTACGCCATAATCAGTGCTCCTTGCAATACCATATCCGTTATCACCGACGATTATAATATTCGGCTGATCCGGGAATACATCAATATCACAGGGTGAACCGAAGGGAAGTGAGCTTGATATTGTATTCCAGGTAGATCCGAAATCATAAGACGCTTTGAACTGGTTGCTGTTCATTGCATACAGAGTGTCCGGATGAACAGGGTCTTTCTGAACCGGTACTCCGAAGTAATACCAGGAAAAGGTTCCAGTCGAAATCCAGGTTAAACCACCATCAGTGGTCTTCATGGTTTGCTGTGCATTTTCGATTGCCACGAGGAAAGTGTTTTCATCGTAGGAACTCTGGATTACGCATTTAATAGAAGAGGAACCGGGAATTATATTCCCGAATGGTGAGAAAGTATCCCCGCGGTCGGTACTTCTATAGATCCGGTTGCCCGATCCATAGTAAATGATGTTATCATCCCAGTTATTCACGCAGATGGGATCACCAAGGCTTGAGCCGCTTTGTTTCAGCTGCCAGGTATAATTTTGTGAATAAGAGAGAGAAAATGAAAAGAGAAAGGCGAACAGGAAAGGTAAATATATATTTTTCATATCTCCTGAGTATTTATTATTTGAAATCCCGCAGCTCAAAAAACTGCGCGTAATTAAAATTCCGATAAGCTTATACTATGCATAGTGTATTTATACATCTGTTTCAGGACAGACATAATAAAATACATTAACCCGGATGATGCCCGGGTTTTATTACCTGGTATTTTTAATTTACTCGATTGGTCTGTAAAAACCTCAAATAATATACAACAGTTGTAAATGGAATCCAAAAAAAAATTTTGTTAAGTTTGCCAATCCAGATAACATAGCGGGAGAATTAATGAATCTTGACGTACTAGTTTTTGCTGCCCATCCTGATGATGCAGAGTTATCAATGGGCGGAACAATTGCCAGACTTACAAAGAATAATCTGAAAGTGGGTATAATTGACCTTACAAAGGGAGAACTTGGTACAAGGGGAACGCCGGAAATAAGACAGAAAGAGGCTTTCCTGGCGGCGGGAATATTAAAGGTTTCTTTAAGAGAAAACCTCCTTATCCCTGATGGCGATATTGAAAGAAAAAAAGAGAACCTTATGAAGGTTG
>Ga0075279_10000029_pt1 | contig 8391 bp, 5 predicted proteins | sample SF_Rice_10C_0N_3_FD_69779 | JGI IMG/M metagenome (GOLD analysis project Ga0075279, IMG submission 69779) | Rice paddy soil microbial communities from Twitchell Island, California, USA - SF_Rice_10C_0N_303 | ecosystem: Environmental > Terrestrial > Soil > Paddy field/soil | place: USA: Twitchell...
ATCATGTTCGATGTTCATCCTGTCTTCGAGAAATTTTATTATTGCAATGATGATCCTGAAGTCGCCCTGCCATACAAAGATTTTATCGAAGACGGACGTATCTTCATTTATGAGTAACGTATTAAGTTCGAGGTTATCATGCGCAAGCAGTATCAAAGGAATTTTAAGTCCGGATTCCTTTACCAGCCTGGCAAAATTAATGGCGTGCATATCCTCTATGTGGAGGGTTGTTATAATAAGGTCGAACCTGTTTTCCTCTTTAGCCAGTTTAATTGCTTCGTGACCGGAAGAAACCCTTCTGAGTTCAGGAGAGTGACTCAGGTTCAGTCCCTGGTATTCATTGCGTATGAGTTCATAGAGCCTTCCGTCTTCTTCAAAGAGGTACAGATCATAAAGACTCGAAACAAGCAGAATGTCCCTGATGCGAAGCCGCATAAGGTTCTGAAAACCCTGGAACCGGTTGCCGTAGCCATGTTCAACCCAGAGATCATCAAAAGTTGTTCTTATCTGTTCGAAGTTTGCTTTCAAAAAATCAGTTTCCTTTCAGTGAAATTAAACCCAAAATACCATGTATGGACAACAAAAATGGAAACAGCGTGATGATTTTATCCCTGTGCAGGAATAAAAAATCATTTGAAAGAAAAAACCTGTAAATCAGGAAATAAATTATTATGATAAATGAGATTATTAAAACAGAATACTTTAATAACCGGTACTGCACAAACCAGTAATCATCCCCGGATGAAATTTCTTTTGTATCCAGTATAAGCGGACGTACAGCAAAAAATGCGATAAATCCAATTGCGTTAGAACCGATAAAAATAATAAGCAGGGTGGTGGTAAGTCCCACCATTATTTCGAAGGAATAAGCAAATAATAAATTCTTATATACTTTCATCTGATTCCTTCCCTGTTAAACTGACCCCGGAATAATCCGGGGTCATATATAATAAACAATTCAGCCGAATTAATCAGCTTACACTACACCCTGATCCATCATAGCATCCGCAACCTTCAGGAAGCCGCCTATATTGGCTCCATTAACCAGGTTGCCCGGGGTGCCGAATCTATTCGACATCTCAACGCAGGTTTTATGAATACTTTTCATTATCATCTGTAAGCGCTGGTCAACTTCTTCCCTCGTCCAGGGAAGTCTCATACTGTTCTGCGCCATCTCAAGTCCCGAAACAGCAACGCCGCCTGCATTGGCTGCTTTTGCAGGACCGTATAAGATTTTTTTATCGAGGAACAGTTTAACACCGTCTAATGTCGTCGGCATATTTGCACCCTCAGATACAACATATACCCCGTTTTTCAGAAGATTCTGTGCATCTTTTTCATTGATCTCATTCTGAGTAGCACTCGGGAAGGCACACTGAGCTTTATTTTCCCACATAGGATTATGATCGGCATTAGGATCAATATCAGTATATACCGCACTTTTATATTTATCTGTGTATTCTTTGATCCTACCGCGTCTCACGTTTTTCAATTCCATAATAAATTCAAGTTTTTTATGGTCAATCCCGGCTTCATCATAAATAAATCCGTTGGAATCAGACAGGGTTACAGTTTTCGCACCGAGATCAAGAAGTTTTTCTACCGTATATTGTGCAACGTTGCCGCTTCCCGAAACCAGACAGGTTTTTCCCTGAAGCGATTCGCCTCTGGAAGCGAGCATTTCTGCTGCAAAGTATACAGCGCCGTAACCTGTTGCTTCAGGACGGATTAAAGAACCGCCCCAGTTTAAACCTTTTCCTGTGAGTACGCCTGTAAATTCATTTCTTAACTTTTTGTATTGACCGAAGAGAAACCCTATTTCTCTTCCGCCTACACCAATATCACCGGCAGGTACATCAGTATTTGGACCAATATAGCGGAAAAGTTCACTCATAAATGCCTGGCAGAACCTCATTATTTTTGTATCACTCTTACCTTTGGGGTCAAAATCTGAACCTCCTTTGCCGCCGCCCATAGGCAATGTAGTCAGACTGTTTTTGAATACCTGTTCAAATGCGAGAAACTTCAATATTCCCTGATTAACCGATGGATGAAATCTCAGGCCACCTTTGTATGGTCCTATTGCACTGTTCATTTCAATTCTGAATCCCCGGTTAATATGTACCTCGCCCTGTTCATCAACCCATGGCACTCTGAAGGTGATTGTTCTTTCCGGTTCAATTATTCTTTCGAGGATTTTTGCGGCTCTGTACTCGGGGTGTCTGTCTAAAACAAGCGCTAAAGATTCAGCAACTTCTTCGACGGCCTGGTGGAATTCCGGTTCGGCTGGATTTTTTGCTTTGACCTCAGCCATTAGGTTTTTGACGTACTCTGACATTTCTGCCTCCTGTGTGGTTGTATTGTTAATTACACCAGCGTAAATCAGGAGTTCGCGTTTTACGCATTTGAGTGGTGAGTGAAAACTCTCCCCCGGGATATCAGTTGCCCGGTTTTAATATAATTCCTTTATTTTTACTCCCATTAATTTTTACAATAACAGGTTGATTAAATTTCAAATGCCTGGTAAATTCCATTTCCTCATAAGCTTTCTGATTTGAAAGCCAGTCCCAATCGATGAAACCGGAATCTTCTGCAGAATTAACTGTAAAATATCCGACTTTAAACGAAGTAATGTTCTGGAAGAAATGTGAACCCTGTGAAGGGGTTATGTTAAAGTCTTTAAAGCCTGATTCGACTATAGTTGAAGCCCCTGCTATCTGATCCCAGGTGACAGGAATACCAAGCCAGTGGTCAAGACTGCCCCATCTGCCTACACCTATAAGCAGGTACGGAGTTTTACTTTTCAGCAGCTTTGAATTTATCCGGCTAACCTCGAAAGCAACATTCCTGCTTTTGGATCTGTCGTACTTGTTAATGTCTACATAAACAATATCATGAATATCAGTGATTGCACCGTTTCCTAAAACCTGGCTGCTCTGGCAAAGTAACCTGTCTTTCGTATCATGATCTACGTCCAGTTCTTCAATCTCATGACTTATCACAAGTGGGCGCATCTGGAGCAGGGCAAATTCTTTCGGCTGATCTTCAGCAACTTTCAGATTTACTGCAAATTCTATCTCAATAGGTACACCCATTCCCCACGTTCCGATATCGAGAATAAGATCAAGTATTTCCGGCAAAGGGAAGGCTTTGTGTTTAAGTATCGGGGCAAAAGTAACTACTCTTTTACCGATACGGGAAATGCCGTCGTACACAGCATCATTTTCAGGCGAGTAGGTTGAGCCTACAAAATAAAGCGTCTGGTCTTCCTCAGCTACAGAGAGGTCAAACTTTTTAATGAATTGATCGGGAGACCATTTTTCGGTAGGGGAGGCGCTCCCGCTGTATAAAAGTGAATAAAAATCCTGCTGTGCATTACGCAGAGTTTCTTTGGTTGAAAAGAACTGCATCATATGACGCGGATATTTAGGACAGAATCTGACTACATTTCCTCCGTCTACTACAGTCTTGCCCAGTCCAAGTGCAACCATTGCAATACCGTCTGAGGATTTCTGCGGAGGGACGGGATAAAAATTATATGATTTGGCTACACCGGCGAAATCCGGGTAGAATCGCCCGTCTCTCCTTGCCCCGACAAGCCGTTGAATAATTACCGCCATCTTCTCTTCCTCCAGGCGGTAATCGGTTGCCTTCATATAATCCTTTGCCTTTTTGTAGAACGTCGATGCATATACACATTTAATGCAGTTCAGCAGTTCGGCAAGCCGGATAGCAGGATCCGGATGGTTATTCGGGATCATATAGGTTTCGTAAACACCTGCGAAAGGCTGGAACTGCGAATCTTCAAGCAGGCTTGACGATCGTATCGCCAGCGGTTCCTTCATAACCTCAAGGAATTCCTGAAGTTTTTGCTGAAGTTCGGGGGGAAATTTTTCGGCTTCTACAAATCTTTTTGTAATCTCCGAATCATCTGTTGAATTTAAAGCAAAGACATCAAGTTCATTTTCAATCAGAAATTCATCGAAATAATCTGTTGCGATGACGACAGCTGAAGGGACGTTAAGTTCGACTCCTTCGAACCTTTCCTTTATCTTATTGTGGTTAATAAGAATATTAATGAATCCAAGTCCTCTTGCTTTACCTCCAAGGGAACCTGTTCCTATTCTTGAAAAACTATTCTTTAAATCGAATGATTCTTTGCTGAATTCAGTAATGATACCTTTCAGCCGGTATTCCTGGTAATTCCGGAGAGATCTTAACAGGTGCTGTCTTAACTCATCAACCGATCGGAAATCTGAAACTTTGCGGGGACGAAGTTTGTGTGCCAGCCAGAACTCGGTTCTTGCTTTCAGCCATTTCGAGAAATGGTTTCTCTCTGCATGGAACATCAGGCTTTCATCAGGTATCTTCCTGATGAATTCCTCGAGCGCTTTCATATTTGTAGCTCTGCCTACTTCGGAACCATCAGGGAGCTGGAAGACAAAATCACCGAACCCGAAGTTATTCATCATAAAATCGCGCAATTCGTGGAGCAGTCTTGGGGAGCCTTTCTGTACAAAGTTTGCACCAGCAGAGTATGCTTTTGCAGCAAAATCGGCATTGCTCGACTGAAGCAGAATAGGGATATCTTTCTGCCGGCTTTTTACTTCACGGGTAAATTTTATACCTGCTTCAGGATCTCTTTCCCCATGGTGCCTGAAATTGCTGTCGGTAATAATACCGAGAATTGATTCCTCATACTTTTCAAAATACTCCCAGGCTTCTTCATATGTAGTACTTAAAAGGATCTTTGGCCTTGCCCTCATTCTTAAAAATTTATGTGTGAGGTTTACACCTTCAAGGATCAGTCTCTGAGACTGGTTGAATATCTCCGTGTATATCAGCGGGAGATACGAAGAATAAAATTTAACATTGTCCTCAACAAGAATGATAACCTGCACTCCGACGGCTGCAACATCGCTTTCCACATTCATCCTGTCTTCGGCATACTTAATTATTCCAAGCAGCAGCCTGTAATCTCCCTGCCAGATAAATATCCTATCGAAGACCGATGTTTCGTGCCGGGAAATGAGCTCTTTCCTTTCTTTATTATCATAGGCAAGGAGGATCATAGGGGCCTTAATGCCTGCTGCCTTCATCTTATTTGCGAAGGTCACCACGTGCATATCTTCTATATGAAGAGTGGTAATAATCAGGTCGAACTGGTTTTCCGCCTTTATAAGTTCAAGTGCCTCTTCACCTGATGTTACGTGAGTTATTTCGGGGGCCTGGCTGAGGTTAAGGTTCTGGTATTCCTGCCTGATAAGTTCGTATAATCTGCCGTCTTCTTCAAAGAGGTAGAAATCGTAGAAGCTTGAGACGAGTAAAATTTCACGGATCTTATACCGCATCAATTTCTGGAATCGCTTGAGGCGGTTGGCAAAGATATCTTCTAAGTGAAATGCCTGAATTTTACTCATTTAATATATTCTGGCTGCCCGGTATAACCGGACAGCCGTTAAAAATAAATCGCTCTCTTTATACTAAACCCTGGTCTAACATTGCATCAGCAACTTTCAGGAATCCTGCAATGTTTGCTCCGTTAACATAGTTTCCTTTTGTACCAAATCTTTCGGCTGTCTGTACACAGGTATCGTGAATATTCTTCATAATCATTTGTAAGCGTGAATCAACTTCTTCTTTAGGCCAGGGAAGGCGCATACTATTCTGCGACATCTCAAGACCCGAAGTTGCAACACCGCCTGCATTAGAAGCTTTCCCGGGTGAAAACAATATTTTCGCATCCCTGAATACTTTGTAAGCTTCAATAGTTGTAGGCATATTCGCGCCTTCGCATACACATACGCATCCGTTTTTAAGCAGTTCTTTTGCATCTTCTTCAAATATTTCATTCTGGGTTGCACAGGGCATTGCTACATCTGCTTTAATACTCCATGGCCTTTTACCTTCATGGAACTCTGCTTTAAATTTTTTGGCGTAATCGATAACCCTGTCATTTGCGCTTGCACGCATCTCAAGCATATAGTCTATTTTTTCTCCGGAAATGCCGTCCTTGTCGTAAATGAACCCGTCAGGTCCTGAAAGGGTAACAACTTTACCGCCGAGCTGATCGATCTTCTGTACAGCACCCCAGGCAACGTTTCCGAATCCTGATACTGCAAACACTTTTCCTTCTATGTCCATTCCTATTGTCTTCAGCATTTCGTGGGCAAAATAAACTGCACCGTAACCGGTAGCTTCGGGACGTATTAGTGAACCGCCCCAGTTCAATCCTTTTCCTGTCAATACGCCTGTGAATTCATTTCTTAATCTTTTATATTGTCCGAATAAGAATCCTATTTCCCTTGCGCCTACACCTATATCTCCGGCGGGCACATCTGTATTCGGACCGATATGCCTGTATAGTTCAGTCATAAAACTCTGGCAGAATCTCATAACCTCATTATCACTTTTGCCTTTAGGATCGAAATCGGAACCGCCTTTGCCGCCGCCCATAGGCAGGGTGGTAAGACTGTTTTTGAATACCTGTTCGAATGCTAAAAATTTAAGTATACCCATATTAACTGAAGGGTGAAACCGCAGTCCTCCTTTGTAAGGACCGATGGCGCTGTTCATTTCTATTCTGAATCCGCGGTTAATGTGTATTTCGCCCTGATCATCCATCCATGGAACACGGAATATGATTACTCTTTCCGGTTCTGTCATTCTTTCGAGAATTCTTCCTGATTTGTATTCCGGGTGTCTTTCCAGTACCAAATCCAGAGAATCAAATACTTCTTCAACTGCCTGGTGAAATTCAGGCTCACTGGGATTAAGTGTTCTTACTTTGGCAAGTACACTTTGAGCATATTCAGTCATGACTTTCCTTTTGAATTAAAATTTGAGATTTGCTCCCATAAGGGGATATGTTTGACAAACATTGTTTCTATAAAAACGTGCATAATTTAAAAATTAACACAAGAAAAATTACCAATCTTTTTGATTAAAAACTTAGTAATTAATCGGAATTCTTATTTTCTTGCTTGCGTGCTTAGTTGTTGATAAGTTTGAGAAGTATATTTTATCGAGTAAAAATATTAGGTATTACAATGAACAAAGAAATATTAAAAGAAAAAATTGATCAGGCAGTGAATATTTTAAATGAAAAAGAAATTGATATGTGGCTGATCTTTGTGCGTGAAAGTTCCACAATCCACGATCCCAGCCTTGATATGGTGGTCAGCGGAAACTGGACCTGGCAGTCGGCGTTTATTGTTAACCGGGATGGAGAAACAGCCGCTATTGTAGGTTCACTGGAAGAGGACAATATTAAACGGGTTGGAACTTTTCAGAATATTATAACCTATATCAAATCGGTCCGCGAACCTTTGAACGAATACCTTAAAAAGAAAAATCCGGCTAAAATTGCTATAAATTATTCAAAGAATTCAGTTCTGGCTGATGGAATCACTCACGGGATGTATAATATCCTCCGTGAACATCTCGCCGGCAGCGGTTTTGAGAATAAGCTTGTAAGTTCCGAGGAAATAATATCAGCCCTGCGCGGGAGAAAATCCCCTACGGAATTATCAATCATGAAGGAAGCGATTAAAGAGACTCTCAGGATTTTCGATGAAACAGGTAAATTTATAAAACCGGGTGTTACTGAAGCAGAGGTCGCAGATTTTATGAAGCGGAAAGTTAAAGAAAGAGGATATGGACTTGCCTGGGAAGAGGATCATTGTCCCGCTGTATTTACTGGTCCTGAAGCAGGCGGCGCTCACTCAGGTCCTACTGACAATAAAGTTAAGAAGGGACACATTGTTAATATAGATTTCGGCATAGAGTATAATGGCTACTGCTCCGATCTTCAGCGAATGTGGTACGTGATGAAAGATGATGAGAAAAAAGTCCCGGCTGAAGTGCAGAAGGGATTTGAAATAATAAGGGATGCTATTCAGAAAGTCGCCGATCAACTGAAGCCCGGTGTAGCAGGCTGTGATATGGATGATATTGCACGTAATTATATAACTGAAAGAGGATATGAGGAATATCCTCACGGACTGGGCCACCAGGTTGGACGAAACGTCCATGACGGCGGAGCTGGACTATTCCCAAGGTGGGAACGCTACGGTGATACTCCTTATATGAAAGTGGAGGAAGGGCAGATCTTCACAATAGAGCCCAGGCTTCCGGTAAAAGATTACGGTACCTCAACCCTTGAAGAGGAAGTCGTAGTTACAAAAAATGGATGCGAGTTTATTTCACCACCCCAAAAAGAATTAATGCTTATCAAATAAGTACTAATTAGAGGAGAGGCTGCTTAATAAATAGCTTCGTGTCCGGTTCTTCCGGCTTAATTTTATCAGGATATAGCTATATTTTACGCAGCCCCTGGCTTAGTGCCGCGAGCTTCAGCTCGTGAATCTCTATAAAAGATTACGCAATCCC
>Ga0075279_10000030_pt1 | contig 8367 bp, 14 predicted proteins | sample SF_Rice_10C_0N_3_FD_69779 | JGI IMG/M metagenome (GOLD analysis project Ga0075279, IMG submission 69779) | Rice paddy soil microbial communities from Twitchell Island, California, USA - SF_Rice_10C_0N_303 | ecosystem: Environmental > Terrestrial > Soil > Paddy field/soil | place: USA: Twitchell...
CCGCGGGCTGCGCGCTGAGATCGCGCAGGAGTGGGGCGAGACGTTGCGCGAGCGCGACTTCGCGCATCTGGCGGCGGGGTAAGGGGCGATGGACACCAACATCCAGAGTGAGCCACGTCCCATGCACCCTTTCGAGCGCGCAGGCCTCGGCAAAGCGCCGTTTCGATTCGTCGGGCTGACGTCTAGCGACTTGCTCTTCGGCGAGCGAATCCTGAATCGCGCCGAGTACGAGCGCACCGGCGTAGCGTTGACGACGAAGCCCGGCGGCACGTGCGCGTACTGCGGGACGTACATCGTGAACATGTGCAACGTCGTCAGCGCGGACGGTCGCCGGTTCCACGTCGGCACCGACTGCGTCGCTAAAGTCGGCGACGCGAAGCTGAGTGCGCCAGTCGACGAGGCCAAGCGCGCCCGCATCCGCGCGCGTAGGGTCGCGAAGGCGGCCGCCGAGATGCGTGCTCTTGAGGAGGCCATCGCTCCGGACTCGATGCGCGCGCGTCTGGCGGCGCTTCCGCATCCCATCAAGTGGCGCGCTGACAAGGGCGAGACGCTCCTCGCCTGGGTCGAGTGGATGAGGGCCGCTGGCGCCGCGGGCCGGGCGAAGGCGCTCAAAACCGTGCTGGCCGTAGGAGCTGCAGAATGATCACTCGTGACCAACAGCGAGCCGAGATAGCGGTCATCCTCGCGATCGCCGATCGCGACCACCTGAAGCTCAAGCTGCGATTCCTCGCGCTGCAGGCCGAGGGCATCGCGTCCATGTCGCCGCTGCGTAGCCTCGGAGCTTTCGGTGAAAGAGACGTAAACGAGCTCGCAAAAGACCTCCTTGCCATCGCGATTCTACTCAGTGCCGGCGCCGATAGATTGGAGCAACTGCCATGAGCACCGTTCGAGATACACAGCCTGCCGACAGGTGGTCCGTGCATCGCCCGCGAAAGGGCGATCCGGTCTCCCGCCAGGGCATGCACGTCGGCGTCGTGCGCAAGGTGGAGGACGAGCTCTGCTTTCTCGAGGACTCGTTCGCGACGTTCATCTGGTGCTTCCACGACGAGTTGAACACGCAACACGACTGGCCGACGAAGGCCAAGTTCGACGCCCCAGCGACGCCGGGAGGTGTCCGATGACCCGTCCTTCTGACATGACCGATGAGGAGCTCGTGCGCGCCGTCCGCAGCATCAACGACACGCTTACGGTTCGCCCGCTGTCGGCCCGCGCTCGTAGGACTCTCGACGCCTTCCGCGAGCGTCTGATCGACCATCTCTCGATGCACGACGAGGAGCGGGACGCGCTCGAAGAGGAGCGCCGGATCGACGCGTACATGGACGAGGCGCGATCATGAGCGTCGAGTCCACACGCCCCGCATGGCACGCCCTATCCGACGGCGACCTTCTCGAGATCCAGTCCACCTACGCGGCCCTCGCGCGTGAACTGCCTCTCGGTGACGAGCGCGCCTACTACCGCGGCGTCTCGCGCGCGGCGAGGCTCGAGTTGCACGAGCGGCAGGTTCTCGGCCGCCCGAAGCTACCCTACACGTTCAGGTGCGCCGGACGCGAGGCGACGGTGAGCTGTCACGACGGCATCTACCGCGTCGTGTACGGCGACGCGGCGGAGATCGGCTGCACGTGGCGCGCGACGGAGGCTGAGGCGTTCGTGGCGGCCCGTGGATGGGCTTTCGAGGGCGTGTTGCCGAGGTCTCAGACGACGTTGCGAGGTCTGCAGCCGATCGAACTGGAAGGAGCCGTGTGATGGCCTTGCCCGATGATTGGACACCCAACCGCTACGTGCGCAACGTCGTCACGCCAGACGGCGTTGTGCAGGGCGAGGTGAGCGTTTCGTTCTACGACGATTGCGAGCCGATCATCTCGGCCAGCGTCTGGGATAGACGTGGCATGGCGGACGGGGAGACGTTTGTGAGCGCGCCTTGGCGCCACCACCCGACGTTGCCTATCTGGGATAGCGTTGAAGCAGCGCTCGCGGGGTGTGACGCGAAACTGGCCGAGGTGGTGTCGATGGCGCCGTCGTCGTCAGGCGAGCAACTCGAGGCGAATCGACCTGCGGAGGTGCACCGTGAGTCTTTCTGATGGTCTAGCGCGCTTCGCCGCGTTGCGGCTGCTGTTTGGCGATGCACTCACGTTGGGTGGGGCGCAGAAGATTTGGAGGTCTAGGTCATGAGTCAAGCGATTCAGAAGCGAAACGAAGGCGGCTCGGCGCTTGCGGTGGGCACGTTCCGCAGCGCACAGCAGGTCAATCAGATCATGGAGCGCGCAATGAGCGAGGCTATTCTCGTGAGCCCCGCGACCGCGGTCGGCAGCATGCCCGAGGGCTGCGGCATTGCGCTTACGAAGGTCGTTGTTGATCTGTCGAAGGACCAGCGTGGTTTCTATTGCTCAGGGGACGTCTACGACGTGGGAGCTGGCAAGCTCGGCATCTCGAAGACGGTGTTGCAAAAGATTGCTACGGCATACGGAGTTTCGTGGGACCCGACCGTGAGCGGACGTCTCGATGACGGGCGCGACCCCTACTACTGCCGCTGGCGCGCCGTGGGAAGCTATCGCTCGTTCGACGGGCAGGTGCAGCACATCGTGGGCGAGAAGGAGATGGACCTGCGCGACGGCTCGCCGCAGGTAGTTGGCCTTATCGAAAAGCAAAAGGACAAGACGAAGGACCCCTCCAAGCAGATCCGCGAAATGCGCCTCCACATTCAGGCGCACGCAGAGAGTAAGGCGCAGCTGCGAGCGATTCGCTCGCTGGGCATCAAGACGGCCTACACCGCGCAGGAACTGCAAAAGCCCTTCATGACTGCCCGCGTGATGTGGACGGGGCAGACCGAAGACCCCGCGCTGCGCCGCCTGTTTGCCGAGAAGCAGGCCGACGCATTTCTTAGCGGGACTCGCTCTCTGTACGGCCGTCCCGAGTCCGGCTCCCCCGAGCGCCGCGGCCCCGCACCGCTGCAGCTGTCTGCTCCGGCCGTGGGCACGGTCAGCGAAGAGGACGACGATTTCCCGGAGTCGTTCTACCAGGGCGGGCCCACGCCTCAAGACGCGAGTCAGCCGCAATCTGCGCCCGAAGGCGAGCAAAAGACGCCGCCGCTGCAGCGGCGATCGGTGCCGCGCGGCGCCGGATACTGCATTCCCGGCGGCCCAAAGAGGGGCACTCCGATTGCCGACGCCGAGACCAAGGATCTCGAGTATTGGGCGACTCGCATCGGCAAGTCGCTCGACGATGACACCTCTCGCGACCCGGAGGCAGACAACGATCTTCACACCGCGATGGTCGCTGAGATAGCGCGGCGGGAAGGCGCGGCGCAGCCGCAGGGCGGCGGTCAGCAGAGCTTGGCTGGCGAGAAGTACTGATCATGAACGGCGTGAAGATCCTTGCATCAGGAGATGATCATTTCTGCGAGCATGCACGCCTCGACGAGTGCATCCGAATGCACCAGTTCATGGTCGATGTTGCGCGCGAAGAGCGCGTGGACTGCTTCATTTCGACCGGTGACATGTTCGAGCGGCCCACGAGTACACCCGTTGAGCGGCGCGCCGTCGCCGACTTCTTGCGAGCGATGGCCGAGGTGTGCCCCGTGCTTCACGCGCACGGAAACCACGGTAACCCGAAGGACATGCAGCTGATGATGAAGCTGCAAACGAGGCATCCTGTCATCGTGGAGACCGCCGCGGCGGTTCACCACGTCGCGGGCGCCGCCATCGGGCTCATGGCGTGGCCGGAGCGGGCTCGCCTTGCCGCGGCATTCCAAGGCGCGAGCGCCGCCGAACTGGACACCAACGCCGAGGAGATGCTGAGGAACGTTGTCCGTGGACTCGGTGCGCAGATGGCGGATCATTCCGGTCCGCGGTTGCTCGCCGGGCACTTCATGGTCGACGGAAGCGTCACGAGTGTCGGGCAGCCGCTGATCGGGCAGGCGATGGCGGTCGGGCTCACCGATTTGGCGCTCGCCGACGTGCCGCTTGTCCTGATGGGCCACGTGCACGCGCCGCAGCACTGGCGGCACGGCGAAACGGACATCGTCTACACCGGCTCAAGTTTTCGGACGACCTACGGCGAGATCGAGGAGAAGTCCATCGTGCTGGCCGAGTTCGACGGGTCGCGCCTGGTGGGATGGCGGCGCATCCCGACGCCCTGCGCCCCGATGTTGCTCCTGGAAGACGAGTGGTGCGTACACGCTGATGGCGGCGCCGGCTGGCTCGACGGCGCCCCAGACGACATCAACGCGCGCGGCGCTGAGATCAGATTCCGATTCCGCTGCGACGCCGACCAGCGGGCCGCCGCGCGCGCGGCGGCAGAAACCGTCAAGGCGATGCTGCTCGAAGCCGGCGCCATCGACGTCAAGCTCGACCCCATCGTCAACGCGATGGGCACCGCGCGCGCGCCCGAGGTGGCTCGCGCGGTGACGCTCCTCGACAAGTTGCGCGCCTACTGGGCAGCGCGTCAGGCGACGCCTGAGAAGTCGCGCGAGGAGCGCTTGCTCGGCAAGGCCGCGTCTCTGGAGGAGAGCATCCATGCGATTTGAAAAACTACGCCTCCGCAACATGGGCGCCTTCCACGGCGATGTAGAGATCGATCTTACGACCCTCCCTGGGCCCCTCGTTTCGCTCAGCGGCGCAAACGGTGCGGGGAAGACGTCGTTGCTCGAACTGTTTCCAGGCGCCGCCTATCGCGAGTGCCCGACGCGCGGCTCACTCTCGAGCCTCGCCACGGCCCGCGACTCCTACGTGGAGGTCACGGTCGTGAACGGCGCGCGACACGTGATTCGCCAGCTCTGCGACGGCGTCTCGAAGAAGGGTGAGACGTTGATCGCGGACGAGCACGGCACGCCGCTCGTGGAGTCGGGCAAGGTCCGCGACGCCGATCGCTGGGTGGCGGAGCACATGCCATCGCCCGAGATCCTCTACAGTTCAAGCTTCGCCATCCAGGGCCGACGCGGGTTCCTCGATCTGTCCGCCGCTGAGCGCAAACAGCTCCTGATCGAGATTCTCGACATGAAGCGACTGGAACAGCTCGCAGACCTCGCTGGCGAGCGGCGGCGCGAGGCGAAGGCGGCGCTCGATGTGCTGTCGGCCCGGGTAGCCGACGTGGGCGTGCCCGACCTGGCCGCGCTGGACGCCGCGGCCAACGCGGCACGCGAGCGCGTGGAGCGGGCCGTGGAGGCTGTGCGCGGCGCGCGCGTGGCGCTCGGGCGAGCCAAGGCGGCTGCCGGCGACGCCGCCCGACAGGTAGAACTGGCAGAGCAGCGGCGGGCGGCTGAAGCGCGCTTGGGCGCCGCGCAGCAGGCCCTGGCGGATCTGCAGGAGAGGCTCCGGAACAACCAGGCCGTGCTTGAGCGGGGCGCGGAGATTCGCGCCGCGGTGATTCGCGCCAGCGAGCTCGACGCACTGATCGAATCGACCCGGACAGCCGCGCGTGAAGCTGGCCAGCGTGTGGCCTCCGCCAAGGCGGTCGAGGATGTCGCGCGCGCCGCGTTCTCGCGCGTCGCCGACGAGATGAATCATGCGCAGGGGCGCGCTCTGCGCCTGCACGGGCGTCTCAAGGACCGCGACCAGGTGCTCGCCGCGGCGTCCGAACTGGAGCGGTTGCGCGCGCACGAGTCCGAAATCGAGACCGAGATCCGCAGCGGCGAAGACGCGGTGCAGCGCGCTGAGGCACTGCTCCTCACGGGCAAGGACCAGCGGATCGCCGGTCTGCGGCAGGGGCTGACCCAGATCAGCGAAGAGGCCGGCCACGATGACGGCGACATGATGGCTCCCTCGTGGGCCGCGCACGTTCTCGGCGAGGACGATGAGCGGGCAAAGGAGGCCGCTGGCGCTCCAGCGCTGCTCGACGTCGCGCGCTCGAGGATCTCGACGAGCCGCGCAGCGCTGGCGGGGGTTCGCCGGGAAATCGCCGCTGCTCAAGCGCTGGCGGCGCGCGCGGGGGAGATTGCCCAGGCGGAAGCTGACCTCGCCCAGGCACGGCAGGATGAGACGGCCGGCTCGGAGAAGATCGCGGCCGCCAAGCAAGCGCGGGACGTCGCTGGTGAGCAGCGCGATGTGGCCGCGAGGGCCGCTGAGCAGGCGGATGCGGCGCTCAGCGCGCACCAGCACAGCCGCGGCGCGTTGAACGAGATCCTCGCCCTGCGCGCCCGGCTCGACACGGTGGAGGCTCGGATCGAGGAACTGACCCAGCAGGTCGCGCCCACACGCGCGCGCGTCGAGCAGGCGCAGGCCGAACTGGCCACGCTACCAGCAATGGATCCGACCACGCCGGTGGACGTCGCCACCCACGAGCGCATGGTGGTGCGTCAAGAGGAGGATGAGCGCGGTGCGCGCGACCAGCTGGCGCGCGACGAGTCCGCGATCGAACGCGCGAAGGCGACGCTCGAGACCCGCGCGGCGTTGCTCGACCAGCAGCGGGCCGCAGAGGACGAGCTCGCGGACTGGACGCGTCTTTCTCAGGATCTGGGTCGCGACGGGATTCAGGCGATGGAGATCGATGCGGCAATCCCCGAATTGAACACCCTCGCCAACGCACTGCTTCACGAGTGCCACGGTTCGCGGTTCACGATTGACCTGCGCACCGACCGTCTGAGCGCAGACGGCAAACGCGTGCTCGAGGGGCTCGACGTCCGGGTGATCGACACCGTGAATGGACGCGATGCGAATGCCGACACGTATTCGGGAGGCGAGCTCGTGCTAGTCGGCTCCGCTCTCTCTCTGGCGCTGACAGTACTCGCGTGCCGACGTTCTGGCGCGGAGCGTCCGACGCTGTTCCTCGACGAGGCTGGCGCCGCCCTCGACCAGAGCAACACGCGGGCGTGGATCGCAATGCTGCGCCGGGCAGTGGCGCAGATCGGCGCCGATAAGGCCGTGTTCATCTCGCACTCCGTCGAAGCCCAGGAGCTCGCCGACGCGCACATCTGGATCGCCGACGGGCGCATCAGCGTGTCTCCATGATTTGAGCGTCTCTGCGCTGGACGCGATTCCAGCGCGAGCCCCACTCCAACCAGGAGGTGCCCCCATGGACAAGTAGTAGCCGCCCAAGAATGACGACATCAAAGACTGCGGAGGAGAAGACGACATGGGAACAAGGGCAGACTTTTACGTTGGTCGCGGTGAAAGCGCCGAGTGGATCGGTAGCATCGCGTGGGATGGTGACGAAGATGGCTTCCCAGCGGAGGCGTTGAAAGCCGCGGATGAGACTTCGTTTCGAGCCGCGGTAGCCAAACTAGCCAGCAGCACAGACGCAGGCTTTACGGAACCGAAGCAGGGTTGGCCGTGGCCATGGGACACAAGCCACACGACCGACTACGCATATGCGTGGGACTCGGGAAGTTGCTGGGTCTCGAGGTTTGGAGGTGAATGGTGCGCCTCGGGGACGAACCCGGAAGGCGCTGCGAAGATGGGCCCCGGAGCATTCCCGCGCATGAAGGTGCCGGACAACCCGTTTCACGAGCGCAGCGGAGTGATGGTGTTTGGGATTCGCCCGCGCTGAAGGAGATCGGTCATGACAAGTCGAGACTTCTGTTACTGGCTGCAGGGCTTCTTCGAACTGAACGAAGACCCCGCCGCCGAGCTCTCCGCGAAGCAAGTGGAGATGATCAGGCGCCATCTCGCGATGGTGTTTCTGCACGAGATCGATCCGGCGATGGGCGGGCCTGCGCACCAGGCGAAGCTGAGCGAAGCGCATGAGGTAGGCCCCGTGACGACGGCCACGTCTGGGTCCGGCTGGTTGAACCCCGGGAAACGTCCGGACGGGACGATTCCTCGATGCTGACCATCGCGCTCCACCTCACCCACCGTTGCTTCGTCGTCGCCACGCGATGCGCGTACGCCGCGGCAGCCATCGCTGAGCTCGGAGCCGTTGCATGCGCGGAGTGGCTCGCGCGCGGGGAGAAGGCTTGATCATGAGCGACCACCAAGATCGAGAACGCCACGAGACCTACGCGGCTCGCGCGCATCAGCTTCAAGCGCGCCTCGAGAAGTGCGAGGCCAGCAACGCGCGCCTCACACGAGTCGTCGGGCAGCTGAGCGCGGACAAGCTCGCGCTCGAGGAAGAACTGCAAGCGCTGCGCGAAGAGACGCGCGCACGGAACGGCGGCACGTGATGTGGACCGTCTACTTCGCCTGCGGGCTTGTGCTGGCGCTGCTGGGCGCGCTCTTCGACGTGGTTGCTGCCGAGGCTGAGGCGGCGCGGGACGTGTGCAATGGGCTGGCGTTGAACTGTGCGCTGAGAATGGAGCGGTGATGAAAGTCACGGAGGAACAGTTGGAGGAGTGCGCGAGAATCGCGAGAGCGGTTTGCACAGCATTGGCGCCGACGTGGACGGGGCTTCAGGATGCGTTGGAGTCGGCAAACGCGTGCATCGAGGGCTTTGTAAACG